>Ga0213861_10003469_pt1 | contig 13008 bp, 16 predicted proteins | sample PICome_4_FD_160110 | JGI IMG/M metagenome (GOLD analysis project Ga0213861, IMG submission 160110) | Coastal seawater microbial communities near Pivers Island, North Carolina, United States - PICO131 | ecosystem: Environmental > Aquatic > Marine > Coastal | place: USA: North Carolina...
TATAAACTCTGAAACCCTGAAACCCATAACCTCCGAACTCTATCTGAAAGCCCGTCTTGATCTGGACAGGTGCGGATAGCAGCTTACTCAGCACCCCTGTTGCGCGCAATATCTCAGATGGCGAATCCGGTCCTGTCGGCATCACCCGGCCAGAACCCCGAGGACGAGCAGAGGGAGGGGCGTGACCGCCGACGGTGCCTATGAAAACTTCTCTATTTATGCGAGTTCTGTGTATACAGTTCTAGGGCATTCTGCTCGACCCTCCCCCTCCTGGCGAACACACCACCGTCGGGGCCTTTAGGGGGAGGCAAACTCAAGGGGCCGCGGTTGTTCAGGATTTGCCTGGAAAGTGCGGCCCCTCTTTTTTGTAACTTGTCTCTCTCAAACGCTCGTTTTTGGAGCGTGGGCAGGAGCCCCCATTTTTCGCTACCAAAAACCCCGTTCAAAACCTAAGAGGTTTTTGAAGGCTTTTGGAAGGGTCTCAAAATGATCATTGGCTATGCACGTGTATCGACAGAAGATCAGCATCTTGATGCCCAGACCTCCGCCCTTGAGGACGTCGGCGCTGAGCGTATCTTCGCAGAGAAGGTCTCCGGCACCAAGAAAGTCCGGCCTGAGCTCGGCCGCATGATTGATCAGCTTCGGGAGGGGGATGTTGTGGTGGTGACCAAGTATGACCGCCTCAGCCGGTCGCTTCAGGATCTCTTGAGCATCGTTGAGGTGATACGGGAACAGGGTGCAGGGTTTCGATCCTTGGCCGAGGACATCGACACCACGACGCCAGCCGGACGGCTTGTCTTTCATGTGTTCGCTTCTATCGCCCAGTTCGAGCGTGAGCGGATATCAGAGAGAACCAAAGAAGGTCTTGCAGCCGCCCGCAAGCGGGGGCGCATTGGGGGCAGACCCCCTGCCTTGTCACCAGAGCGCCGCGCAGAGGTTGCCCGTATGCGTGATCAGGAAGGCCGTGGCATTACAGAGCTGGCACGTTTGTTCGAGGTCAGCCCGAACACCATCAGGCGGGCTTAACAATTTAACTAGCCCCCGGCCCTCTTTGACAGGTTATGCGAATGTGGCATGGTGGTGTTAGAAACTGGGGTAACACCAGTACTAAACACCGATACTACCCCTAATAGGATGAGCAAGGGATACAGGCATGACACTATCAGCAAACCAAGCCTCTAAAGAGGCGGGGAAAACGAAGAAGACAATACTTAATGCTATAAAATCAAAGCGTATGAGTGCATCGAAGAATGACAAAGGGCATTGGGAGATTGATCCTGCTGAACTTTTCAGGGTGTTTCCTAAGACCAGTACAACACCACCACTATGCCCCCTATAAAAGACCATGAAAACCGCATAAAAATCGCAGAGTTAGAGGCTGAAGTTAAAGCGCTTAAGCGAGAAGTTGAGCGCACTGACATTGAACGTGAAAGAGAGCGCGAAAGCCTGTCTCAACACATCGAAGATATGCGCAAAGCCATGGCGCAACTAACGGATCAAAGAGCAGGGCAGGGGGGACGACGATGGTTTGGCTTGCTGCCTGCAAGGTAACCAATGATCGCGGCTGCTGCTGTTGTTGTTTCAAAAACCTTCAACAACGGCTTTGATTTTGAACGAGGTTTGTGGTGGCTGAAAATGGGGGCCCCTGCCTACGCTCCAAAAAAGAGCGTATTTGACCAGCGGCATGCAGTAGCCGGAGAGACTCCTTGAGCAAAATATGTATGATCTGTTATGATTGATTATAAGGGAGGACTTATCATGTCCAGACTGACCATCTCCATGCCCGATCAGATGAATGAATGGGTTGAAGCGCAGATCAACGCAGGCCGCTACGGCAACGTTAGCGAATACTTCCGCGACCTCGTGCGGCGCGACCAAGAGCGCAGGGAGGTTGCCATTGGCGAACTCCGCACAATGCTTGACCACGCTGAGGCAAGCGGCATCAGCGAAAGATCAGTCGGTGAAGTGTTACAGGCCGCCCGCGAAGAAGCACGGCAGAAGGGCCTGCTTCGTGACAAAAATTGAACTCACGCTCGACGCCGAACGGGACCTGATCGACATCTACCTGTACGGCATCGAGCACTTCGGCCACTCCCAAGCGGAGCGGTATGCAGAAACCCTCAACGGGAAAATGGCCGTCGCGGCTGACAACCCGAGCTTCGGCGCCGACTACAGCTTCGTTACGCTACTGTACCAGCGAAGAGAGCATTCATGTCTGCGACATGCCTGAACATCACTGATCGGCTCTTCGCAACCGCCACTCGGTCAAAAACCACCGTTATCGTCCATTGAGATTTTCTTGTAATTAACAGGCTCGCGTGCTACGTTACTAACAGCTTCAGGTGGCGGGACTTCCTTGATGATTCTAGGGTCAGATGGGATGCTGTAGCGGCGCACCTCGTAAGAGGTTCGGAAAATCACGGTAAGGCGCACCCGCTTCAATACGCAAAAAGCTCCTATTTTAGGAGCTTTTTGTGCTTTCAGGGCTTGGCCCCCCTGGCCAATTTACGCTTTTCGAGCTTTGCCTTCTTCTTCGCAGCATTTTCAGCGGCTCGCTCGAGCGCAAGTGTCCGGCGCTTCTCTGCAGTCATAGGCAGGCGTTCCCGGGAGTAAATGCAAGTCCGCAACGCTTGGCGCATGTCTAACTTGTGTTTACTTTCAGTGTTTACCGAACGGACATGACATGTGAGCACATTCATCTCCACGTCAAAGTGTTCAGCTTGGCTGGGGTAGAGATAGTAAAGGATCACATCGAAGGTTCCTTTAATCACTTTCAAATCTGGGACGTCTGTCAACGCGGCCATATTCTCGATGTTGTTATGGTCTTTCATCTCCCAAGTAACGCCGTTGGAATCGAGTAGCGTTCGCACATCATTCGGGAGGGTCAGGCTGCGGTCGTAGCGTGTCCTATCGAAGCGTCGGGGACTCTCATTCTGATCTCGCATATCAAACTGTTCGTTATGCAGCGCCTTCTCGCTGAAGACGTGACAGGAAAAACTGATGCGAACACGGAGGTCAGCACCATCAATACCGACACCCGGCAGAGTGTGAAAGAACGGCACCAAATGACCAATCGGATACGTCACATCGTCAATTGTGATTTCTTCTCCCAAATGCTGAAGCATCGGTCCCCCCTTATAATATTTCGCTTTTAGGTTCGGGCTACGGTATTGCAATGATTACTTTGCGACGCCGTATCCGGAGCGCGTAGCAGGGAGGTAGAACTGGTCGTCCGTCCGGTTGGTCCAGACATTCTCCGGTATTTGACCCGCCCTCGGATCATGCGCGCATGATGCTCGGTGGACGGGACTGCTTCCTTTTACCGACACTGATGTGATCCACTTGGTTTCAGCTGACACTGTGGTATTGATCAGTAAGAACGTAACATGAACATGAGTCTCTCAATGCCGGTTTATCCGATCGAAAAACCTGTGCGCGTCTTTGGCCCGCCTCAACGGCTCGCATTGACGAGTGTGAGCGCGGGGTTTCCGTCCCCGGCTGGGGACGACCTAGAGGACGAGATAGACCCGATCGCCTGGGTCGTGCGTCACCCTACGTCTACCTTCTGGTGGCGGGGGGAGGGGGACTGCCTGTGGGACGCGGGGATCAGGGACGGGGACCTGATCGCGGTGGACCGGGCCGGAAAGCGCCGGATCGGCCGCGCGGTCCTCGCCGTCGTCGACGGGGCCGTGACCGCGAAGATCCTGCGCAAGCGAGACGGGCGCTACTACCTGGCCCCCGCGAACAGTCAGGGCGGGTACCCGGAGATCGCCCTCACCCCGGAGAGCGAGATCTGGGGCGTGATCGCCGGGGTCGTACGCCGGTACGACCTGGCGTGAGCCGGCCGATCGCGATCAGCGACAGCGCCAACTTCTACGTCAGCGCGGAGCGGATCTTTAACCCCGCCCTGAAAAACGTCCCCGTCATCGTCCTGTCCAACAATGACGGGTGCGCTGTGGCGCGCTCGGATGAGGCGAAGGCGCTGGGGATTAAGATGGGCGCGCCGCTGCACCTGATCCAAGACAAGATCACCGCGCACGGGGTCCGGGTCTTCTCGTCCAACTACACCCTTTATGGGGACATCTCGCGGCGGGTGGTCGAGGTCTATGAAACCTTCTCCCCGGTTGTGGAAGTATATTCGATCGATGAGAGTTTTCTGGACTTCGGCGGATTCCGGGACCGGGAGGCGCACGCGCAGGAGATGCGTAAGCAGGTCCTGCTCCAGGTCGGGGTCCCGGTCCGGGTCGGGATCGGTCCGACCAAGACGCTCGCGAAATGCGCAAACGAAGTGGCGAAACGGAACCCGATCTTCAAGGGGGTCCTGGACATGATGGACCGGTCCGTAGCGGACTGGGTGCTGCCCCGTGTACCAGTCGGGGACATCTGGGGGGTCGGGGGGAGAACGAAGGCCAAGTTGGCCCTCCTCGGGGTCCATACTGCGGCGGAGCTGCGCGACATGCCCGCACGTCAGGCGCGGGGGCTCGGATCGGTGGTCCTGGAACGGACGGTCCGGGAGCTGCAGGGGGAGCCCTGCATACCGCTCGACGAGGCGCCGCCACCGCGCAAGGGGATGGCTGTTACCCGGTCCGCCGGGGCCCCGATGCGGGATATCGAGACGGTAATGAGCGCGCTGGCCGCGCACGCGACCCGGGCGTCCGAGAAGCTGCGCCAGCACGGGCTGGTCGCGGGGACCATGACGGTGTTCTTCCACACCAGCCGGTTCAGCGCTGGAAAGCCGCAGCATGTCGCGTCCCGGACCGTAAAGCTCACCCCGATGACCTCGGACGCGCGAGACCTGGTCCGAGCGGTCCGGGCCTGCGTGGAGGCGTCCTGGCCGCAGCAGGGCGGCCCGTACGCATTCGCGAAGTCCGGCGTCATGCTAGATGATCTGGTCCCCGAGGCGGAGCGGCCCCGCACTCTGTTTGACATGGCGGATGAGGGGAGAGGTCGGTCTCCTGCAGTGATGGCAGCGCTGGACGCGGTCAACGCCCGGTTCGGGAAGAAGACGATGGTGCTCGGCGCGGAAGGGACTAAGCGGGCCTGGGCGATGCGCGCCGAGCACCGCAGCCCCCGCTACACGACCCGGATCTCGGACCTGCCTGTGATCCGATGAGTGACGTTCTCTCTTTAATTCAACAGATATTCTGAAAACAGGTGACGGCCGTTTCCACGCAGCGTTCAGTCAGCACCCTCATTTGGCGCTTCAAGCCTGGGCTACAGCTGGAGCGGCCCGAACCGCACAAAATGGCAGCTCTGAGCCCAACTGCTGGATTCCACTTGGACAGGATCGCGACTTGGACATATTTTCTCTATATAAATCAACGTTGTCCATGTGTCCAAGGACAAGACATACTATAACACTAGAAAGTCGACGATGCTCAATACACTTATCTGGCGTTTTTTTGTAACAGCGTAACAGATGCTATAAAATTAAGCTATTTCAGTAGCTTACTATGTTACACTCGCTGTTACAGCGTGTAACGCCTGTAACGCCTGTAACAGCCTCTGTTACACCCCTAAGACTCCTCGCGTATACAAAAATATATATAAACTTCAGAGTCTTACTGTGTCTTTCTTATTAAGAAAGAAACTGTGGGCCTAGGCTCCCGCTGTCCGGATCCTCCTGACCGCTGCGTCGTCCCCGTTCCTTTTCTTCGATGGGACCGCGAAGCGGAGTGGCTCTGGCCGTGACGTGATCCCCGGCTTGGACAAGCCCCGGGTCCTGTGACATCGCCCACCCCGGCGTTCACACCCGATTGTAGATTGTTGGGGATTACCGGTTTTTTCTACTCGCTATGTCACCGGAACGCGCCCAGATTATAGACATGACCATCAACAACCGAGCGCTGCCCATAATGAAAACTCCTGCCACCTCCGCTGCGAAAACCGAAACCCATGCTGAATTTCTCGAGCGGCAGCCGGAGCCCTTGCGCGAATTCTATTCCGCGATCGTCCGCGAACTGCCGCCCGAATACAAGGCAACTACGGCTGGGTTCCAGCAAAGGTCGCAAGCCGGACAAAGACCGACCCCGTTCTGCACCCTGTTTCGGGTGAAAGCGATGGTCAGGACACCGAAGTCCAAGCTCTGGTCACTGGTGGTCGAACTGATCGATCCGGACGGGGAACTAGTCGAGTGTATTCTCTCTGCGGGCACCATTACTGGGAAACCTCGAGATGCGGTTGCAAAGCTATCAGACCATGGCTTGCAGGTCCACAACGACTATCATCTTCGCACGATCGCTCAGCTGGTCAGAAACTGGCCAGTGCCGCCAGCGGCACGCCAGACCTTGATCGATAGAGTAGGCTGGACCCAGGATAAGGCCGTGTTCGTCCTGACAAGTGGACACGTTCTTTCTCCCAAAGGTGGATCTGCGAATTACAGGTTTGCAGGTGAAGCTAATGGAGAAATTATTGGAGACCTGATGAAATGGAGCAAGGGTGTAGCTGCTCTGGCCAACGGAAACACTAATATGGTGTTTGGTATTGCACTTGGCTTCTCCACAGCTCTCGTCCCCTTTACAAATCTGAACACTCTTATTTTCCATATTTTCAGAAGAACATCCCAAGGAAAAACACTAGTTTTGCGTACAGGCCTATCTGTGTGGCCCAAGGTTGGAGAAGAGATAAAGACGTGGGAGGGTACAGGTAATGGTCTGGAGGGGGAGATCGCAAAATCACACAGCATCCTTCTGGCGCTTGATGAACTCCGTGCTGAAGCGACCCCAGAACTTCCAGAAGTTGTTTATAAATTTGGAAATAGCTCCACCAAGGCTCGCGGGAAGAAAGAAGGCGGATCTGAAGATAGAGGAAATTGGAAAAATAATGTGTTCTCAGGAGGTGAATACTCTTTTGTAGAAACAATGAAACAACTGGGCGCAACACCCACAGGGGGACAACGGGTGCGAATGTTGGATATTCCCGCCAAGGGGGAATATGGCGTTTTTGACTTTTTACATGGATTTGATACGAGCGATGCGTTCGTGTCTCAGCTAGAGCGCGCCCTCGACGAGGCATCAGGTCCGCCTGGTGTTGAATTCGTTGAACAAATTCTGGAAATGACACAAGACGATCTCAAAAAAGCGCTTGATAGAGACCACACAACGCATACTCAGGATCTCAATGAACATCTCGGTATTGTTTCTGGTGACGACAAGACATCTGAGATCCGCAGGGTGATCAAATCATACGCCCTGATCAGCACCGCCGGAGAATGGGCGACTAGGTGGGGGCTGACAGGCTGGGAGCCCGGAACCGCCTCCGCGGCAGTGAAAACAGTCGCACACCGCTGGCTTGAAGAATACCTGCGCATGCCGGCTCATCATTCCGAAGAACTGGAGAAGGTGCGCGATTTTATTGCCGAAAACGAAGGACGTTTCATAAAGCTTGTCAGTGGTCCGGTTGTCCCTTCTGAGGACACCCTTGGGTATCAGGACGACGAGTTTTTCTATGTCCTTCCCCCGACCTTTGTGGGGCTGACTAAAGCGAAGAATAAGACGCTTAGCGCCCTTACAGACAGCGGATATTTGGAAAAAGGAGGCGAAGATAAGAGCCTTCAGACTCGGCTTCCTTCCGCTGTGCCTCGCAGACCCCGTGCTTACCGGATCCGCCGGAGCATCTTGGAATTCCAAAGCAATACCGAAACAACCACAGAAGTAAGATGAAAGGTAACCCATGACGGATCTCACGCGTGACTACTTAGACACCCTGCTGGAGCATGATACTGACGAAAACATCCGTGAAACCGTGCTTGCGATCAAATCACTGCTCGTCGCTCTCGACAGCGAAACGGACGCGGACCGGAAGGCGACGGTGACCGAAGAAATCCGGGACCTCAAGACCATCCTGGAGCATGAGCAGCGTGACGGCGGTCGAGCCGGTGAAGACTACATAAACGACGGAGAGTTTCATGCGCGCGGCTGATATCACGTTGCAGCGCAGCGACCGTAATCATCCCCCCGTCGTTTTGATCAAAGGCTGACATAAAACATAATAGTCGGTCTTATTGGGTTGTCGGACCTAACTTTTCGGTAACCCAGTTTTGCGTTTTCAGGGAGCCGGGGTACTTTGAGGAAATATCCTTGGAGTTCACTGTGATGCCTGACGAAGTCGTTTTCATTCATTGCCAGTCCTTTTCTCGTAGACCGAATAAAGCCGGGCAGCACGTTCAACAAGTCATCGGTGAAGGTCTGCGAACCGGCGGGTTCCACCCGCATGTCGAAACCCCCAGACCCCCGATCCCGGTTTTCGGCGACCCCATGGGGTTCCAGTTGATGCACGATGCCCATGTCGCACAGCGCCGGACCCGCGCCGTGAAAAACGGCACGGTTAGTGAGCGGAGAATCCGGGCTGATCGCCACACTCTTTTCACGATTGTGGCATCCTACCCGACACTGACAACCACGATGGAAGACTCGCCGGAAGGACTGGCGCGTTTCAAGGAGTGGGTCGATCTAACTGTGGCGTGGGTCCAGGAGCGGTACGGCGCACAACTGAAAGTCGCTTTTGCCCACACTGACGAAACGTTCCCTCATCTTCACTGTTGGTTGCTACCCGACGACCCGAGCGCAGACGCGACCCTACTCCACCCCGGGAAAGCGGTTAAGCGCACGACCGAGGCGCGTTTGAAATCGAAAGGTACACCACCCCGGGAAGCGGTGGCGGCCGGGAATCGGGCCCTGAAACAGGCGATGCGCGGCTGGATCGACGACTACCACCGCGCGGTCGGCGCGCCGCTCGGCATGCATCGGGACGGGCCCAAACGCCGCCGCCTGAGCCGTGCGCAATGGGCGGCCGAGCAGTCTATGCTGGATCATCATCGTCAGCTTGAGGCAGACCGGATCCGGCTGGAGGCGCATGTTACAGAATTGGAAGCAAGGGGCGTCACTATAGCCGCGCAACAGCGCGAACTTGTGATGAAGGCCGTCGCCTTCGTGGACCGGGCCGAGCAACACCACCGTCGCATGCGCGCCGAGCTCGATCAGGTTGCTGCCCTCAACCCGATGCTGGACGCCCTCGTCGCAGAACTTGAAGACCGGACAATCTCGATAGAGCCAGGTGGCAGCTTGCGGGTCCGTGACCCGTCCCCGTACCGCGCCGCAGGAAAAGTCTGGGTAAAACTCGAGCCGACGATCCGGCGGCTTGTCGGTATGGTGCAGGCGGCCGAAGACGGTCGGTGGACTGCCGGTTCAAGGGAGCCGGAATTCACGCCCCTGCCACGCCCAGAGTCGACACAGCTCGAAACCTCGTTGTGACGCGGGGAACCGTGGTAACTATCGTGTACCAGAGAGGGCTCCGGGTCCTCTGAAACGGACCCAGAGCGCAGTTACGGTCCCATTTAGCGGACCTTGATTTAATGCAGCTGCGGTCCAGTAAGTGACCTGCGGACGCGTGCGCACATCGCATCGACTTGGCGCAGCGTCAAAGACCGCTTGGACCATGCAGTAGCGATCAGGTCCGCCGCATGGTCTGCCAAATCCTCATCCAGATCGCTCAGCCTCCGCCGTACGATCTGGACGACATGCGCAGCGGTCGGTTGCGGGACGTTAACGGTCCGGACCCTGGACAGGAGCGCCGGATCGATCGTATCAGTACTGTTGGAGGTCAGGACCCATGTCACGCGCGACAGGTCAAAATCGACCCGCAAGGCAGGGCAGCGCCAACGCCGGCACGACCCCCGGTCAAGGAGCGCAAGGAGCGCGTCCGAGAGCGAGGTATGACTGCCCTTTGCGGAAGTCATACCCGACCCGGCGCGGCAGAGTTCGTTCACGATGATCACAGGATTGGCGACCCGGTGGCGCAGGATGTTTTCTACGACCAAGCCCGGTTCAGCGGATCCCCAACCTTTTTCGACACCCGCAAGCTGAAAAGCGGCCGTCCCGTTGCCGGCGTCAATCTCGACCAAGGGTACCCCCAAGGCCATCGCCAGCGAGCGCCCAAGGGTCGTCTTACCGGTCCCCGGCGCCCCGTTCAGAAGGAGAGGCGGGCACCAAGCGCCACGCCCCTCGCCCACTTCGTAGCGCATCGCCCGCCAGGCCTCAGTAGAAGCCACGTCCAGCCAAGGGGCTTCCGCGTGGACCCTGGACCAGAGATCGTCAACATCATCCACATCCGCAGGACCGATGATGGGTAATTCGCCGATAGCGCTCTGGACCAACTTTCGATCGTCGTCTTTGAGCCGATGCAAAGGGCCCCACCGGCGCTGTTCGACCTCGCGCGCAAGAATTTTTTTGCGCTCACGTTCCGTGTACGCATCACCCAGTTCAGCCGCATACCGCTGAAGTCCGGCGCGGAGAGATCCGAGGTGTGCGCCTTGGAAATCGGCGGCCGGGGCGATGACCGCGAGTTTGCAGTTGAGGTCCACAGCGACGCTTTCGGGCAGCAGGTCCAGCACCTCTGGCGCATCGAGCACAAACCGCACCTGCCGGCCCTGCACGAGAAAACGCGCACCTGTCCCGTGGAGCGTCTCGTCGAGGGCGATATTCACACGCTCCACGACGTCCGAAAGGATCCGGGGCATCACCCGGTCCAGCTCGGCGTCCGCGTCCATCTTGAGGACCTCCGGCAGCAGGATGACCTTGTGATGGATTTCAGGGCGCCGCGGCGGGCCCTCTCCGGCCCCCGCGTCCCCACCCAGAATATCATCGAGATGGGAGAGATCATCATCATATTCGTTCACAGCAGCATCCCCATGATTAGATCCAGCGCCGTCATCGCCGCGTCATAGAGGTCACCGGCGTAAATCAGAGCGTTTGCCGCGAAGACGGTCGACAGCTGAATTTTCTCGCGCATGACCCTCTCCTCCAGTGGTTTGGATACCTGTATCAAATACAGTTAGTATGAGAAAATCTATTTCGCAACCCTAGACCGCCGCGATGATGCGCCCTGTGCCTTTACGGGAACACCTGCTGTTTGTAGCGTCAGAAGTTAGCGTTTGGGATTTTCACAGGCTGCGGCGACACTGTGTGCACAACGCAACGAAGAAAGATCGCCCAATGCCCGAAAAACCCGTAACTGCCTGCGAAGCCCGGCTGATGGTATTCATAGCGTGGTGCGCACTGGAATCCCTGAAAGCGCGTTGCGCGAATCCGGACACCGAGGATCTGGGTCTCTTCGTTCAGCCGGTTGCGGACTGCATTGCGGACGTCGAAGCGACGCTGAAAACCCTCCGGGCCTACGTCACGCAGCAGGACCCGGAGGGGGAGACAGCGTTAATCCGTAAGACCCCTGCAAAAGGGCTTGACCATCATATCTGATACATGTATCAGATAACTGTCACGGCAGGTGTAAGAGTAACCTCAAGCACCGGGCTCCCCCGCTCAATCGGGGATAGACTAGGCCCCTGTCAGGAGCGCGCTTAGCTGAACCAGCGAAAGCAAATACCGACAAAGCGCCGTGACTTCCCCCGTGTACGCGGGGATATCGAAGCCGGGTCTAACGACCCGGCTTTTTCCATTTCACGAAATGATATCTTCCAGCGTGACGGGGAGGTCGTATCTCGCGAGAATTTCTCGGGCTTTCTGCTCCGCGTAGGTGGCCTCAAGAGGTCTCAGCGCGATCGTCGTTCGCAGGCCCGCCAAGAAGACTATGTCTTCGGGGTCATACGGGAACTCGTGGGTCTTGACGATGGTGATCAGTTCCAAATCTGGTAATGGAGCAGTTCCCAGCAACGCCTCGATCAGCCTGGCTCGATCGACGTAAGGCGTCACAGCGGCCCGGAACGCGTCACTATCTTCCTCCCATATCCAGAAAGTTCGTGTGACCAAACCACGCGCGCGGCGGATCGCAGAGCGCTCTTGCTGATATTTACGCATCTCCGATTTGCGTGCTTCATCGACCATCTGGATCCCCTCAGTTTCTTTGACTGCGCGATATGTATCAAAGATAGGTATCTGGGTCATGCTGAAACAGACCGCCTGTCAGAGTCTGATTCAAAACTAACTTAACCTTCTCAATTCCTTGCGAGATGCCGTGTGACGCGTCTGATGTGTGCGATGAGAATCCAAGCTTCAGCGCTGGCGATGGATTTCTCCCAATCTTTCGACAGGCGGCGACATCGGTTCAGCCAGGCGAAGGTGCGCTCGACGACCCACCGTCGCGGCAGCACCTCAAAGCCCTCCGCGGTGTCAGAGCGTTTGACGATCTGGACGGTCCATCGCCCGAGGGCATTTAGCGCGTCCCGCAATTTGGGCCCTGCATACCCGCCATCCGCAAATACATGTCGCAATGATGGATAGCGCGAGGCAATCGCTTTCAGCACATCGGGTGCGCCATCCCGATCCTGAATTCCGGCGCTGTGGACGACCAAGCCTATCAGTAATCCAACCGTGTCGGTTACGATGTGGCGCTTGCGCCCCTTGATCCGTTTGCCCGCATCATAGCCCCTAATACCACCGCTTTCTGTGGTTTTTACGCTCTGACTATCTATGACCCCTGCCGTTGGCTGGGCTTTGCGGTTCTCGGCCAGACGAGCAGCTTCGACCAGCTTCTGGTTTATCTCATCAAGCAAGCCGTCATCGCGCCACGCGTAGAAATAGCCCCGAACCGTTGAAACCGGCGGGAAGTCGTTGGGCAACATACGCCATTGGCATCCGGTCGTTGCAATGTAGAGGAGCGCGTCGACCACGTCGCGCAAACATGTCGTACGGGGCCGACCAGTTGTCTTCGACGGCGGCATCGAAGACGCTATCAACGCCCATTCCGCGTCCCTCATATCGCTTGCGTATTTATCGCCTTTTCGGTCATGTTGACTGCGGGTGAGTTCAGTCCAAGCCATTGTGATCTCCATTCAGCTTCACAACCGAACAGAATCACAAACCACTGAACTCACTCAAATAGTTTTAAATCGGGCTCTAAGAGTCTGATTCAAAACTAACTTAACCTTTTCAATTCCTTGCGAGATGCCGTGTGACGCGTCTGATGTGTGCGATGAGAATCCAAGCTTCAGCGCTGGCGATGGATTTCTCCCAATCTTTCGACAGGCGGCGACATCGGTTCAGCCAGGCGAAGGTG
>Ga0213861_10003476_pt1 | contig 12986 bp, 10 predicted proteins | sample PICome_4_FD_160110 | JGI IMG/M metagenome (GOLD analysis project Ga0213861, IMG submission 160110) | Coastal seawater microbial communities near Pivers Island, North Carolina, United States - PICO131 | ecosystem: Environmental > Aquatic > Marine > Coastal | place: USA: North Carolina...
TCAAATTTTTCTAAACATTTTTAAGAAATTAATAATACTCAATTATATATTGTAATTTTGATTTAACTAATTTTAATAATTCACTAATGATTGTTAAGTTTTTAAGTTTCGTATTATTTTATTTTTATCTATCAATATTTGTGTTAGTTGCTCAAGTACCGCAGTACTATACAACTATTGATTTTACTTTACAAGGGGATCAACTTAAGGATGAACTTTCAGAGCTAATTATAGACACACATACAAACTTAATTCCTTACACTTCCTCTTCGACAGATACCTGGGATGTTTTAAGAATTAGTGATTTAGTAGACGTTGACTCCAATAATGTTTTGTTAATCTATGGCTATGATGATAATGATGAGTCTACCAAAAATGATCGAACTAGAAATATTTACTCCAATCAAAGCGGTAGTTGTATTGGGTATTGGAATAGAGAACATGTTTTTGCGAAAAGCCTAGCAAACCCAAGCTTAGTCACAAACCAGCCAGGCCCAGGGACAGATATACACAATCTAAGATCTGCCGATTGTCAAATGAATTCTACTCGCAATAATCGTCTCTTTGTAAGTGGATCAGGAAACTCTGGAACTTCAGGAAGTTACTTTTACCCTGGAGATGAGTTTAAAGGAGATGTAGCCAGAATAATAATGTATATGTATTTGCGTTATCCTTCACAATGTGAACCATTAAATATTGGTGTTGGGAGTAGTTCTTACTCTCAAAATGGTGATATTCCTGATTTATTTTTAGATTGGAATGATCAAGATCCTGTTTCTGAATTTGAACTTAATAGAAATGATGTTATCTATTCGTATCAAGGAAATAGAAACCCTTTTATTGACAACCCTTATTTGGCTACTCTTATTTGGAATGGACCAATTACTACAGATTCTTGGGGTGTTCTGTCTAATACTGAAATAACCACTAAAAATTTAACAGTATTTCCTACGATTACCAGCGATTATTTATACATAAGTGGAATAATTAATGAGCAATATTCAGTTCAAATATTTAATCAATTAGGTCAAGCTTTAGAGGTTGAAATTAGCAATAACAGAATTGATGTTTCTGATTTCTCAAGTGGAGTTTACATATTAAAATTTGAACAAGCAAACCAGGTACAACAAACGAAGTTTTTTATCCGTTAGCGTAATGAGAAAATTTATAATTGTAGTATTGTTAATCTTTAGTGCCAAACAGATGTTTGCTCAAAAGATGTATTCGGTTGACTATGAAAATCAAGCAGACATTTCTGTATTTGTTGTCGACTATGCAAATCAAGCTGACTTAAAAGTCTTTAAAGAAGATTATTCTAATCAGGCTGATGGAAATAATGGACTTTGGTTTTTCACTGATTATGCCAATCAAGCCGATAAGAAGATCTTCTTTGTTAAGTATCAAAACCAATCGGATCTAAAGATCTTCTTTGTTAAATATAGAAATGAAGCGGGATGGCAAAAAAATGCCAAAAAACATCTTTTATACTAAGTCTACTTAAAATCAACTTGAACAGTTATTATTTTTTAGTTACATAGATTTTAAATAATTTTAAATTCACTTATTGCTTGTTATAGGTGTATTAGTTTATTGAAATATTTTCATGAAAATCCGTCCTGAATTATCAATTGTTATACCAGTTTTCAATGAGGAAGGCTCTATAAGAGCCTTAGTTAATTCAATAAAAAAAACACTTCATTTTTACAGTTATGAAATTATTTTTATAGATGATGGTTCATCTGATTCAACTTTGGTTAATATAAAATCTCTTGAATGTTCGTGCATAAGCCTTATAGTTTTTGATTCTAATAAAGGACAAAGTTCTGCCCTTGCTGCGGGAATTAATTTAGCTAGAGGTACCTATATAATAACAATGGATGGAGATTTTCAGAACGACCCCTCTGATATCCCCAAAATGGTTCGTATGATTTCAAATAAAAACTTAGACATGGTTATAGGGATACGTGATAACCGTCAAGATCCTTTAATAAAAACCCTACCTTCAAAAATCGCAAACTTTTTAATAAGGGCTACAACTCAGCTTAAAATAACTGATTCTGGTTGTGCGCTAAAGGTAATGACTTCCAAGGTTGCTAAAAGCATTCCTTTACATGGAGATTTACATCGGTTTATGGCATTGAATGCACATTTTAAAGGAGCTTTAATTAATGAAATTCCGATTATTCACCACCCTAGAAAATATGGAGTTTCTAAATATGGTCTAGGTAGAATATTCATAGTCATCAAGGATCTATTAATAATTATTATCAATCATAAGTTTTCAAGTTATAAGATTTAAATTTTTATCAAATACAACAATCTGATTGTTTCGAAAATTAGTAGTAATTTTAAATCCTAATTAATTGAATGTCATCAACTGTTAAAATAATTGAATGCCCACGAGATGCCATGCAGGGTATAAAGTCTTTTATCCCTACATCTAAAAAAGTTCAGTATATCCAGTCCTTACTTAGAGTTGGTTTTGACACAATTGATTTTGGTAGCTTTGTTTCCCCCAAAGCTATACCTCAAATGGTTGATACTGCAGAGGTTTTGTCTCTACTGGACCTCAGTAAAACTTCCAGTAAGTTGTTGGCTATTATAGCTAATAGTCGTGGTGCATTAGAAGCTGCTAGTTACAAAGAAATTGATTTTTTAGGTTTCCCTTTCTCGATATCTGAAAATTTTCAGATGAGAAATACCCATAAAACTATTAATCAGTCAATAGACACTTTAAAAGAGGTTTTGTCTATTGCTGAGACACATGACAAAAGGGTAGTTGTATATCTTTCAATGGCATTTGGTAATCCTTATGGTGACCCCTGGGATGTTGATATAGTAGGGGAGTGGACCAATCGATTAAATAGGATGGGTGTAGAGATTATATCCTTAAGTGATACAGTTGGAAGTTCTACTCCACAAACTATTTCTTATTTATTTAAAAACTTAATTTCTGCTTATAAACATATTGAGTTTGGAGCTCACTTACATACAAACCCTTTGCATTGGCATTCTAAAGTTGAAGCGGCCTACAAGGCTGGGTGTATTAGGTTTGATGGAGCTGTACAAGGATTTGGAGGTTGTCCAATGGCTAATGATCAACTGACAGGCAATATGCCTACTGAAAAGCTACTTTCTTATTTTACAACCCAAAAATCTTTACATCAGCTTAACGCGCTTAGTTTTGAAAGCGCTTATAATGAGGCTAAAAAGATTTTTTCTAACTATTATTAAAAATAATTGTATTTATTATTTTTATTTAGAATCATTCTACATTATATTTACAAATTATATTTAGAATGATTTTAAATAATATAAAAAATGACAGACAATTATGACGATATTAGCGTAATTCATTACAATGATTTTGGTGTAGCTTTCAATTGGAAAGAGAGCACTGTTTTTTCGAAAAATAAAATTCAATTGGTATTTAAAAATACTGGATTACTTCTTTCTAAACATCAATTATTTACTTTCAAATCCGAAATAGAATACGTTATACTTAACAGGTGTAATTGTAGTGAAAAATCCAAAAATTTAATCCCTTCACCTTGTGAATATATAAGTTTCGCTTTGTCCAACTCTGAGCTTATGGGATTGATGGATTTATTAAAAGGAGTATGCTTTAATATTCAACTTTCAGATATGTTAGAAAATATTATTTAAAATAATTATAAATAAGCTTGTTTACTTTAACTTTTGGTATTAAATTTGCCAAAAATATATATCACTATTTTAAATAAGTCTAAATAAGAATTAAATACAATTATTATGAAAATCTATTACAATTCAATTAAATTATTAGTTGCTTCAATGTTAATTGCAACAAACTTCTCCTGTTCATCAGATGATGATCAAGTTATTACTACTCCAAATGAAGTTATAGCTCCCGATACATATGTATTCGAAAGACAAGGAGAAAGTACTGTCAGTTATGGAGGTCAAACAGCTAGACTAGATATGGCTGCTTCTTTATTTGGAAAACTTAATGACGAGAATGTTGACGGAGCATCGCTTCTTCAAATGTTCGAAGATGGAACCGGTTTCACAGCAGAGGACGGTGCTTCTCAGGATCAAATTGACGCTATTAATGCGTTAAATAGTTCTGGTAAAAAATTAGGAAACAAAACAGCTGCTTATGGAGATGCTTCTGTACAACCTAAAATTGCTGGATTTTTGACTGAATATGCAGAAAATGTATCTACTAATTTTAATGTAGATGCTGGAGTAGGTGTTTCTGGATCTCATACAGGTTCTGGAGGACGAACTGTTCGAATAAACGAAAAAGGTATGGAGCTAAACCAAGTATTTGCTAAGTCGCTCATAGGTGCTTTAGTTATGGACCAGGTTGCTTACGGATACCTAAGTGAAGTTAAAATTGGAGACGATGTTGATAATGACGCTTCTGCATTAGGAGCTGGAGAATATACAACCATGGAACACCATTTTGACGAAGGTCTCGGATATGTGTACGGACAAGAGTCGGATATTACGACAGCGTCTACGCCACAAGGTAATGGGATTTTATTTAATAAATATCTTAAAAAAGTTAATGAATCTGAAGAGCCTGGGCTCGCTACAGAAATTTATGATGCATTCAAATTGGGTAGAGCAGCCATAGTTGCTAGTAATTCTGAAGTAAGAGACGAACAAGCTGAGATTGTTAAAACTAAAATGTCTAGAGTAATTCTTCACAAAGCAGCTCATTATCTTAGGGGTGCTGCAGAAGCTAAAGCAGCTACTGATGTAGATTATGCTGATTATTTCCACGGCCTTTCTGAGGGATATGGATTTATTTTAAGTCTCCAATTCACTTATGATGCTGACGGAATGAATTATTTTTCTCATTCAGAAGTTGAAACAATGTTATCAACGCTTGAATCTGGAAACGGATTTTGGGATAGAACTCCTTCTGAGTTAGATGATATGGCTGCACAAATTGAAGCTAAATTGTAAAATAGATTTCATTCAGATATTTTAACTCAATTATAAGAAATAATATTTTAGATCTTATATCCAATTATACTATTTTTGCATGGGGGATTTGATTAGTCATCTCCCTCATGTATTTTAAACCACAAATATGAATATTAAAAAGACTTCTTACATATATCTTTTAATAGCTTTTTTAATAGCTTTATCATGCTCTGATTCATCAGATTCTAATGAAAATGTTGTTGATAATTTTGATCGTCAAACAATTTTAGAAAATGTAACAGACAATATTATTTTACCAGCTTTTGATGATTTTAATCCTAAAATTGCTCAGTTAAAAGAAAGTATTACCCAATTTTCAATTTCAACTACTTTAGCCAACTTAGAAACAGTTCAAGAGCTATGGGTTGATGCCTACAAGTCTTGGCAACATTTAGAAATGTTTAACATTGCGAAGGCTGAAGAGTTATATTTTTTACAAAAAATGAACACATATCCAACCAGTGTTTCTCGAATTGAAAATAACATAAATACTAATAATTACAATCTTGATTCAAACAATAACAATTGGTCTGCTCAAGGTTTTCCAGCTTTAGATTATTTATTGTTCGGATTGGCCGATACAAATTCAGAGACTCTTATTTTCTACCAAAATGATGAAAATTTAGCTTACTTAAATTATTTACAAGCTGTAGCATCCCAAATGTTACAAGTCACAGATATGGTTCATCAGGATTGGATTTTAATTAGGGATGTTTTTGTAACTTCTTCTGAAAATTCAGCGACTTCAAGTCTTAATATGCTAACTAATGATTTTATTTATTATTTCGAAAAGGGATTGAGAACTAATAAGTTTGGTATTCCAGCAGGTGTTTTTTCAGGCAATAATACACGTGCAGCTAATGTAGAGGCCTATTATAATTCAACGATATCCAAAACATTGGCTTTAGAAGCAATTGAAGCTGTTGAAGGGTTTTTTAAAGGGCAAACTTACAATTCCACTTCAACAGGTGAATCTTTGAAGAGTTATTTAGATTACATGACAGATAATACTACATTAAGTTCAACTGTTCTGATGAAGTTTAGCGATTCTAAGCTATTGATTAATACACTTGATGATAATTTTGTTAACCAAATAGTTTTAAATAATGAACTTATGATTGATGTTTTTAACAAACTTCAAGAAGGTGTAGTGTTATTAAAAACAGACATGTTATCTGTTTTAAGCATTTCAGTTGATTACATTGACGCTGACGGTGATTAATAAATATTTTAAAATTAATAATTTCCACAATTTAAGGTTCTCTTTTTTAAATCCGAGAGCCTTTTTTCAATATGATAAACTCTATAGCTAATTATTTTAATAAACAATCAAGTGCTGCTCCATTAGCGGTATTTAGGATGTTTTTTGGTTTTTTGATGTTTATTAGCCTTGTTCGTTTCTGGTCAAAAGGCTGGATTGAATCTTTGTATATTGAACCTTCTTTCCACTTTTCATACTACGGATTTGAATGGGTGAAGCCAGTTGGATTGTATACCTATGCATTTTTTATTATTTGTGGTATTTCAGCATTTTTTGTTGCAATTGGATATAAATATCGTTTATCGATATTGATTTTCTTTTTAAGCTTCACCTATATTGAATTAATGGATAAAACCACCTATTTAAATCATTACTATTTTGTCTCTCTAGTGAGTTTTATAATGCTATTTATCCCATGTAATGCAATGTTTTCTATCGATGCTATATCTATCAGAAAATCATACAAGACGGTTCCAAAATGGACGATCGACAGCTTAAAGTTAATGTTAGGAATTGTATATTTTTATGCAGGTATAACAAAAATAAATTCTGATTGGTTATTAAATGCTATGCCTTTAAAGCTTTGGTTAAAATCTAAATACGATTTACCATTTATTGGTCATACATTAATGCAGCAAGAGTGGTTTCACTTTTTTATGAGTTGGGGAGGTATGTTTTACGACATCAGTATCCCCTTTTTGTTATTGTTCAGGAAAACACGATCCATAGCCTTTGTTTTAGTAGTTGCCTTTCATATCACTACTCGTGTCCTTTTTCCAATAGGAATGTTTCCATACATCATGATATTATCAACGATAATATTTTTTGATTCTAACGTTCATTATAAAATAATTCACTTTACAATCAAAATTCTTGAGTTTTTTAAAATGAAAACGGATAACTTAAAATTATCTTTCAGTCAAGTAAATCATTATAAAGTTTGGAATACATCTCTATTGATTATTGTTGTTTTTATGACAATACAAATAATTATACCTTTGAGATCTCTACTTTATCCTGGTGAACTTTTTTGGAACGAACAAGGTTACAGATTTTCTTGGCGTGTAATGTTGATGGAGAAAAAAGGTAATTCAGTTTTTAAAATTGTAAACTCAAAAACCAATTCCTTTTTTTATGTAAATAATGATGATTTTCTTACCCCTGTTCAGCAGAAGCAAATGAGTTTTCAACCTGATATGATATTAGAATATGGACATTATTTAGGTAATCATTTCAAGAGTCAAGGGCATCAAAATGTAGCTGTCTTTGTTGAAAGTTATGTATCTTTGAATGGTCGACTTAGTCAGCAATTTATCGATCCTTCAGCAAACTTGATGGAGCTTAAAGACTCGTTTAAACACAAATTTTGGATTAAACCACTAAATGATGAAATTAAAGGTTTTTAAACTTCTTATTTTTTTAATTTTTATTCCGTTTTTTTCATTTACACAAGTAAATGTTTTTGGGGAGGTTTATGATAAAACCACTGAAATCGGTCTAGAATCTGTAGAAATTTATAATGAGTTTGGCGATTTATTAGCTGTTACGAATTCTTATGGTAAATATGAGTTCACATCTTTTAAACCTAAGCTTAATCTAATTTTTTTTAGCTATGGATATGAGCCTTTTAAAAGTTCTGTAATTGTTAACGGCTCAATATCAGAACCTATATTTATTGAACCTTCAATTGAACAGCTGTCGGAAGTGGAACTCATCGCAGTAAAACAGAAGCTCTTTTCAATTAAACGACTTAAGGATGTCCAAGGTACTGCTATATTTGCGGGTAAAAAAAACGAAGTAATCTTAGTTGATAATACTATGGCCAATTTAGCAAGTAATAATGCACGTCAAATATATAGTCAAATTGCTGGACTTAATATATACCAAAATGATGATGCTGGCTTGCAACTTAACATCGGAGGTAGAGGATTAGACCCCAATAGAACTTCAAATTTTAATACACGTCAAAATAATTACGATATTAGTGCAGATGTGCTGGGTTATCCTGAAAGTTATTACTCACCGCCTTCCGAATCACTTTCTGAAATTCAAATTGTTAGAGGTGCAGCTTCATTGCAGTACGGGACTCAGTTTGGAGGTTTAGTTAATTTTATTACAAAGTCCCCTAATACAGAAAAGCCACTTGAGGTGGTGTTAAGAAATACTGTTGGAAGTAATAACCTTTACACTAATTTTACTAGTTTCAGTGGTACAAGTAAAAAGTTAAGTTATTATTCTTACATTACTTACAAAATAGGAGACGGTTTTAGACCAAACTCAGAATTTGAATCTAAAAACTTCTTTTCATACATCAACTATGATTTCTCACCAAAAACTAATTTAGAATTTGAGTTAACTTATTTAGAATATCTCGCTCAGCAAGCAGGTGGGCTTAACGATTCTATGTTTGATATAAACCCTTACCAAAGTGTGCGTTCTAGAAATTGGTTTAAAGTTAACTGGTTATTATATAATGTTAAATTAACCCACAGGTTTTCTGATCAAACATTATTTAGTTTTAATTTATTTGGACTCAATGCTAGTAGAAATGCTATTGGCTTTAGAACTAATCGGGTTGATCAAGTAGATTCTTTTGAAGAAAGAGATTTAATTAAAGGTAAATTTAGGAATTTTGGTTTTGAATCTAGGGTAATACATGATTACACTATTTTAGAGAAAAAAGCCACTTTATTGTTGGGGGTTAAGTTTTACAGGGCAAATAATAGCAATCAACAAGGACCAGGATCTGACGGTTCTGGACCTGATTTTGGTTTTGATACTGAACAGTATATTGATTACCAAGCTCAGTCTTCTTATAAATATCCAAATTTGAATACAGCTTTATTTGGTGAGCAAATCATATATCTTAACAAAAAAATTTCTGTTACACCTGGTTTTAGACTGGAACATATTACAACAGGAAGTAAAGGCTCTTACAAAAACATTAATTTAGATGCAGCGGGGAATTTGCTTTTAAATGAAACTATATATAGTGACGAAACTCGAAAACGTTCATTTGTTCTTTTTGGAGTTGGGGCTAGCTATAAGCCCAACGAATTCTTAGAGATATATAATAATATTTCACAAAACTATCGTTCAGTAACCTTCGCAGATATAAGTATCGTAAACCCAGCATACGTGATTAATCCAGAAATTACTGATGAGAAAGGATATAATTTAGATCTTGGTGTAAGAGGAGTATTTAATAGGACTATATCTTATGATATAAGTCTTTTTGGATTGATTTATAATGACAGAATAGGTTTCGTACAGAAAATATTTCAAGACGGTAATGTAAAATCAGAAAGAGGAAATGTTGGAGATGCCTTTATTTATGGTCTTGAGTCCTTGGTTGACTTTAATCTAATTAAGCTTTTAAATATTGATTACAATTATGGGGCTTCCTTTTTTGTTAATACTTCCATAATTGATTCTAAATACAAATCCTCTGATATAAATGGTATAACAGGAAAAAAAGTGGAATTTGTTCCTAGACTTAATTTTAAATCTGGTTTTAAATTTTCATTTAAGGACTTGTCCACAAGTGTCCAATACACCTATATGTCAGAACAGTATACAGACGCATCTAACTCAATAAATAGTAATTTAAGTGGTGTTATAGGTTTGCTTCCTTCCTATGATGTATTAGACATTTCTTTAGCTTACAAGTATCAAAACTTTAAAGCTGAAGCTGGAATAAATAATGCACTCGATAATGCATATTTTACACGCCGCGCTACTGGTTACCCTGGGCCAGGTATTATCCCTTCTCCACCAAAAAACATCTATTTAACTCTAGAGCTAAAATTTTAATTAAATTTTATTGCTACCCTTTTTTAAATCAAAACAATAATTTACTTGATTTATAATACAAAATAAAAAATTAAACCTAAATTTGTATGCAATTAGAAATTAATTGCTATGAATTCACATCTATCCAAAATTGTCGGTGAAGGTCTTACTTACGACGATGTTCTTTTAATACCAGCGTACTCTGAAATTCTTCCTAGAGAAGTTAGTATTAAATCAAAATTCACAAAGAACATTCACTTAAATGTTCCTATATGCTCAGCAGCAATGGATACTGTTACTGAAAGTAAAATGGCTATTGCCATGGCACGTGAAGGAGGGATAGGCGTATTGCATAAAAATATGACTATTGAACAACAAGCCATTAAAGTCAGGAAAGTTAAACGTGCTGAAAGTGGTATGATTATCGATCCAGTTACCTTACCAATGGACGCTAGTGTTATGGATGCCAAAAACAGTATGAAAGAACATAGAATAGGAGGGATTCCTATTATAGATAATGATGGGTTTCTAAAAGGAATTGTTACAAATCGAGATTTAAGATTTGAAAAAAAAGATAACCGACCAATTACTGAAATTATGACTTCTAAAGGATTAGTAACAACTGCTGAGGGAACTTCTCTGCAGCAGGCTGAGGTTATTTTACAGAAACAAAAAATTGAAAAACTTCCAGTAGTTGATGCGAATTTTAAATTAGTAGGTTTAATTACCTTTAGAGATATCACAAAATTAACGCAAAAGCCAATCTCTAATAAAGACCAATACGGTCGATTACGTGTAGCAGCAGCCATTGGAGTAACTAGTGACGCCTTGGAGCGAACTAAAGCTCTGGTAAGTTCTGGAGTTGACGCTATTATCATAGACACTGCTCACGGACATACTAAAGGGGTTGTAAACGTTTTAAAATCAATTAAAACTAATTTCCCTGATTTAGACATAGTAGTTGGAAATATTGCGACAGCTGAGGCTGCGAAGTATTTAGTTGATGCTGGAGCAGATGCTGTAAAAGTCGGTATTGGACCTGGATCGATTTGCACCACTCGTGTGGTGGCAGGTGTTGGATTTCCGCAGTTTTCGGCTGTGTTAGAGGTTTCTGCTGCACTTAAAGGCACAGGAATACCTGTAATTGCCGATGGCGGTATACGTTACACTGGAGACATCCCTAAAGCATTAGCCGCTGGTGCTGACAGTGTAATGTTAGGGTCTCTCCTTGCAGGTACTAAAGAATCGCCTGGTGAAACTATTATTTATGAGGGACGTAAATTTAAATCTTACAGGGGAATGGGGTCTGTTGAAGCGATGAAAGAAGGTAGTAAAGATCGCTATTTTCAAGACGTTGAAGATGATATTAAAAAACTAGTTCCCGAAGGCATCGTTGGACGTGTTCCTTACAAAGGAGATCTCTTTGAAAGTATTCATCAATTTATAGGAGGCCTGCGTGCAGGTATGGGATATTGTGGTGCTAAAGATATCAAAACTCTTAAAGATACCGGTCAATTTGTTAAAATTACAACATCAGGAATTAGCGAAAGCCATCCTCATAATGTGATGATAACAAAAGAATCTCCAAACTATTCAAGATAGTTTTAGGATTTATTTTATCAAGTTTAAATAGACTCTTGTATTCTACTTCAGATTTAGTATTTTTGTTCTTCTCAAAAAAATCTTACATGAAGAAATCATTCTTTTTATATGCCCTATTATTTCTCTCATTAAATATTTCATTTTCACAGGTTTCCGATTCTGATGTTTTATTAACAATTTCTGATGAACCAGTTTTGGCAACAGAGTTTATTAGAGTTTACAACAAAAACTTAGACTTAGTTCAAGACGATTCTCAAAAAGAAGTAGAGTCTTACCTTAAACTTTTTTTAAATTATAAACTAAAGTTAGCTGAAGCAAAATCTCTGGGTTATGATAAGGATCTAGTTTATTTAAAGGAGTTAAAGACTTACCAAAATCAACTTACCCAAAATTATCTCACAGATAAGAATGTTACAGAAGAATTAGTTTTAGAAGCATACGAACGTACCGTAAATGAGGTCAAAGCACAGCACGTGTTGGTAAGGGTTGAAAATTTTGAAACAGATACCTTACAAGCTTTTAATGATGTTCTTGCTTTTAAAGATCGATTAAAAAATGAAAATTTCGACTCTTTAAAAAAAGAAATCCATGATGGAAAAAATATTTTTGTAGAAGATCTTGGTTTTTTTACAGCATTTAAAATGGCTTATAATTTTGAATCTAAAGCTTTCAATACAAAGATTGGTGAAGTCTCCAACCCGTTTAGAACTAAATTCGGATATCACGTGGTTAAGGTTTTGGATAAGAGAAAATCTAAAGGACTAGTTAGCGTTTCTCACATAATGATAGCTAACACTCAAAAGGACAATAAATTAGTTGCTAAGGACCGAATACTAGAATTACACCGATTACTAGTTCAGGGCGAAGATTTTGGAGCTTTAGCTAAGCAATTTTCTGATGATAAGAGTTCATCGGCTCGTAACGGCGAATTAAAACCATTTAAGTCAGGTCAAATCAATTCTACTAAATTTGAAAATACAGCTTTTAGTTTAAAAGAAATCGGAGATATTTCTGAGCCCATTCAAACTAAATTTGGATGGCATATCTTGAAATTAATTAAAAAAACTCCTGTTGCTGATTTTAATAAAATAAAAAATGATCTTCAGAAGCAAGTAGGTAAAGACTCACGATCAAAACTCGTCAGAACAAAGATGTTTGAAAAACTACTTTCTGAATATAATCTTTCTAAAAAAAATCAAAATTTAGTATCATTTCAAACTGAAGTAGTTTTTGATGTTTCTAATAGAAATTGGGATTTGTCTAATAAAATCAATAACACCAAAATATTTTTACAAATCAAAGATAGGTCCTATACTTTCCGAGATTTTATTGATTTTTTAAATAAAAATAGCAA
>Ga0213861_10003477_pt1 | contig 12982 bp, 9 predicted proteins | sample PICome_4_FD_160110 | JGI IMG/M metagenome (GOLD analysis project Ga0213861, IMG submission 160110) | Coastal seawater microbial communities near Pivers Island, North Carolina, United States - PICO131 | ecosystem: Environmental > Aquatic > Marine > Coastal | place: USA: North Carolina | collected...
CAAGATAAAAACACCCACTGTTTCCTGGAAATTGGGGCAAGCCTTTTCCGATAACGGCGGTAGTGCAAACAGCGGCTTCGGTTCAGACCGCAATGCAACAACAATAGGATTACAGTTGTCCATTCCCTTATATACGAGCGGTACGGATCGAGTAAAAGTAAGAAGTGCTGCACTCAACGCAAATATTCAGGAACAAGTACTTGAACAGACGAGAAGATCTGTAACAAGAAACGTTAGAAATTTGTTTAACGACGTTACTACGGGAATTCGCAGAGTTAGTGCCCTACAACAAGCTGTTGTTGCAAGTGAAAGTGCAGTTGAAGCAAAAAATGAAGGTTTCTCCGCTGGCTTAATCACCAACCTTGATGTGTTGGATGCACAACGGGATTTATTTCAGGCTCAACGAGATTACCTACGTGCACGCTACGACTATATCTTGGCGGTACTAAATCTAGAGCAAGCTGCTGGGCAATTGGATATCGATGACGTGATTCGGGTTAACTCGTGGCTGAAAGAACCAACTACTGCCTAGCCGATCCATCGCTCACTACCGATTACTTCAATAGCGTCCTTAGTATGACCCAACCTAACGAGTAAGACGTTGATTCCCCAGTCTTTTATCGCGGTTGATAGTGTTGATGCATAGTCAGGGTCGATACTAACAGCGGCCTGAAAAACCATGGTTTCCGGTCTATTTATGGCAAATACCAACCAGGATTCAAAACCTTGCGTAGCAGCTAGTGCTAACAACTCCAGGTGTTTTTTAGCCCGAATAGATACCGCATCGGGAAACTGTATTTTATTATCCAATAGTAATGTTGCATTCTTAACTTCTACATAGGCCTGACGTTGATCAGAAATATGGTTCGTTAAGAGAAAATCAAATCGTGATTTCCCATGGGATTCGGTTGCAAATACAGGTTCACGTTGCAGTGAGCGGAAGCCAGATAACTCTCGAATACACTGGCACTCTATACCTTCAGCAACGATGGTATTCACACGGCTGGTATTGACGCCAATCCAACCCGCACCCATATCAACACGTTCCAATGACCAGGGTAACTTTCTTTTGGGATTGTCGCTAAACGATATCTCTACCTCAGCCCCTGGCTTCCAACAAGACGTCATAGCACCGGTGTTAGCACAATGTACGGTTAACACCTCTCCTTCATACTCAACGTCAGCAAGAAAGCGCTTATAGCGCCGCAAGATTCGCGCAGGTTTAAGCGGGGGTAATTTCAAATTAGAATTCTAACTTTAGAAAATATTATTATAACAACGCTTTACACAATGGTTAGCAACAGCCGCTAAAACGAAGTATTTGTGCTGCCATAAACCTTGGTTTCTCCGGACTCAACACCGTATCCAACATCTAAGCGTAAATCAGTTCTAACAAAAGCTCTAAGTTTATAACGAACCCCTAGGCCAACACTGTATTCTAATTCTGAGGCATCAAACCCGGAACTTTCCGAAAACGCACCACCAATATCTGAAAACACAGCCCCACGCAATGTATTATGACCAAACATGGGCACCATAAACTCTAGGTTTGCTATAAACGCACTTTCGCCTTCCAAACTGTCTCTGTCATATCCGCGCAACGTCGTATTACCACCCAAACCATAGCTTGCATCACCGAATATCGATCCGCTTGATGTCATGTAACGTAGTTGATAATTAAAATTTGTATGAGGCTTACGCGTAATTGGAATATAACGTCGATAGAAAATTTCACCGCGTGAAAAACTTACGTCTTCGCCATCGATACTTTCCGATGCACTTACGGTTAACCCGTATGACTTACCTTCGCGACTATACAACTTATCATGAACATCTTGGTAAATTACTGAAATCGCTACACTCGCTACCGTAGTATCGAAAAATAAACCCTCATCACCCGAAAGAAAATCACTATCATAATCTTCATAAGTTAATTCAGATCTTAGTAACCACCCCTGACTCGGGCCTTTTTCTCGAAGCCAACGTGATAATCGTATACGCATAGAGTCAAGCTTTTGCTCATACCGGCCGCTAAGCTCATCACGCGTTTCATCTATTTCAATATCTTCACTACGCAATACGTATTCAAGATTAAACTGGCTTCCCCATAATCGCGGCAAATAATACTCTAGTTCTAGCCTGTCTTCCTGCTCAATATCAGAATTTTTTAAGTCTTTACGACGATAGCCAAACTGTAAACGTCTGTTTTTCCCGTACAAATTATCCCATTGGAATTTTGCACCATAAGACCAATCACCATCTCCTGAGCGACTTAATCTTGGTAAAATAAGAAGATAGCGCTTTTCTATCACGGTAATGATTAAACTCTTACCCTTACCGCCGCGCGCCTCCAGATCCGCACTTACTCGTTTGAACAAGCCTAGATCCATGATTGATTGTCGAGAGTACTCAATGGCGGCATCGCTAGCCATTTCACCAACCACTAAGTTGATCTCCTGGAGCATTATTAAATCTTGTGTTGTGTCATTGCCTCTAAACTCGATAGCATCAAGTAAGTACGACTCCGCAATAGCCTGACTAACCCACAAAGATGATAACAACAAGAAAGCAATATTGAGGTAAGTAAAAATTCTTCTTCGACCAATACATGACTTCACTGTACTCATTCTGATATTACTCGCTGATGCTTATATTACTGAGACTTGCGATTGCAGAGGTAAAACCATTTAAACTGACTTGAAAATGATGCGGTTTTCGTGTTCCGTCAAGAAAAGTAACATTTATCCAGCGCCCTTGTCTAAATTCCTTAATTAAATTCGCTGTCATTCGATAATAAGCATGACACCCAGCTTTGTTGCAGTAAGCTACTACAGAAGTTACTTCTTGAAGAGAATCTACCGAAAATTTAATTCCAGACGGTAAAAAAATACCCAATGGCGCCGATAATAGCATTAACGGATGTTTATTTTCTAAGGGATAACCGATCCCTAAGCTAAATAAATCCGCCCCTGTGTCCTTCAACGTTAAACGCTGAGAAATATAACATCGCCCCGAAAAAGCTCCTTTCTCTTCACAAATCCTAACCCAGTCTTCAAATTTGCTTTGCTGTGCTACTGCAGAAAAACTAGAACATGCAATAATAATAAATGACGTAAGTACCAGATGTTTCAATTTCAAATACATTCCACCTCAAACTGAACAAATAATAAGTATATTAATTTTTGAACAATTGCTATTGTTCAGCCAAAGTCTATTAGGGGATTTTGTTCCATCGTTTTACTCACACAACTCTGAACTGTAATCCCTGGATAAGACCGGCTAGCATTATGCCTTTATTTTGTTAACCTCATAACCTAATCTACTAAATAGAAAGATAATTTTTAAGTACTATCAGAATTATCCTCACTGTAAACCATAACTATTTTCGTTTACAACAAATACACTGTCAGGTAAGGGAATATGAATCTTCCAATTATCAAAAAAATCGAAAACCTAAAATCGAAACTTTCTCTCAATTTGTGGATTATTTTATTTTCTATCCTTTTCTCAACAATTAGTAGCAGTTTTGCCCAAGAGTCTCTAGTAGATACTGATCTAGAAACTATTTCTGTTGAGATTATAGATAAACAAAAAAACAAAGATCCGATCGAAAAGTTTAATCGAAAGATTCATAGGTTTAATCATGTCGTAGATAAAAAGGTTTTTAAACCTATAGCCAAACGTTATCTAAAACATGTACCTGAGAAAGTTCGTCGTGGTGTACGAAACTTTGTAGCTAACTTACGCGAACCCACCACTATCGTGAACGATCTCCTGCAAGGCAAACCAGATCAGGCAGCTCAGGATACATTACGTTTCGTTATAAATTCTACTTTTGGACTTGCGGGTATATTCGACGTTGCTAGTCACTTGCAACTGCCCAGAAACCGTGAGGACTTTGGTCAAACTTTTGGAAAATGGGGAGTACCATCCGGACCATATCTTGTACTTCCTTTTCTAGGTCCCAGCAACCTAAGAGACCTTAGCGGACTTGTTCCACAATATGCTTATACAGATTTAAGTTCGTCCATTAATAGTGATGGACTGGTTCTTGGAACTAGAATCGCAGGTATTGTCGATACTCGAGCAAGACTTTTACCGCTGGATGATGTTTTAGAATCACAATTAGATCCTTATGTATTTATTAGAGAAAGTTACAAACAAACCAGAATTCGCGATATCAATGATGGCCAGGTTGAAGAAGAAGAAGAAGACGAGTTTCTAAATGAAATACTTGAGCAAGGCGATTAATCTTTTGCGTTTAAAGTTCTAACTTACTTCGAGCGTTATGTTCTGAATATGGCTAGATACGTAATAGGAGATATACAAGGGTGTTGTTCTGGATTTGACTCGTTACTCAAACGCGTTTCGTTTGATCCTGAAAAAGACCGGCTTATTTTACTAGGCGATGTTATTAATCGCGGCCCTGACTCGTTACAAACGCTAAAAAAGATATATGAGTTACGTGATAGCATTTCTATAGTTTTAGGAAATCACGATTTAAATACCATGGCTGTTCTTGCAGGTTATAGAGAAATAAAACCAAGGGACACTATTTCAGCATTAATTAACGACACAATAGGAATAGAGTTGGTTCACTGGTTGCGATCCCAACCGTTACTCTTAGTCGAGGACAACTATGTTTTTTGTCACGCCGGTATATACCCTTTATGGACTCTGGAAGAAGCACAGCAGCGCGCTAACGAAGTAGAGGCTGTTTTACAGGGCCCAAACTACAAAAAATTATTAAAGAACATGTATGGTCCCAAGCCTACTCGCTGGCGTGATGAACTTAAGGGTTGGAAACGGTATCGATTTATTTTGAATGCTTTTACACGGATGCGCTATATTAGCGGTAAAGGAAATCTCGATCATGAATGTTCGACCCAACTCGGTAGTCAGCCTAAAAACCTAGTACCCTGGTTTTTATTTCCTAATCGTCTATCGTATTCTCAAACGACAGTAATAGGCCATTGGTCTACATTAGGCTTGCACATTGATAACACGATAGCGTGCCTGGATACTGGATGTGTCTGGGGTGGGAAACTAACGGCCGCAGAGTTGGATACCAATCCGCTTAAACTTTATTCGGTTAACTGCTAAAAACGTAGATTATGGACTTACCAGAAATTAAAATAAATGTTCGCACTGCATATGTTGAGGATCGTTCTTCTCCAGATGATAACCGTTATTTCTTCGCATATAGCATCAAAATAGCGAATAATGGTGACATTTCGGCACAATTAATATCACGGCATTGGGTAATTACTGACGCTGAAAACAATCAACAAGAAGTTCGCGGAGACGGTGTAGTTGGAAAACAACCATTAATAACCCCCGGCACCACTTTTGAATATACAAGTGGTACCTTCCTTGCTACACCGGTTGGTACCATGCACGGCAGCTATCAAATGAAATCTAGTAACGGGGATGTTTTTAATACTGAGATTAAACCGTTTTTACTTTCATTTCCTCGAACACTTCATTAACCAAGAATAATTTTCAATTAAACATCCAGATTATGAACCGAGAAAGCATTCTGTTCTATGAACTGTCTTCTGGGTTCAACTTGATCACCCATTAGCATTGTAAATACATCGTCAGCTTTAACCGCGTCTTCTATCGCAACTTGAGATAAACGACGTACTTTCACATCCATGGTTGTTTCCCATAACTGCTCCGGGTTCATTTCACCCAATCCTTTATAACGTTGAATATTTATTCCTTTCTTTGATTCAGAAAATAACCAGTTTACGACTTCTTTCAAGCGATCGGCTGTTAGTTGTTTTTCGCCACGAGTAACTAGTAACGGAAATTCCAGCTGTTCTTTTTGTGCGTTAACAAATCGTATAGCTTTTTGATACTCACTTGATAATACGAACGTTTCATCTAATCTTGTCTGCCGAAAGTTTCCGTACTTCTCTGTTTCGACAACCAATACATTAGTATCCTTATCGTCTTCTTTTTCGATATGAAATCGATACCTGACTAACGGGTTCGGCTTTTCCATTAACTTCTGTATTAGCAGAAGTCCCAATTTATTGCATTTTTCTTCGTCGTTAATATGCTCAGTTGTTAATGCATCCATTTCGAGCAATTGATCTAGAACATCCCGATCATATTTTCTCGATAATCGCATTAGCAATTCATCAACTTCAAAATATTGATCGCATATTTGTTTAAAACTTAGCTTATTTACTTCTTTATTATTGCTGGAAATAGTAGCATCTTCAATAACCTGTGTTAACAGATAATCATGCAAATCTTTGTCATCCTTTAAGTACATTTCCTTTTTTCTATAGGTAATTTTGTACAGTGGTGGTTGCGCTATATAAATATATCCACGCTCCAGTAATTCTGGCATTTGACGATAAAAGAAAGTCAACAACAGTGTTCTAATATGCGATCCGTCGACGTCCGCATCAGTCATTATAATAATTCTATGATACCGTAACTTATTGATATTAAAGTCATTTGCACCTATTCCTGTACCTAAGGCGGTGATCATAGTTGTGACTTCGTCTGATGCAAGCATGCGATCAAATCGTGCTTTTTCTACATTAAGTATTTTTCCTTTAAGTGGCAAAATCGCTTGAAAGGATCTATCTCTTGCTTGTTTTGCAGAGCCTCCAGCAGAGTCACCCTCCACCAGATAAATTTCACAAAGACTTGGGTCAGTTTGTTGACAATCGGCTAGTTTTCCCGGTAATCCACCTAAGTCAAGGGCGCTTTTCCTACGCGTCATTTCCCTCGCTTTTCTTGCTGCTTCTCTGGCATGAGCGGATTCAATAATCTTTGTAGCAACAGATTTAGCTTCAGACGGGTTCTCCAGCAAGAATGTGGCTAGGTGCTCACCTACTACGGTTTCTACTACACTTTTTACTTCCGATGAAACTAACTTATCTTTTGTTTGTGAAGAAAATTTAGGATCTGGAACTTTCACTGAAAGTACAGCCATTAATCCTTCTCGAGCATCGTCTCCGGAAACACTAATTTTAGCTTTCTTTATATATCCTTCTTTTTCTAGGTATTGATTTAAAGTTCGGGTCATTGCGCTGCGCAAACCAGAAAGATGAGTACCGCCATCCCTTTGAGGAATATTGTTTGTATAACAAAATACATTTTCCTGATAAGAATCATTCCACTGTAGTGCTAATTCAACTGAAATATCGTCTCTAGTTTCACTAAAATGAACTACAGTTGGATGTAATGGTGTTTTATTCTTATTTAAATGTCTAACAAATGCTGCTATTCCACCATCATATTCAAAAACTTCTTTTGTACCGCTTTTTTCATCCGATAGAACTATTCTTACGCCGCTATTTAAAAAAGAGAGTTCTCTTAATCGTTTTGACAAAATATCACTATGAAAATCTATTGTCGTAAAAATAGTAGCACTTGGCTTAAAGTAGATCTCTGTTCCAGTTTTCTCTGTTTCTCCTGTTACAGCTAGTGGCGATTGAGGGATACCCAAGTGGTATTCCTGCTCAAAAACCTTTCCTTCTCTGCATATTTTTAATCTAAGCCGTTCAGATAATGCATTAACGACGGAAATACCTACACCGTGAAGCCCACCAGATACTTTATACGAGTTCTGATCAAACTTACCCCCGGCATGTAAAACCGTCATTATTATTTCAGCAGCTGATTTACCTTCTTCCTCTTCAATTGCGCCTGTTGGTATTCCTCTTCCGTCATCCTTAACAGTAATAGATTCATCTGAATGAATAATAACTTCTATTTCGGTGCAGTGCCCCGCCAGCGCTTCATCTATCGAATTATCAACAACTTCAAATACCATATGATGAAGACCTGATCCGTCATCAGTGTCACCAATATACATACCTGGTCGTTTACGAACGGCATCAAGACCTTTTAAAACCTTAATACTGCTGGAGTCATATGTTTGTTCAGACATTGTTTAGAGCTATGAATTAGAAATAGCTTTGTATTTTAACAGTTTTGAGGTTAACTTACTGTAAATACTAATTTTATTTTAATCTGTTTGTAAATTCTTACATTATGTTTCACGTGAAACATAATTTTGAAAGTTTCACGTGAAACATAAAAAAAGGTCCCTAATAGAGAACTTTTTGACTGAAGTTTAAGCTACTCAGAGTCGCATTGGCATTACTAGATATAACGTTTCTTCATCATCTGGCTCTCTAATCGTACAACCACTATTTGAATCTTGTAATTTCAATTCAACCAGATCCGTATTGAGAGCCTTTAATGCTTCTAATAGATAATTAACATTAAAGCCAATATCCACTTCCGGTCCATCATATGTTGTAATGATCTCATCATTAGCTTCTTCCTGCTCCGGGTTATGAGCGGTAACAGCAATTAAATTCGAAGACAGGTTTAAACGTATTCCACGAAACTTTTCATTAGTTAGTATTGCTGTACGTGTTAAAACATCTATTAGCTCTGACCGATCTTGCAGTAGAACAACATTTAACTGTTGGGCCATTACAGTTTCATAGTCAGGAAAACGACCATCAATTAATTTAGTAATTAGTGTTGAATTGGAGTTAGTTAAGCAAATATGATTTGGATTTATTTCTAAAGTAAGTTCTTCGTCTGTTCCTTCTAGAAATCGTTGCATTTCAAGTACGGCTTTCCTAGGTACTATTACTTGTCGAAGATTAAAATCACCATTTTCTAATTGAACTTCACTTTTAGCTAAACGGTGGCCGTCTGTTGCTACAGCTCTCAGTCTTCCTTCCTTAACCTCAAATAAAACACCATTTAAAAAATAGCGAACATCTTGTTGTGCCATTGAGAAGGCTGTTGAATCTAGAAGTTTTTTTAATGATGCATCGGGTATCTTAAGTCTTTCTTCCCACGCTTTAGTATCGAGTCTTGGGAAATCAGCGGCTGGTAAGGTCTGTAATTTAAAACGACTTTTAGCTGATTGTATTTGTGCTCCTACCCCATCACTTTTAATTTTTATTGCTGTTTTTTCTGGTAGAGAGCGACAAATATCATATAGCTTTCGTGCTGTAACAGTACATTCACCATCTTCACCAATGACATCAGGTATAGAGAAACTGATTTCTACTTCTAAATCTGTACCAACTAAAGTAAGTGTTCCATTTTCTAACTTTACATAAATATTTGAAAGAATAGGAAGTGTTTGTCTTTTCTCAACGACACTGGTTACAAGTGTCAATGGCTTAATCAAACGATTTTTTTCAATTTCAAAATACATAATATATATTTAAGTAAGATGTTTATGTTTACTTATAAGGCCTGTTGATATCTAAAGAAATAGTGTTTAATCTTTATTTTTCAAATACTTATATACTTTATAAGCTGTTGGTAAGTGTTTAACAACCTGTTTACATATTGTGCATAACTTATGCTCATCTGTGAATAACTTTTTATACACAAGTAAATAAACAAGTTATCCACAGAGTTATCCACAGAGCTGCCTGCGAAGATTATTATAATCCTCTGACACTTTTAAATCTGATTGCACGAGTTCCTTTATTTTTTTGCAAGCATGAATAACAGTAGTGTGATCTCGACCGCCAAAAGCATCACCAATATCAGGTAAGCTCATATTGGTTAGCTCTTTAGCGAGTGACATTGCTATTTGTCTCGGTCGAGCAATATTTCTGTTTCGTTTTTTTGAAATAAGATCAGCTACTCGTATACTAAAATATTCAGCAATTCGTTTCTGGATATTATTTATTGTTACCTGCTTTTCTTGAAAGACTATTAAATCTCTAAGTGCTTCTTTTATAAGCTCTAGATCAATTTTTCGACCGGTAATGCCGCTGCTTGCAATAATACGATGTAAAGCACCTTCAAGTTCTCTAACGTTAGACCTAATTTGTTTAGCGATGAAAAATGCATCATCGTCTTCAAGAATTACATTTTTTTGTCGCGCCTTCTTTTTTAGGATAGCAACTCTGGTTTCAAGCTCCGGAGGATCTATAGGGACCGTTAGTCCTGAACCAAATCGAGAAATTAGTCGTTCTTGAACGCCATCAATTTCTTTTGGAAAGCGATCACTGGTTATTACTACCTGTCTTTGGCCTTCTAATAATGTATTAAAAGTGTGAAAGAATTCCTCTTGAGAATGAGTCTTACCAGCAAAAAATTGAATGTCATCAATAAGCAGGGCATCCAATGATCGGTAATAACGCTTAAATTCATTAATTTCATTGTGCTGTAGTGCACGAACCATATCGGCAACAAAACGTTCTGAATGAATGTAAATTACTTTAGCTTTGGGATTTTGTTGGCATATCATGTTGCCGGCAGCTTGCATTAGGTGAGTTTTCCCCAGACCAACACCACCATAGATAAATAGCGGGTTATAAGCCTGCCCAGGGTTCTCACCGACTTGTGTGGCAGCGGCTCTGGCTAATTGGTTAGATTTACCTACTACATGAGTTTCAAAGGTAAATTGCGAATTTAACTTACCTTTAGAGTATTCAACAGTTAGTGGTTTAGCCGTTCTGGATTGAACAGCAGGTCTATTTGCGACTGGGCTTTGATATCCGCCAATATCAATAGAAACAGTTAATTCAACTTTACTAAAAGAATTTGCTATTTCTGTAATACGATCTAAAAAGGAGCTCGTTACGTGATCTAGTACGAACTGGTTTGGAGCTAACAATGCCAGTTTATGTTCGTCGATTACAGCATGTAGGGGTAAAATCCAGGTATTAAAATCTTGATCTGTGAGTTCATACTCCAATCTATTTAGACAATGTTTCCAAAGTTGGGGTTCTTCCAAAGTATTTGATTCGGACATATGTGTTAGCTTTAATTTCTCCATCAACAGAGTAATGAAGAAATAGTTATTAAAAAGGTTGAAATTTTAGAAGTGGCTTGATGTAACTTCTTGAAATTATGACGCTTATAGTGATATAAAATGTATGTTCAATTAGTCAACTAATGTTACGATGGAACTGTTAATTAATGGCTTTTGAGCAGATACCTAGTGTAACGCTTAAATCCATGTTTTCGTCAAGAGATCAACACTTATTTAGCGAGTTTTATTAATAATCCGGTAATACTTCATTTATTTGTGGTAGTACTGGGTTTATACGTATTATTGCTATTGACAAAAACTAATAGAAAACAGTACATTGCGCCCCCTTTTGTTGCTAGCAAGTAAGAATTTTTAGGAATTAATAATGAAACGAACATTTCAACCCAGCGAAATTAAACGTAAGCGTACTCACGGTTTTCGTGCACGTATGGCGACACGCGGTGGCCGAGCCGTCATAAATGCACGTCGAGCCAAAGGACGAGCTCGTTTAAGTGCTTGATTGTAAGGCGCTACTAAGTTAAAAAGTTGGCGACACAATATAGTTTTGCAAGACAAAACCGTATTTTGAATGGAGCTGACTTTAGACTGGTCTTCAAAGCGCGTAATAAATTGGTAAGTGGTCCACTCGCGATATACCTTAGAAGCAATGCAGAGGGTGTTTCAAGGCTCGGCATTACTGTATCAAAGAAAGTATCCAAAAAAGCAGTTGAACGGAATCGAATAAAACGTTTAGCACGGGAGTTTTTTAGAACCCACCCGAATATGTTAAAAGGGTTCGACATAATCGTGAACGCTTTTCCGGGATGTGCTCAACTTAATAATCAGGAAATTACTCAACAACTGCATTTGGTATGGGCGCGAGCCCAAAAACGATGCGGATAAGTTTAATCTGGTTTCTTAAGTTGTATAGCTATCTTATTAGTCCTTTTTTTGGTCAGAGTTGTCGGTTTTATCCGAGTTGTTCGCAATATGCCATAGAGGCAATTGAGTTACATGGCTGTCTCAAAGGTCTGTGGTTAACAATAAAACGCCTATCTAAATGCCATCCTTGGCATGAAGGAGGGCTCGATCCTGTGCCCAGTAGGGGGCAAAAATCATCATGATGGAAACCCAGAAACTTATTCTGTACGTTGCTTTAGGTCTTGTCCTGATGCTTTTGTGGCAGTCATGGCTTAACTATAGTCAACCACCTCCAATCCCCGCAACAGGTATTAGCAGCTCGGACCCCTCAAATCCGTCAACACCTGTTAATTCGGAAGATAGCTATGTTCCTAGTGCCCCAAGCAATCCGGATCAACCCGCCAAAGCTCAAGAATTAGAAACGGTTGAGTCCGTAGGCGCAACTGTCGAGGTCATTACAGATTTATATAGGGTAACTATAGGCATGGTTGGTGCAGATATTCGCAAGGTCGAATTACTGGATTACCCCCTTACTGTTGAAAATCCAGACGAACCATTAGCACTTATGGTTTCAGAATTACCCGATTTGTTTTATGTAGAAACAGGTTTGCTTGGGAGAGACTTTCAATACCCTAATCATAAAACTGAATTTGTATCATCAAAAAGCGAATACATACTCTCAGGTTCAGATGGTTCATTAGACGTCGCGTTTGAATGGTCTGCCTCAGATGGCGTTACATACAAGAAAATCTATAAATTTCTGCGAAATAGCTATGAAATAGATATTAACTACGAAATTTTAAATAAAAGTGGATCTGTCTGGAACGGTTATCAATACTCGCAGTTTGTCCGAACCCTGGTTGAAGAAGAAGGTTCATTAGGTTTTCTTGGACGATTACCGAGTTATAAAGGTGGGGCGATCTTTACACCGGAAGAGAAATTCGAGAAGTATGATTTCGGTGACATGGTAGATGAGGATCTTAAGAGGGTTACAGAGACCGGTTGGGTTTCTATGCTGCAGCATTATTTTGTCGGTGCCTGGTTGCCTCAGCAAGAAGGTCCCTATGAGTTTTATTCAAGTGTAGCGAATGCCAATACTAACCCTATTTACCGAATAGGATATAAAACCTTAACACCAACAGTAGTTGAGCCAGGCACAACTGGATCAATGACTAATCGCATTTTTATCGGACCTAAAGAGCAGGATCGATTGGCAGAAGCCGCGGAAGGAATGAAATTAACCATAGATTATGGGTGGTTAACGATTGTATCCGCTCCTTTGTTTGTAAT
>Ga0213861_10003478_pt1 | contig 12981 bp, 14 predicted proteins | sample PICome_4_FD_160110 | JGI IMG/M metagenome (GOLD analysis project Ga0213861, IMG submission 160110) | Coastal seawater microbial communities near Pivers Island, North Carolina, United States - PICO131 | ecosystem: Environmental > Aquatic > Marine > Coastal | place: USA: North Carolina...
TTATGCAGAACTTATAACAAAGTTAAGTCCTGATACTGTTACAATATTAGATAAAAACGGAAATGCAAAACAATCAGACGATGTACAGGTTGCATACGACATATTAGAAAACGGATTCAATGGCTGAGTTAGAATATAACATAAAGGAACTTAGAAACTTTTTTGAGTCTGGCATACGTCTAAACAATCTAGTAAATGAATCGTCCCCTATGCATGATGTTGCTAGGGAATGTTATGACTCTTTACTAAAAAGTAACCCAATAGATAATACATTTTATAAACACATGCAGTTAGGTGTATTCGCAAATCATCTTAACTTAGGAGATCCAAATAGTAAATCAAAAGATTTGAATATAGTTAATGATGTAGAATATGATATACTTATTGACGATGGACTTATAAGTATGAATGCTGATACTTATTGGCAAGAAGAGCCCTTAAAACTTTTAACATCATACAAGAGAAACAATGGACTTAAATTATATCAGCCATATCTAAAACCAACAGGCAGATTAAGTGACGTTGCTGTAATACATTCTGTAAATCCAGTTGGATATAAAGTTAGACCAGATCAAAAAATACAATCTACTGTAATGTTTGCAGACAAATATGCTGACAATGACCTAAGTTGCAATTTAGTAATTGTAGATATAGGAGAAAGAGCGAACGTATCTATATCAGAGTTTATTCAATCTAAAAAGGGTGCAAAAATTATTAAGGTGCTTTACTTAATTAGAGATGGTGCAACACTTAATATAGAAAGAGAGTTTGATATAGCGAACAAAGACGAAACACTATCTGTTATGGAAAGTAATTTTATACAGTTTCCAGACAGTACATTAAATGTAAATACAATTAGTGAAGGTAACAAATATAATCAAGACTTAATGTTTTTGGATGTATATAAAAATTGTACTACAAATATAAAAGGCTCTCATTATCTGTATGATAACTTTAAAAATAATTCTGTAGTAAACGTTCATCACAAAGGTCCTAATAGTACAAGTAAGGTTGATGTAAGAAGTGTATTAGAAGATAAATCTTATAGTAGTTTTCTAGGAGAAATTAAAGTAGATAAAACTGCTGAAGGTGTTGATGCAGATTTAAAAAACAAAAATCTATTATGCAGTTCAGAAGCAACTGCTTTTACAGAACCCCAACTAGATATTAATACAAAGGAAATTGCTTGTTCACATGGTTGCACAATAAGTAATATAGATAAAGAACACTTATACTATTTAAATAGTAGAGGTATAGACAATGTCGCAGGAGGCGACATCATAAAACAATGTTTCCTAACACAATAAAAGAACAGTTTCCAACACTAACAAATAATTCTGATTTAGTTTATTTAGATAGTGCCGCGAGTACACAAACACATCAGAGTGTTATTGACAAAATGAATAAGTTTTATCAGGAACAAAGATGTAATGTTAATAGAGGAGACTTCCCCATAAGTCAACAAGTGTCACAAGATATAGAACTTGCAAGGGAACAAGTTGCAGAACTTATCAATGCTAGTCCAGAACAGATTATGTTTATTGCTGGTGCTACAGAAGGTCTTAATATTATAGCAGAATGGTATAAAGATGCACCAGTTGTAATAGTCACAGAAGCAGAACATACAGCAAACATATTACCTTGGGTAGCACAAGGCAGGACTACAGAAAACGGTAGGCTAGTAGTATTACCTATAACTGATAGAGGAACAATTAATACTAATGAAGCCTGTAAACTATTTGAACAATATCCTAACGCAGTTTTATCTATCCATAGTCACAGTAATGTAACAGGCATTGGTACAGACTATAAGAAACTTACTAAAGCCGCACACGATCAAGGTATTCGAGTCATAATAGACGGATGTCAAACTATAGGAACACATGAGTTTGATCGTTATACAGTAGACCACGCAGTATTCAGTGGTCATAAAATGTATGGTCCAACAGGTATAGGATTTATGTATACTAGATTGCCTTACGAAAGATATAGAGGAGTAAGACTAGGCGGTGGCTCAGTATCTCATTATGATTTTAAAGGTAATGTAGAGTTCTATGATGGTCCTACTAAACATGAAGTTGGTACACCAAATATAGCAGGTATATTAGGCCTAGGTGTAGCCGCAGAATATATAAACTGGGTTGGTTATGATAAAATGAAAGATCACTTTACACAATTAGATTTTGCTATGGGTGACTCTGGCATTTTTAATATAAAAGGTTTAAATTTAATTTATCCTGATTACAGACAGAATGGTAGATACGTTTATTCCTTTACATGCGACGGATATCATCCTAGTGATGTAAGTACATTTTTAGGTATGGAAAATATAGCAGTCAGAGTTGGTAAACTATGTGCTCATCCTATCGTAAATAAAGTATCAGGTGGTAAAGGAGTATTAAGAGTAAGTCCTGGTATATATAATTCCAAAGAGGATTTAGAGAAACTTTCAGAGGGTTTATGCAAAGCGATAGCGAAATTAGTTTAGAACAAAAAGTACGCAGAAATCTACGTAGAGTTATAGATCCTGAAATAGGTATTAATATAGTAGACTTAGGTTTAATCTATAAGATAGATCTAAATGAAGAGAACGATGTACAATTACTTATGACACTTACAGCACCTAACTGTCCATATGGCGATATGATTTTAATGGAAACAGAGTTTGCCATTAGAAGTACTGAAGGTGTGAATCTAATACAAATCAATTTAACCTTTGATCCTCCTTGGAACCCAGAAATACATGTATCAGATGAGGCCAAATATCAAATGGGTATATTATAATGTATGACAAGTATCCTGAATTTATAAGTACAGATCCTAGAACACAAAGGAAATCTATTAGGTCATATACAATTACACAAGAGTTTACTGAAGGTAGACATAAAGCATTTTTTGAAAGCATAGATTTAGAGGGTAAAACTATATTAGATTTAGGTTGTTGTGTTGCTTCACTTGGTGCCTGGGTATTAGATAAAGGTGCAAAACATTATCATGGTGTAGAGTATGACGAAAAATTATGTAAATTAGCAAACGAAAACCTTTCAAAGTATTTTAATAATTTTACTATAACTCAAGACTTTATAGAAAACTTCTTTGAAAACAATGCAGAACGTTTTGATATAATAGTTGCTTCTGGAATTATATATGGCTACTTTAATCCTTCAGAGTTTATAGATCAAGTAGTGCAAATAAGTGATAATGTAATTATAGAATCCAGACATCCTCTTACTAGATGGTTAAAAGAAACAAAGTTTGATACAGAAGGATACTTTCCAATAAACCATATACAATCTTTAGAAAAGTTACCTCTTGTTGTTTATTATCCTGGTAATGCTTCTATGATGTTAAGTGACAAAGCATCTAATTTAAAATTTAATGGTTCATGCCCTACAAAAGGATTTGTAGACTATTATTTTAATTTAAAGGGTTATGAAAATAATAAAACATTAGATGAAACTATACAAAGTAATTGCCCAGACGTTTACAATAATAAAAAAAGGTATGCTTGTCTTTATGTAAAAACAAAAAATGATACTGGTGTTGGTTTCAAAGATGCTTTTAACAAAAAAGATTATACTGTTGGAGGATATTACAATGAGTAAATGGAAGTTTGATAATAAACTAGCACCTAACTTTGTAGATCACGCAAAGAAACATATACCAGATTACGATAAGGTTATAGATATGTCTGTAGAATTATGTGAGGACTTATACGATAAAGATTCAGCAATAATAGATGTTGGTTGTGCTTCAGGTGAAACACTTAAACGTCTACATTCTAAAGGCTTTACAAACATATATGGTGTAGATAATAGTCAAGCCATGTTAGATGTATGCCCAAATGATATTGCAACATATAAATTATCAGAGGTTTATCCTATAGGATTTCCTGCAATGGATGTTATAATTTGTAATTGGACCCTACACTTTATAAAAGACAAACTATCTTATTTGAAATCTATAAAGGATAGTTTAAAGAAAGACGGGACATTTATATTATCAGAAAAAACTACATTAGATCCATTAATGATTAATAAGTATCATGAATTTAAATTACAAAAAGGTGTATCAGAAGAAGAGATCAAAATTAAAGAGAAACAATTACTTGATGTAATGTTTATAGATGATATAGAATGGTATTTAAAAACTTTAAAAGATGTAGGGTTTAGCAAAGTAAATGTTGTAAACGCACATTATTGTTTCAATACCTTTATTTGCAGAGTTTAATTGTACGCATACATAAATATAAGTTTAAGTAAAAAAGGAAAAAATATGAATATAATAAATCATTTCATGGATAGTATGAAAACTGTTCTAGTAACAAAATGGAACGACTTTAACAGCAGAAGTGCTAGACCAGAGTATTGGTACTTTTGTTTATACGCAACACTTGTAGCACTAGTATGTATGGCAACGGATTACTTTGTAATCGGCTACACATTCTTTAGTATGGCTGACCCATTTGGTACAACTACAGATAGTGGAGTATTAACAGCAACATGGATACTTGTAACATTTATACAGAGTTTGGCTCTTAATGCAAGACGATTACACGACAGAGGTCATAGTGGTTGGTGGCAGTTAATGTTGTTAGTACCAGTACTAAACTTTATAGTAATCTATTGGTTAGTAAGAAGTGCTAAAGATACACCTAAGTACTTAAAGTACAAAAACCCTTACGGTAAATTACCTAAATAAGAGAAAAGTATGGCAGTTGATATAAGAGTACCACCAGTAGTATTTAAAACTAGAAAAGAAATAGACGAAGCACCAGGATTTGAATGGTATGATCTAACATCAAACGAAATGTTTGCAAACAGACGTGTTGCAGTATTTGGACTACCAGGTGCATTTACACCCACATGTTCAAGTACACATGTTCCTACATTTGATGCATACTATGATCAAATCTGTGGACATGGAATAGATGATATCTATTGCATTAGTGTAAACGACACATTTGTTATGAACTCTTGGTTTAAACAATTAGGTGTACAAAACGTTAAACCCGTTCCAGACGGAGCAGGCCTTTTTACTAGAAAAATGGGATTCTTAGTAGACAAAACTAATATAGGTTTTGGTATGAGAAGTTGGAGATACTCAATGATCGTTAACAACGGAGTTGTTGAAATGATTTGGGTAGAACCAGGATTAGATGATAATACTGATGGAGATCCTTTTCAAGTAAGTGATGCTGATACCATGTTAAAATGGTTAGAGCAACAATCAAAAGGCTAACTTAACATAGATATTCGCTTCTGACGTTTCAGTAACAATATAATCGCCCACAGTTTCAAAACCAAATTTGGTATAGGCTGGCAGGGCGGTTTTTCTTGGAATGCTCCATAACATTTCACACCCTTCAACTTTAGCCTGATGTGCTGTCATTAAAAATAACATTTGAGCAACACCTCTTTTTCTATACTCAGGGTTTACCCATATGCCTCTACTACGATATTGCTTGTCAGTGGTTTTGTGCCCTGAATTTACACCTACTAATTTATTATCTAAATAGGCTCCCCAAAAAGTTGCAGGGTAATTAAATATATCCATATCATATTGTTCAGGATTGCCTTCATAAGGCCACGTCATTACACTATGAGTTTCTATTGCACTTGATCTGTTTGGCCATAGATTGTTTTCCCATATTGTTTTAATGGTATTGAAGTCAAGCCGTTCTAGTCTCATATCTATATTTATTGTAGATAAATATGAGCATAGGTAATTACGAAGATTTACAATAGATGCCAAACAAATACAGACTAGAATGGGATAACCAGACAGTAGACTATCCAATAGAGCAATTCAATTGGAAAGATATTTGGCTTACTATTGCACAAGAAAAATATCCACAATTAGAATCTTTTGAACAACTACATATACATTTAGAACAAACTGATATTCCTGAACTTATATACCATTTACAAAAAGCATGTCAACGTAATGATATATTAGAAAAAATAGATGCGTATTATTCTCATATTCTGTATGACAGAACAGATTTAGAATGGATGGTACAACGTACATTTAATATAAGAATTGTAACGCCTAATCAGGAAAACAACGGTAGGTTATTAGGTTTTCATAAAGATTCATGGACAGGAAACGGTCCTGGTATTAAAAATATTTGGACGCCTATAACAGATTCATATGATACTAATTCAATGTATATAATATCCCAAGAAGACTCTAATGTTATATCTAAAACAATAGTAAATGAAACTTTAACAACAGATGCTACACAAAAGTTATGTATGCAAAGTGCTAAACCTCTTAATATTAAACAAGGGCAAACATACTTTTTTGATAGTAACATTATACATGGAAATTTTAACAATATCACAGATCAAACTAGAGTAAGTATGGACGGTAGAATATTATTAAAGGGTGGAACTTTTAATAGGAAGTTACCAGGAGGATACTTTAGATTTTTAGGAGAGAGAAATAAGGAAATAGAATTAAATGATGATAAGGTATGGGTAACTTATGCAGGTTGGAATAGTAAGTACACAAAGGATATTCCTGTTCACTTGCAAAGAATGTTTGTAAATAATTTCTGTGAGCAAAAACAAATAAACATAAACGATTATCAATATGAAAGCGATACATTAGACTGGCAACCTAACTTTGAATCCTATATTTTATCTGAAAGTATAAATGGCATAGTATGTTATAGTGTGTTTGGTCTTCCAGACGATCCTTTTAGAAGAATGAAACTCCTACATGACGCAATTGAATATAAAACAGAACTAGTGTTTGCAAACGAAAACATTATATGTAAAAGTTTAGAAGATATAGAACATATCAAAAGACTATATGAATTTTATATGATGGGCCAGGCATGAGATATCATGTAGTATATGGCAAAGGTGATGTAGTTTACTACACTACAAACTATTCGAATGTGCCTGATAGTTTAAATCCTGAAGAGTTATTTAATATTCCTGATACAGAGGTAATCACATGGCAATTAAACGAATTACCTTTAACATTAAAGTTTATAGATAACTGGAAGAAAACAGTATCAGCAGGATTAAATTATAGAAATAACAATGAGGACTTTATATTTAATTTAGGTTATGACGTTTATAGACAGCCTACAGAAAAACCTATAATGGAATCAAGAGTAAAGATGAATGAGATTATTAATAAAGTTAATAATACCCCTAACATATGGTTCCAATTACCTACAGAACTATTGCTTGATGAAGAAGATATAAACAATGTACATCAAGATAAACTAAATAAACTTCATGATCTATTTGAAAACGAATTGCCTGTAATGTTAGAGATGAGGAACAATGGCACACTACCAACCAATATAGATTACGATGAAATGTATTTGGACTTTCAAACAATTAATATGTTGGTACACTACAACGAAAAAGTATTTCAATATATAGGAGAGGATAGAGAGGACTGTTTAGAAAAACTATCTAAAGCACACCCTCATTATTTTACTGCACTTAAACTAAACTTTGCACCACCGTCAGGAGATCACGATCCAGATTTTTATTGTATTCCTATGCTACCAGAAGATTACGATAATTTTATAGTACACAAACCAAAGGGTTGGTTAGAACTAGACTTTGGTACTGTAGGTAAAGACTTAGTAAGTTGTGCTTGGACTAACGACATAGAACTAGTAAAGAATAATGCATGTTCACAACAAATAGAACATCATCCTTGGGTAGCATATGGTTGGATACATCATCAAGATGACATACATCATAGAAATAATATAGAGGATAGATATGCTGAATGGATAGAGGATAACAATGTAGGAAATTACATTGACTTGAACGATCCTGTATACACACCTGGCCGACATATTATAGGTGAGTGTATAAGTCATGACTTTAATAATCCAAGTGAATTTATAGAAGGAATAATAGAAACAACACCTAAAGTAATAGGTATTTGTATTACAGACGATGACAACAAATCTATATTATAATAAACAAATAGGCAAAAATCTTGTTAGCAGAGAAGATGGTGCTGACGTATGGAATGATGACAATGATGGAACACATACTGATATACATTATGTTTTAAATATTTTAGGTATTAAATACAAATGGACTGACAGTTTAAATGATTCTATACCTGTAGTAAACGTAGGAAGTTTACATCATAGGTCAGATAATTTTAGTAACATTATAAGAAAGTCTGCAAACAAATATAAAAAATGTATTATACTTTCTACACAAGAGCCTTGGCAAAAGGATGTAATTGACAAATACCTTAACTTATATGATAACATATTTTTAATGGATTGTTCAACAAATTTAGAGGATAATCAGTACCACGAACGTTACATGCCTTTTCCTTTTTTATTTGTTAAAATGTTTAGTTTACAACAACAGCAAACACATGTGTTCCCTCATATAGATTATGATAGACAATTTTGTTTATTCAATTGCTTAATGGCAAACTGGCGAGCCGACAAACATATATTATATTCCATATTAGAATATACTTTATCGTTAACAAAGGAAGATAGCGGTAGAGTTTCTCTTGTAGATGAAAACATAGTAACTTACAGAGCCCCTACTTTTGATGTGGGTATAGAACCTGTTTTAAAATATTATAGGGAAATGGATAATGACTTTTGTGACTTTGCTGTCGAGGGTGTGTCTACATTTAAAGATAGATTATTAGATAGAGATGTAGAGTTTAGAAACAATATTAGGGCTCATCCTAGATATGTATATGATGATAGTTGTATCAGTTTAATTTGTGAAAGTATGTCAGGTTCTTCTTTTGAATCAGAATGGGACAATGTTTTTAATCAACCTAAATTAACAAATATAGATTCAAGAGCATACATTACTGAAAAAAGTATACTTCCTATAATGAACAAACATCCTTGGATTACATACGGAGAAGTAGGCTTTCATAATACAATGGAATCCTATGGCATATTACCACATGATGAACTATTTAATTTAGATTGTGATAACCAACCCGATCCTGTAATAAGAGGATTCGAAGTAGTACAAGAGATAATTAAAAACGACTTGGATTATTATAAAGAAATATTATCTGATCCACAATCAGATACAAGGAAAAAGATAGAAAGAAATAACTATGTATTGTTCAATATGAATAGCATATTATGGAAACAATTAAAAACACAAATGGAAACATATTTAACTAAATTTAAGGACCACAATGGCTAAACAACTAGAATTTGATTTTTCACACTTGAGAGCACCAAACAATTCTTACTTAATCGTTACTGCTTTAAGGGACGAACTACCTAACCAATTACCAGAACGAATATTATTTACAGGAGTGGGTAAAGTAAATGCCACTCATAAACTTACAGAATATTTAACACAAAATCCTGATATTAAATGTGTAATAAACTATGGCACAGCAGGTGGTGCCTTTGATGTAACAAAAGGTGATCTAGTAAAATGTACTACATTTTTACAGGGAGATATGGACTGTGGTACTTTAGTAGGTGGCCCTGGTATTACCTTTGGTGATCAAGAAGCAGTATCTAATGTTATTAACTTTGGTACTGACGGAGCCATATGTAGAACACAAGATCAATTCTGCGAGAGTTTAGATGGGTTAGATTTATTTGAACATTTAGTAAATGATAATAAATTTAATTGTATAGACATGGAAGCCTATGCTCTTGCTAAGGTATGTGCAATGATGAACGTGGACTTCCAATGTTACAAATACATTTCTGATGATGCAGATAGTAATGCAGATGAGGATTGGAATAATAATGTATCAAAAGGTGAGGGCAAGTTCTATAAAATATTAAAGAACGAATACTTGTTTGCGAGAGTAAAATGATAACTGTATTTACAATGTGGAGGTCTGCAAGTACTAATTATATAGACCATCTACATAAACTAAATCCAAGTTATATTCAACATGGCGAATTATTTCATGAACAAAATACAAATTTAGAAACAAAAGGTGCTTTAAAACGGTTATCCAAAGAGCAAAAATTTATTATTAAAGTATTCCCATGGCATATGAAAGTTAGGGAGTCTGGATTAACAGAACGTATATTAGAAATTACAGATAGGCCAATATTTTTAATAAGGAAAAATCTAGATGATGCAATACAAAGTTATTACATTGCAAAGTATATGTTTAAGTATGGTATAACTTGGCATGAGGAATGGAGAAAACCTATTAAAGTACAATACGATAGGGAACTGTATTCTAAATATGTATCAGCATACCAACAAGAAGTATATTGGTTAGCAGATTTATATAATAGCCTAGACAAAAAAGAACTAGTTTGGTCAGAGGATTTTATGCGAGAATCAACAACAAGTAAATATCATAGGCCTGTTGTTTGGGATAGAAATCCAGGGTTCTGTAATATAGATGTTGAAGAATTGTTTTACTGATAATTTACAATAATAGTTGCATTTCCTACTGTACTTGTTCCAGCAGTAATATATACCTTAACAGTATTAGAAGCATCAGTGGCATCTGTATAAACAAAACTAGGACTTACAACATAGGAACCTGCAGTACTAAGATCTAAATAAGAGTCTGGGAACAGTCTATCCGGATCGTTGTCATCACCTACTGACAATACAGTTGTACCATCAAACGCATCTGTTACATCTACTATAATTTGTGTAGGATGAGAACTAGCACTTAAATCACCTAAAGTTACGTTACCACTATTAAATGTAACGTTTGCTCTTAATGTTTGTGAGTCAACACCAGCACCGTCTTTTGTACTTATTAAAGTTAAATGTCCTGTTGATGATGGGTCATCTTGCTTAGCCATATATACGGCATATTCACCGTCACCACCGTCACTAACTTCTATAATATCGCCCTCATTTACATCTGATCTAGCAAATAAGGCTGATAAGTTACTAATACCAACAAAAGTATTTGCAGTTTGTGTTACGTCTGTAGTAACACCAAATGTACCTACATACTTTGCACCAGCGGCATACAATACATTACTTGTACCTGTGCCTATTGCTGTTGGTAGATTAGTTCCAATAAAGTTTAATATACCTGATTGATAATCAAAGTACCATTGGTCATCATTACCTGAACCTGTTTCGAACAACTGTGTTCCGTTTGTTTGAGGATTTGCAGTTCCACTTGGAGCCGCATATACTTTTAACTGATATGTTGCACCAAATGTAGGTGGTATCCAGTTAGTAATGTCTGTTTTCCATGTACGGTTATCTGTAGCAGTACCGTCTTCTACAAATTCTGTAGCACCACTTACTGAATCTAAATAAACATGTACGATACTACTATTAGCACTAGGTATTGTAGCAGGAATACTAGAGTCTTGAGCCCATATTTGCGTAGACTTAATAATAAAGTCTGATGCATTTGCTTCGTTAGGAGCAAATTTATTTGCATTGGTATCGGTTTTCATTTTGCCGAAACCTACCTTTTTCCAAAGTAAATCAACCTTTTGAGTATCTGATATTGCCATTTTATATTCCTATTATGCTTCTATACTTAATGCTGTTAAGGAGTCTCCGTCCTCAAGTTTTATTCTTACTAAAATATTATTACCAAAACTGTTTGTACCGTTTTGATCACCTAATGTTAAAGTAAACGTGTCGTTACTGTAAGTTGTACCATCTACAATTCTATCTCCAGAAGTAAAAGCACATCCGTTGGAGCCGTTACCACCATTACTAGTATCACTACCAGGGGTTCCTGCTCCACCATATGTTTGACCAGCATCAATCCACCCATTAAGACCACTTGCGTCGTCTATATCTGTGCCAGGGGCCGCTACAAAGAAGCCACTTACTTTACCAGTAAGTCTTACTACAAAGTTAGCCATTGCTGATCTTCTAAATGCAAAAGTAAAGTACTGAGCTCCACTTCTGCCTGTGTTCAAGTCTGGACCTGCGGGTAAAATACCTGAACTTAAATCCGTATCAAAGTGTGATAATGTCCCCCAACGAGTAATTGCTTCGCTTGTACCTGCTACAGTTACAGCACCACTCCAGGCATTATCTGTATAGTAGTTTGTTGAACTACTGAATGTTGGGTTATCTGTATTACCACTGAACCCTGTAATTCTTAATCCATCGTCATCATGTGTAGCACCTAAACTATCGCTTACTGCTATAATTTCATTAACACCTGAAGAACTATTTAATGCCTGTACTTTAGTAGCAGTATGCTCTGCATAACTACCATTTCCGTTTACATTATTGATCCTTGCACTTAGTTGTTCTATACCAGTACCACCGTTACTTACATTTACAGTAATTGTACCAATAGTATATTTGTTGCCACTGTCTTTACCTGTATCTGCTATAGGGATACCACTATTTAAATATGTTACAGCACCATCTAATGCTGAATAACTATGTCCAGCAGTAGTTATAACACTACCTGATGTGCCTTCTGAATTTGTTCCGTTTGTAACATCAAAAGGAGTACTATCGTTTTTATATGTTTGTCCAATCCAATTATATAATTGTACGCCGGTTAATGTTAATACTGCATCATTTGTGTAGTAAGGAATACCTGATTCGTATGCAAGTGTTCCAGCACTTGATTGTGCCAATGTTGCACCACTAAAGTCAACAACACCTGTTGATGTCAAGTCGTCTTTAACAAAACTAACAACGTTTGTATTGCCTGTTACGTCATGACTTAGTTTAAAACTATGCGAACCAGTTGGTAAGGTTGTTGATGTAGCAGAAACCCTTGCTTTGAATCCTTTATAAAGTCCTGGTGAGAATGTACTACTTGCAAAACTTGTACTTGCACCTGCAGAAGTAAGAGATTGATAATCACTCTCTGAAGTTATTTCTAAATTACCATTGCTACCTACATCACTACCACTTGATAATGCTATAGTTCCACTGATATCACCGTTGACAACTGCATGTAAATTACCTGCACTTGCATTATATGAGAAACTACTTAGTGTAGCACTATTTGTATCAGTACCAGCACTTGATGATGTAATCCTTGTTACACTTGAACCAACAC
>Ga0213861_10003485_pt1 | contig 12965 bp, 14 predicted proteins | sample PICome_4_FD_160110 | JGI IMG/M metagenome (GOLD analysis project Ga0213861, IMG submission 160110) | Coastal seawater microbial communities near Pivers Island, North Carolina, United States - PICO131 | ecosystem: Environmental > Aquatic > Marine > Coastal | place: USA: North Carolina...
CCACCTCCTGTGGCACTACGTTTCTCTACTCAACGCACCCACCTCCTGTGGCACTACGTTTCTCTACTCAACGCACCCACCTCCTGTGGCACTACGTTTCTCTACTCAACGCACCCAAACCTTGTTGCACTGTGATTTATACTTCACATCCTAACCTATCAACACTATGAATTTTTCTATCTTCATATTTGATCTATATTAGCACCTGTGATCAGTTTTCACATCAAACCTTGTTTGCACCTGCGTTTCTGACGTGGTCGGGTAAATCCTCTGACATACACGTCTTCTAGCTAGCTCTCTTATGCAATCTGGCTTTCCAGCAATGCATCAATTTCATCTATATAGCGACGCACCCCTTAGGGACCTCTTGTCGCTAAATACACATATATAGTTTTAAGGTCATTTTTCAACCATTTTTATTATTTTAGGGTCATTTTTGTTAAAAAAGACACTGTTTTAACGATTTTTCATTGCATTCCATTTCAATCAATCAAACGTTTGGAAAAAAATGTAATATAAATATAAGTATGAATGACAAGCCAAAGGTTGCTTTGATGTTCCTAACAAAAAACAAGCATGCGCAGCCAAAGATTTGGGATAAGTTTTTCAAAGGAAACGAAGATAAGTTTGACGTGTTTACACATACTTCTGAACGGAATTCGAAAACTTCTCCGTTTCTAAAGAAAAATATTGTCAAAAACGTTCGCACGGAATGGGGCCATCTGATAAACGCGTATCATATTTTACTCGAAACCGCATATAAGGAATCAAAAAACGCAATTCGTTTCGTTTATCTGTCTGATTCGTGTGTTCCTATTATGTCGGGTGAAGACGCTTACGAACAATTGATAAAGTCTCCAGGTAAAACGTTTGTGGATATGCCTCGACCAGATGAAGACTCGAAACGATATTTCAAAAAGAGTAACTTGGATGGAAAGCCTAACAACATACGTTTTGAAAAAGTAGGAATTTTACAGAAACACTTTTTTAAGCATTCCGGATGGTTTGCATTATGTAAAGCAGACGCAAAAATTCTCTTATCGAATCGCTCTGCGTTTTTAGCGATGAATCATATTCGCGGTGGAGACGAACATATTCTGTCAATTTTGAAAAGAAATGTAAAAAATAGTCTCTTGAACAGACCAATCACGTATGTCGATTGGAATTTAAAGGAACAAACTAAGTGGAAAAAGGATTATGAGAAATTGTGGAAAGCTTTTGTTTCTTCCGAAAAAGATGAAGATAAATTGAGACTCAAAACGAAAATCACAAAGCACATCAAAGATGGGCGGCGATTCTGGCATCCGAAAACCTTTTTTGAAGTTTATAAGAAAGATATTGAAAAATTCAAGAAATCCGGCTGCGTTTTCGCTAGAAAAATAGACCCTTCATGTGATGTAAGCTTGATTATGAAAAATTTATAAAAAAACCTTTGGTCTTGTGGTCTTGTGGTCTTGTGGTCTTGTGGTCTTGTGGTCTCAAAGTTAACTCTTCAAACAATAAACGACAATGATTCCCGATAAATACACATAGAGCACAAAATACACCTTAAAGAAGAGAATCGTTGCAATATTGTTTAGAATCATCGTATTCTTATTCACATCATAAATTGTGTTTAAGTTATTTTTTCGATCTTTTTTTCATATTGTATCATATAATGACTCCCAAACTTATATCTTTGTTTACAGGGATAGGTGGATTCGATTCAGGTTTTGGAGGTGTTGTAGAGGTTCCCAGAGAAGCCGTTGATGACGCGTTCATCAATCTAGAAAGCCAAGTGGACGGATTTGTAATCCTAAGAAAACATGATTATGAAACTGTATTTCAAAATGATATTTTGAATGTTGATAAAATTCTCGAATGGAACAACATGAAATGTAGTAACTTCAATAAGCGTTCAATATATGATTTGATTCGTGATGAAGATTTTGAGTTTCCCGATTGCGATGTCATCATTGGAGGCTTTCCTTGCCAGCCTTTCAGCAATGCTGGTAAAAGACTAGGTTTCAATTCGGACAAATCACACGACTTGAAATCGCCGGCAAATTCTGAAAATAACGTAGGTAATTTGTATAAGTGTTTTGTGGAAGTTGTAAGACGCAAGCGTCCGAAGATTTTTGTGGCTGAAAATGTAAGAGGTCTGTTGTCAATTGAAGGAGCAATAGAGACTATTTGTAATGATTTTGCGAATTTAGGCTATAAAGTACAGTATCAACTTGTTGACTGCTGTGAATATGGAATCGCACAAACAAGACAGCGGGTTATTATAATGGGGATTCGCAATGATCACACTGGAAATTTGCCCGAAAATTGGAATGTGCTCACAAAAAATAGACGCGGTTGTAAACTGAAACATTATTTCAATCACCTTGAAAACCCGGAAGTCAGCGTTGATATTTCACAGCAATTGTTTTCGAAGGCTAAGAAACTTGTGAAAGGTCAAGGGCAATCTATTGTTGATTTGGAGGGTCCTGGGCCGACGATGAGAGCCGAACATCACGGTAACATCGAGTTTCGTAACGACAAACGCCGATTGACTGTGCGTGAAGCCGGTTTGATACAAACTTTTTCACCAACATTCAAATTTACCGAAAAGTCAATGAGTTCACCTTACAAATATATCGGAAATGCGGTTCCACCTTTACTATCGTATTTGATTGCGGATAAAGTGGCATGTTTGTTGGATTTCTTTTGATTTTATTCTTTGTCTTTGATCTAGTTCGATTTTGATCTCGTGCGATTTTTTTTGATTTTTTTTACATGTGTAAATACTATAAACCAACACAATGGAAGAGTCACGCGAACTACTCATGAAACTTCTTATCGAGCTCCTTGATAAAAAAGAATTCCAGGAAACACTTGTTGAAGAGCTTAACGAAGCTATCGATATTCCGTTCGTCGGTGAATCAAAGGAAGGCAAAGTCTTCAAGACTCTCATCAAGATCATCACAAAGACTGTTAAGAAATACGAAGACGTTCTTACTGGTGTGAAGAAAGATTAGAAAACTAACTAATCCTTGTCTTCTTCGATCCATAAATATTTCGATTGCTGGGTCAACGAATGTCCCATTAAGATTGCAATCTTCTTCTTTTCAGCATTTGTTTTTGTAAGTAATCCTAGATCTGGTCTACTTATGAAAATATGTCTGAAATAAGTCAATGATATATTAGGATTCTTGAAAACTGCACGAACATTCGAATTAGCCCACTTGTTGAACTCCTTTTCAAAATATGTTGGATACTTCTCCACGTATGCCTTATTATCGCTCGTAGAAAACAAATAAGCACGTGGTTTCTTTTTGAGCGATAAGCGGAGTTGATAAAGAACCATCTTACTCAATGGAATTTCAAGCTGGCCATATTTTCCAGACGTCTTGTATTTGTTCAAATATAACACATCGTTATGAATATAGTTCTCATCAATGAATTTATTTGGAACGGATTTAGACTTGATCAATTTGACATTGCCGTAATCACTACGAAGTGGTGCCATATCAGTTAAAAGTGTCAATAGTAACTTGATATCTGAGCCGTCTTCCAGAGCGTCTCTAATTTTCACAGCATCTTCGTAGGTTATTTTGATATCCTGACTTTCGGTCTGAGGCTTATTTTGATCGTACTTGTCGGTTATTACTTTCCTCACTTTTTCGTATTCGGCATTCCATCGATTGTAAAGTTTTATGTTTCTTCTTTGAAACTGTTGATTATGATTGAATAGTGCCATAATTGGACTGTATGATGAATCTTTCCAGTGTAAACTTAATGTATCTTGACCTTTATTGCCTTTATTCGTGCTAGCATATTCATCTACTTTTTTAGTGAATTGTTCTGGTTCCTGGATGATTTCAATCAGACTTATATCAGACTTTTCAATAATTTTCTCTTTTATTTGAGAGATCTTCTGAGAAAATATTTTCTTAGATTTTTCACCAAGTTTCGAGAGATTGAAGAAATCCGTGTAAAACATATCAGCATTATTGATGAATTCTTTAGATGCGGGTAAATCTGATAAATTATTCGAGCGGATGGCTTGAATGATAAATAGCACAATTGAATCAACATTAAGTGTTTCGTTAATAGATTTCGTATTCACAGCATCATATATTTTTAATCGATCGAAGAATTCTTTCGGATTCGAAATCGATGTGAAAATGACATTTGTTGAAGGCTTGTCTACGACCTTCAAGAGAATCTCATATTTAGCTTTCTTAAGCTTCGTTTTGGTTTTTCGAAGAAGTTTTACATCCATCTTTACTATTATCACATATTTTACTTTTATATGTTTCCAGTAAGTCTTTTCAACCATTTTCAAGAAAATCATACAGGTTAAGATGACAGGTTAAGATTTTCACGATTGATTCTTTGGAGCAAGGCACATCTTAAGTGATCCAAGACTTCCTACACGATAACCGAGGATAATTGGATAATTATTCTTCAGGAAAATATTGATACTTGGAGAAAGAGAAGAACATTTCGCAAATAAAGTGAGATATTTGAGATTGAATATACCTTGAACAATTTTATCTTCATCATCTCCTTCTTCTGTTACAGAGAACTGAAAACCATTCGTAGTGGACTCCCCGATTACTGTTTTTTGATCCGCAAACGTTCCTCGGCACGTAAGTACCATGGTTTTATCGACGGTTTTGATCTCAATTTCGTCCGAGATGTTAAGCATGTCTCGACAAGTTTTCTGGAAATCTGTTGACTTCATTGTAATTATGTTCTTAAATTTAGCGGGCGGAATACGCATGAGACTATTATCGAGATCCATAAGATTGAGTTTGAACGTTGTTGATGTATTTTTAGTTGGATTTTCGATCCGGATTCCTAGATGATTAAGATCCGAACTTTTTACGAACAGGGTTAAGATATCTTTTGTGGAGATTATCTTAATGAGTTTGAAGAAGTTTACCATATTAACACCAAGAATTTGATTTTGTAGACAATGAAACTTTTCGAAATTTTCTGATTCAAGAGTCAAATGTACGAGTGCGGAGTGTGTTGGATCCATCGAAAGTACACGAATACTTTCATTTGAAACTTCAATGGTAGTGTCTGGTAGGATTTCCTTGATTGATTCTATAAGACTTTTGAAGATAGATGCTTGTATTGTAGTTGCGTAGAAAGAATATCCTTCGAATTCATTCATATCTTGACTCATATTAATGTATCCTGATCCATACTAACTGTAGTGTGTTATGTTTATATGTTGAAATTTTTTATAATGTTAATATAGTGATGCTGAAATCCCGGCGTCTTTCCAAAAAACTTAGAAAATGCAGAACAAGAAAACAGAAGAGACATGCCAAATGGTTCAGTGAAAATGAATGGCTAAGTGATGAGGAAATCTACAAAGCGTTGAAGACCCACGAGAAGTGCAACGAGAGATTTCGTGTATTCTTTCCGCAGACCATTGATTTTGATAAGGAAAATCTATTAGGAAAGTGTGAATTTGCGGGGCTTTGCAATTTTTCTTTCAAAAAGTTGAAGACAAAATATGATAATGTTGGATCTGTCTTAAACACAGACACTTACGAGGGCGAAGGGATTCATTGGATTTCTTTGTTTATGAACCTCAAGAAAAATAAGTTGTATTTCTTTGACTCGACTGGGAATGCGCCACCACCAGAACTTGAGAAATATCTGTTCAAACTGAAAAAACAAGCTTCAAAAATGAACATAGATTTGAAGATATATGTCAACACAATGAAGCATCAATTTGGTCACTCTGAATGTGGAATGTATTCCATAAACTTTATTGAACAAATGCTAAAAGACAATAAGTACTTTACTTACTTACAGAAGACTCGTATCAGTGATTGTGAAATGTCGAAAATGAGAAAGAACTATTTTAAGGCATGAGCTTGAGACTTAAATGAGACTTAAATGAGACTTATATAATCCAGAGACCAAGCGAATACGGATACAAGAAATATGTCGTGGTAAGGAAAAAACAGAAAGATACGTAATAAAAAGGTCGTTGCGTGTTAAAGTAAAACCTCAATGCACGGTTCTCTGCTCTCAACTGCGTGTTTTCTTTGTCAAGCTGACAGAACTGAAAGATCTCTTCGCTCAGAACTTCTGATGGAATACGGTCCATTATTCTTCAACACGTACGTATGTCTAATATATTTTTTTATTTTTTTTATATATGTTTATTATATAATATGAAGTTGAAGAAAAAAACTATTTCGATCCTCAAAACTATTTCGGACACAAGCAAATCTGTCATTAAACGACTTACAAGAAAACAGAAGAAGAAAACTTCAAAAAAGACTAAAAAGTCGAAAACCCTTAAAAAAATTAAACGTAAAGTTAAGAAAGGTGGTGATCGTTCGGATGAAAGAGAAGCTGCTAGACTTGCTAGAGAAAATATGCAACCTGTTATGCCTGAATCTGTTTCTTTTCCACAAGGTGTCAACCAATACGGTTCGATGATTGATGATGAACCTGATTTTGGAAGTGATTAAAAATATATATGTATATGTCTAATATATTTTTAATTCATGATTCCGGCTCGTTTTATGATAACATCTTGTAACGGTCGATCACTCATATCGGTTGGTATATTACCTATATCGTTGATATATTGCATACCTTGCGTAACTCTTCCAAAAACGACATGTTTGTTATTGAGATGAGGTTGGGGAGCGAGAGTAAAAAAGAACTGACTTCCATTTGTATCTGGGCCGGAATTCGCCATAGAAACAAGGCCGGCTTCCGTATGTTTCATGAGAAAGTTCTCATCTGGAAAGCTTTCTCCATAGATGGACTTTCCTCCACTTCCATCGTGATTATCGATGTCTCCTCCTTGAACCATGAAATTCGTTATTACTCGATGGAACGGTACGCCTGCGTACCTATTCTTTTTGCAAAGTTGATAGAAATTCTCAGCTGTCTTAGGCACGACATCATCAAACAATTCAATGATAACACGGCCATACTTGTCCCCGACATTGAAATCGGATTGTTCCAGATCAAGGAAAACAGTTTTCCGATCCGCAGACACGATCACATTATCTTTGTTTTTGATTTTCTTTTTCGAATCTGTTTGCTTCGGTGCAGAGATGTTGATATCCTTTGTAGATTGGAAACAAAAGGCAAAAATTATAGATATAACCAGTAACAGACCAATCGTTTGCAGTTTCGAATTCATTATTATAAGCAAACATTAAAATTCTAATGCGGAATGAAATTCACGTGTTACGCGCATCAAAAGGCCGATGAAGTCTCTACAATCTGTAACGTTCGAGATTTTTAAGACGATTCCGGTAGAAGAATTCCATAGCTTGATTGCATCATTGATTGTGAAATGAAGATGATACGAAATATCACATATTTTCATCTTATGTTCGTAACGTTCTGTCGTGTTAAAGATCCAATCATAATTATCTACAACCTCATAAAACTCTCTTTTGTTCTCCCATTGCATTCTCATAAAGGTCCTTATAGGTTTCTTATTACAAAGTTCATAGAGTTCATAGTAATACTTATCCGATTTCGCTAACATACATATTTTATTCTTGTTATCTGTATGATTCACAAAGCTAATGAATCTATTTGATGACACAAGTTCATGAAAAAAGTCAGTATAATCTGATATTGAAAATTTCGATTCAATTTTACAGTGTAAAACGATTTCATTTACATTTTCATGAGTTTTAACAATATTTGCATAATAGTCAGTTTTACCTTTCAAAATGTAAGATTGAATCGTTTTGATTTGATTCCTTTTTCTCTCTACATCTCTCGTAGAAACAACGTTGTCTGTTAAAGTGTCCGAAATAGCACGTTGACACTCGATATTCATGATGAATGTTTTATTCAAAAAATCGTTCAGTTTGACGTTATATAGCATTGCAGGCGAAAAGTTCGAAAACAGTGTTTCTTGTGGAATATCTCTAATTTTATTCTGCGGTAATATGAAATCGACAATTTCACCAAACAAATCCATCGGAATTCTACCGAGAGTCTCTCTACATTCATACTTCTGAGAACAAAGCACAAGAGTTGTTACGATGCATTTTGTTGTTTTTGTATGATCCTTGTGATTTACTGGATTCCAATTTTTGGCGTCCGAGAACTTATCTTCAAATTTAGGTATATACTTTTTGATTCCTTGGAAAATAGCCCGATAAACCAAAATCACTTTCTCGTATGGTTGTTCGAATCTTCGTGTGAAACTATTCCACGAATATCTCCAATTTCTTGCATTCCATCGTGTGTACCTTGTTAATACCCAATTTGTATTATCGCGAATGTGATCAAAATCAGAATATAGTTCTGTTCGAAATACAAATTGATTGACCGATGCCAGGAGGTTCGTGAAAAAGTATGCTGCGTGATATCTTAGATAAGAATCGAACTCATCAAATCCTTGAACCATATTATTCAAACAATATTCTTCCAGGTTATCATTATTGGCATTCATCCAATTCATAGCAAATTGTAATTGGAAATCGAGATTGAATTGACTGTATGCGTAATTAGATATTGAATCACATCCAATTTTCGTGTTATTTAACATTCCCGTTTTTGAGTCGCCTTTAGAAATCGCACCGAGACTTTCCAATTTCTTCTGAATTCCATTTATGAATCGAAGTTCACTTGGGATATCTGTAGTCACAATTGTGTAACGTGGAATTGAACTGTTTGCTCTATATGCGCGTCCAAACTGCTGTGTCAACACGTCCGCACTTTTGGGAAGTTCAAGGATTATATGATGGCGATTTCGTTTTCCATTGAGAGATATGCCTGCAGATCCAGCTCTGGTAATTATAGCAATCGGCTTTACGTCTTCTGTAAATCGTTTTATCTCAGTCTTCACCGGTGAATTTTTGATCTTTGTCATGACACCATTATCAAACTTGCATCGATGTGTTCTTCCAGAAACTTCCGCTACTTGATCTGAACCAAAATATTCAATAAGATAGTCGATTGGATTGGATTTGAATTCGAAACCATCTGTGCGAATGTCGTATCTATTTAGCAATTCAACCACATTTGATGAAAATCCTTTCTTTGTTGCCGAATCACCTGTGAAGTTTAGGCTGACTATTACAGACTCACCTTCCAGAATAGAGTCTTCTATCAATTTGATTGTATGTTTCAATTTGAAAGATGTCAAGAAGTAATTAAAAAAGTTTAGGTAATCAACGCCCTGCAAAGAGCTACTTTTCTGCTTAATTCTTTTTACAATTGTGTCGTGAAACTTGCGGTCTTCCGTCGACAAAATATATTTGCTTACGTCTATTTTGATTCCATCAAAACCGAGATTACGAGCGCAAATCTTTCCGTTATATTTAAGTTGAAGTGCAATAAATATAACTGCCTGTGTTCCATACTTTTCAAGTTTTTTACAGAATGTTTTATGATCATTCTCCCATAGTCCAAGTTTTTCCATGTAATGTAGTTCCTTTACTTTTGATGCTGCTGTTGCGGTTGAATAAATGACTCTCAAATCTGGTGATGATCTCTGAATGATTAGAGATGCTTCTGACATTTTTGTATTTACGTTTTTCAACAGATGTGCTTCGTCAAATATAACCAACGAATTAGGAGTCTGATTCAACCAAGCTTTGAGTTCTTCAACGTTATTTGATAGAGTGTTGTACGTAGTCATGTATATACCGTCATTTTCTTCGAAATCATCTAAAAAGTTAGGAATGGAATTCCCAAGAGTGCTGACGATTGTGCACTCACGTTTCGCATTTTCTATAAGTGTCTTATTTGGAGTGACCCATAAAACTCTAAAACGGTTCGAATTTCTCAAATAAAGTTCTGTCATAGCTCCTGCTAAAATACGCGTTTTACCAACACCAGTTCCATCTCCTAAAAAGAAGCCACGTGATTTTGTCGTGATAGAGTTTATATTCTCCAATGAATTTACACACATTGAAATAGATTCGAATTGAGCATCAGAAATGTATTCTTCATAATTTTCGAGTGTATGATTAATCGTTAAATTATTAACAATATCTGTTTGAACAGATTGCATTATAGACGATTCGTACAAAGCGCACGGATGTGGCTTGGCAGTCGTTTCTATTGCTTTTACCCATTTTCTATATATTTCTTCACTCATGAATATTACAATTAGTTAATAAGATGTTTTTATATGCTTTTTACTTCTTTGCTTTTAATTCAGTCTTGTATTCGATCTTGATTTTAGCATCACCCCTTTTAAGGATGATAGGTTTGTCGAGCTTAATACGCTTGAGTTCATACTTAAATACTTTATCGGAAGAACCTTGAGTAGTTTCCTTGAGAGAGATCTCGAAGGAACAGACACCTTTTATCGATTTGTCTCTACAAAGACGAGTGAACATCTTTCTAGCAGCTCCGGAAGGATTGGAAGAAACGAAACGGTTCTCGGAAATTTTATCAGATTTACCTTTGACACTCACGAGAGTAAAAGATCTTTTCGACATGTTATAATATATACATATATATTTTTTATATGTGTATATTATATAACGACAAATGGAAGATCTTATCCATTGGCCATATGCTCTTTTCATCGCTGCTGCTTTTATTATTGCTGTAAAAATATTTTCGAATATGGACATGTTAGCTGTTTATATGTTTTTAGTACCGCCAGTTTTACTATTATTACTCATCATTTACGGAGAGAGTTACCGCAAAGAAGTTGAGCAAAAGTAGGTCTACTCATATTAAAAGAAAAAATGGCTCTTAAATATACATGATCATATTTCCATTTCCATAAGTATTATCACACGATGACACAAGTTTATAAAGAAAACTACGCTACCTTTGAAAATTGCTGCGATATTCTCGAAAGAGATGGATATTGTGTTATTCCTGGTATTCTAAATCGAGAGGAAACTGAAGATTCTATAAAAAAGGCTTGGGGCTGTCTGAATCATTTGACGCAGAACCTGGAACGCCCCATTGTTCAAGAAGACCCCCAAAGTTGGTTGTCATTTTGGGAATTAGCACCTTTGCATTCTATGTTGCTTAAGCACTATGTTGGTCATTCTCAATTCATGTGGGATATTCGTCAAAATACAAATGTTAAGAAGGTTTTTCAAACCATTCACAAAGATGAAGATCTTTTGACTAGTTTCGATGGGTTCTCCATGCATTTCCCATTTGAAAAGCTCCCCCGGAAGAGAGGTAAGGGTCGTGGAAACGAATGGTTCCACACAGATCAATCACCACATAGAAAGGAACTATGTGTTCAAGGCATTGTGAATTTGTTTGATGTAAACGAAGGCGATGCAACTTTGCGTGTCATAGAGCGATCTCACCTGAAACATGCGGATTTCTTTAAAGAGAGGAAAATAGAAAAATGTTCTGGTGATTGGTATCGACCTGATGAAAACGAGATGCTTTATTTCAAAGAGTTACCTAAGATACACGTAAAAGCCAAAGCGGGTGATATGTTGTTATGGAATTCTAAGACATTTCACTGTGGAGGTGAAGCATCTGGTACTAGAAAGGAACCGAATTTCAGACTAGCTGCGTACGTTTGCATGGTTCCGAGGCGTAACGCCACATCAGCGCAATTGAAGAAGAAATGCAAAGCATTTAGGGATAAGCGAATGACATCTCATTGGCCGATTGAAACAAAATTGAACGCAAAGAATCCACGTACTTGGGGAAAGAAACTACCTGACATCATGGAATTACCAGACCCGATTGTATTGGATAAGAATATAGCAGGATTCTGATTTGCAAAATTAAAAGAAAAAATGGTTGTTGTTCGAGGTATAAAGACATAACATCATATCAAGCATAAGATATAATATCAAACATGGCTCACCTCGCTTATTACAACACAATGCGCACGATTCTAGAGACTACCCGCAATTCATCCATTTCTCTCATTGAGAAAGTATGTGAAGAGCTCGGAAAGCCTGAAGAGGCAGAGCGTCTCGTTGGTCTTCTCGTGGATGATTCCATTCGTATTAAGAAGTTCAAAGACAAGAATTCTCCAAAGAAAGTAAAGTCCGCTTACATGTTTTACTGCCAGAAGCACCGTGCGTCCGTCAAGGAGTCCCTTGGCGGCAAGGACGTGAAATTTGCAACTATTGTAAAGAAGCTTGCTGAAGATTGGAATGTTCTCGAAGACAAGAGTGAATATGAGAAGCAGTCAGAGGAAGACAAGGAGCGCTACTCTGCTGATATGGAGAAGTACAATGCTTCTCTTTACACCAACTAAAGATTATACGAACGTAATTCAACGTAATTCCAGTATTATAGTTCATTATATTTTATCAATTCAATTGGAGCTGAACTGAACATGTCTTCAAGAAAGTCATGTTTCTTTTTTTTGGTTTTTGGGCAATATGCATATGACTATGACTATGACTAAAAACTTTGAATGAGATACTTACCTGTATCGATCGTTTCGACATCTCTGATAATTTTTTTGGCCTTTCTGAACACCTTTATTGGGTCTAATGGTGAATTTGAAACGGGAATCGTCAATTTAGTGTTATCAAACCCAACAACATACTGAATATTTGGATCTGACACCTGTAAAAAAATCACACCGATAATCCAAATAAGGACAGCAACAATTAATGGAATGTGGGTCTTCATCAAAAATCCAAAGATTGCAAGTATAGGTATTAGCACCACATAACATAACGAAGCATAGCGTATAGTATCAAAAGTCTTGTCGTCAGGACATTTACCTTTGTTTATATATGAATCATTGCAAATAAATGTAGTAACAGTAACATAAGATATCGCATGGAACAGAACAATTAAGGCAAGGATTGTTATTCCAAACGTGCATGTATTTTCCACAGAAACCATTTATATATACATATACATATATAAAAATCGTGCAAGAACACCATCGATCCTAAAAGCCCCGTGCGTAAGAAAAACAACACGAAACTTTTATAGTGACATTTAAGTCACCTTCATCTCTCCTTGCCCGAAGGATCGAGAGACAAAATATGTATTTCGTAGATACCTAGGTTTATAAA
>Ga0213861_10003491_pt1 | contig 12957 bp, 10 predicted proteins | sample PICome_4_FD_160110 | JGI IMG/M metagenome (GOLD analysis project Ga0213861, IMG submission 160110) | Coastal seawater microbial communities near Pivers Island, North Carolina, United States - PICO131 | ecosystem: Environmental > Aquatic > Marine > Coastal | place: USA: North Carolina...
ACTATTTTGACCGGGATTCCTAAGGCGACGTATCACAATGGTGGGCGATTATTGGTGGGAGCAGACCAAAAAACGCTTTATGTAGCAACGGGTGACGCTGGTGACCCACAACTGTCACAGAACCCTGCATCACTTGCAGGCAAAGTGTTGCGGGTCGATTTCAATGGAGCGCCGGCGACTGGTAATCCTCGAGCAAAATCGCCCGTGTTCACATTGGGGCACCGCAATGTTCAGGGTCTCGCCCTTGACAGTAGAGGGCGAGTGTGGGCCAGCGAGTTCGGTGAACGCGACGCAGATGAATTGAATTTGTTGGTGCCGGGGGGAAATTACGGCTGGCCAAAGGTTGAAGGGCGCGGTCAAGATCCACGTTTTATCAATCCAAGAACTGTGTGGTCACCAACGTCAACTGCTTCACCCAGCGGCATAGCGATCAAAAATGATGTTGTTTACGTAGCTAGCCTGCGAGGGGAACGACTCTGGCAGGTCCCGATTAAGGGCGCTCAAACCCGCAATGCGAAATCATGGGATTTGGGGGATGCGGGGCGCTTGCGCACAATTGCACAAGCACCTGATGGCTCGCTGTGGGTTGTGACCAGTAATACGGATGGCCGGGGGGATCCCCGCCCATCCGATGACCAAATAATTCGGCTATCTGCTCGTTGAGTTGATCGGGACAGGTATTCGCATAGAAACTGCAATTGCAAAGAATTTGCATTAACATGAAAAAGCAATAAGATTTGGGCATGAAAAAAACCAGATACGGGATCATTGCGGCGGCACTCATGCTTACTCTGGCGGCATGCTCATCAGGCTCAGGCTCAGGCTCAGACTCAGCAGATGGGGGCGACACCCGCCCACTGATCGCAACCACGGTTTCCCCGATTACCTCAATCGCAGCCTCAATTGCCGGGGACTGCGCCCGAATCGAGGGAATTGTCCCCGAGGGCACAAATAGCCATACTTTTGAGCCATCCCCTCAGGTTGCCGAGTTGCTCAGCAACGCGGATCTAGTCCTGGTTAACGGCCTCAAGCTCGAGGACCCAACAATTGACATGGCGCAGACCAATAAAAAAGACTCCACTCAAATAGTTGAGATCGGGACGCTGGTGCTCCCTGAGGCCGACTACATCTATGACTTCTCCTTCCCGAAAGAGGAAGGCAAGCCCAACCCACACTTGTGGACCGACCCTGGTTATGCGATCAAGTACGCGGGGGTGATCCGCGATCAGCTGACCGCGCTCGACCCGGATTGCGCTTCTGATTACGCGGCCAACTTCGCCACTTTTGAGCAGCAGGCAACCGAGCTGGGCGAAGCTGTTGCAGCCGACCAGCAGAGTGTCCCTGCCGGAAACCTAAAACTTCTGACCTACCACGATGCCTACGCCTACTTTGCGAAAGACTTCGGATGGACAGTAATTGGCGCACTTCAGCCCAACGACTTTGCCGACCCATCACCCTCTGAAGTAGCCCGACTCATTGATCAGGTCAAGGCGGAAAATGTCACCACTATTTTTGGCTCTGAAGTTTTCCCATCAGCAGTCCTGGAAGAAGTGGGACGCGCAACCGGCGCACGCTACGAAGATTCATTGCGTGATGACGACCTTCCCGGCGCACCAGGAGACGCTGAACACTCATGGTTGGGTCTGATGAAATACAACTACAGCACAATGGTTTCAGGTCTGGGTGGAACACCAACCCAACTTGACGCCATCACGGTCGCACCAATTAGTTCAAACAGCGCTGTATACCCACAGTGATAAAGTTAATGGAATGACCGGCACTGGAGTTGGGCCTGAACTGATCAGACTGACGGGCGTCGACGCAAGTTACGACCATCACCGCGTACTCGAAGACGTTTCTTTCCACGTCCACGAGGACCAGTTCACCGGAATTGTTGGTCCATCCGGTGCGGGAAAAACTACGTTGTTGCGTCTTTTGCTCCAAACTTTGGCTCCAGTAGCGGGAACCGTGTGGCGTGCGCCCAACCTTCGGGTGGCCTATGTTCCACAACTTGAGACCGTGAGCTGGAATTTCCCCATCACCGTATTTGAATGTGTCCTTATGTCTCGCAAGTCTGGTCGGCTCAGGCCATGGGCCAGTGCCTCAGAGAAAGCGAGTGTGTCCGCGGTTCTTGACCGATTGGGAATTGGCAACCTCGGTGAGCGACACATCCGAGAACTTTCAGGTGGTCAACAACAACGCATGTTTTTGGCGCGGGCACTGCTTCGACAACCCCAAGTTCTTCTTTTAGATGAACCAACCAGCGGTGTTGACATCTCGACGCGCCACGACATTTTGCATTTACTCGCCGACCTACATGAAGATGGTGTGGCAATTGTTCTCACCACCCATGACCTCAACGGAATGGCCACGCATCTACCCCACCTTGTGTGCGTGAACCACCGAATTGTGGGAGAAGGAACTCCCAGTGAAGTAATGACCCCTGCTGTCCTAGAGCGCACTTTCGGCGCTCGCATGGAAGTGCTCGAGCATCTGGGTGTGCGCCTCGTCGTCGACGAAGGACCAACGACCTATATCCCTGGAACGAGGATCTGACATGGAAACCCTCCTTGAGCCATTGGGTTACGCATTCTTTCAAAAAGGACTGCTGGTAGCCAGTCTGTCCGGCGCACTTCTCGGTCTTATCGGCGTCTATATCGTGTTGCGAGGTATGAGTTATATCGGTCATGGGTTGTCACATTCGATTTTCGGCGGCTTCGCAGCAATGCAGTTGTTTGCAGCACAGTTCTATGCAATCGGTGCAGGACTCTGGGGGATTGCATCGGCACTTGCCATCACGACCGTAACTAAACGCAGTCGAGTAGGGGCTGACGCGGCAATCGGCGTGATCACGATTGCTTCATTCGCGCTCGGTGTGGCACTGTTTGCAAAGTTTGGGACCAGCGGTCCATCATTTGAAAATGCACTTTTTGGCAGCATCCTCGGGATCAGCACAGGGCAGATTATTGGCCTCGTCGCTGTATCAATCCTGACTACCGCTTTCGTTTTGCTGCGTTATCGGGCGCTGCTCTTTAGTACCTTCGACCCCGACGTGGCCGCGGTGTCGGGAGTCAATGTCGGTCGCATTGAGGCCGCACTGATGGTGGTGCTCTCTCTGGCGATTCTGGCGACGCTTACCGTCATCGGTGTCACATTGGTTGCCGCAATGCTCGTCATTCCTGCAGTGATCGCACGGATGTTGACCGACTCATTTGGCCGAATGTTGGCCTACAGCACGGTGATTGGCATGCTGTGTGGTCTCATTGGCATGTACGTCAGTTACTACGCCGACGTCCCCTCCGGAACCATGATCGTTCTGGTTGGCGCAGCACTGTTCATCGTTGTATTGGCAACCACCGGTGGTCGTGGGCTCCGTCGTTCGGCTGGCCTGGACTCTCACACAGAAAGCGTCCTGATTCCGCCAGCCGTATCCCGCTAGCTCTTAATCCTCCCCCCGCCCGTAATTACCGTGGTTCCACGGTAGTCAGACGGGGTGAGAGTGGATAGAGTTCGAACCTCAGATTAGCTAAGGGAGCATAAATGACCAAGGTAATTTCTATCCACTCATTTCGTGGGGGAACCGGCAAGAGTAATACAACATCCAACTTGGCCGGTCAGTTGGCTGCGGCGGGAAACCGAGTGGCCGTTGTTGACACCGACATCCAGAGCCCCGGTATTCACGTCCTGTTTGGCTATTCCGATGACCTCGATAACACCTTGAATGACTACCTGTGGGGCAAAATTCCAATTGCTCAGGCAGCGCACGAGGTCACCGATCGCATCGCAGTCGACAAAACAGTGGCTGATGGTGGCGCGCTTTACCTGATTCCATCCAGCATGAAGTCAGGCGATATCGCTCGTGTATTGCGTGAAGGCTACGACGTGGGAACGCTCAATGATGGCTTCCGAGACCTAGCTCGTGACTTGCAATTGGACTACTTGCTCATTGACACCCACCCTGGTCTCAATGAGGAGACATTGCTCTCGATCACAATTAGCGATGTCCTGCTTCTGCTCATGCGCCCCGATCGCCAGGACTTTCAAGGAACAGCCGTGACAGTTGACGTGGCCCGCAAACTCGGAGTCCCCGAACTTTTCTTGATTATTAATAAGGTGCCATCCAATATCGATGTCGTTGATCTGCGTCAGCAAATGACAGATATCTATGGTGCTGAAGTCGCCGCGATCCTTCCACTCTCTGAAGAAGTGGTGCAGAACGCATCTGAAGGTCTGTTCTCGCTGACCAGCCCCGATCACCCGTGGGCAGCCCAAATTCGCGAGGCTGCCACTCGAGTGTCTCAATAATCAGCACTGACCATGGTGATCAAGGACGAGGGTGCCGACACTCCCGAGGAAGACCCCTGGGGTTTTCTTTCTGCGAAAAAACCCGCTGTTGAGGCGGCACCAAAAGTTGCGCAGCCAACAGTTGTGCGCGAGCGTGGTGAAATACGTGCGGTCGTAGAGGGTTCCTCTCTGAAAAAGCGAGCATGGCCCATGGCAGTTGCTCTCGCAGGTATTTTCTTCGCAGGGTTTATCACCGAGGTTGTCGCAGCGAGCCAAATGATTGCGCTCGCTGGAACAAAGTCACTTCTGTTCATTTACCCATTGGGTGGGTTGGGCCTTCTCCTTCTTGGCTTAATGCAATTCCGACTCGTTGATGGCGCTGCGCGACTCAAAGTTCTCCGTTACGCAACTCTGGCGTACGCCATCCTGTTCACCATCGCCTTGGTTTTCATTGCAGGAGGGCTGGCTCCGATTTTCGCAGTCGGCCTGATCTGGCTCCTCGCCGACCAACTCAACTACCTTCTTCCCCTCCTCGTTTGGAGTCTGGCAGGTGATGAATTCAACGTGGCTGAGGGTCGAAAGGTCTTCGGCTGGCTCGTCACTTGGACCTACGTTGGACAGATGGCCGGGCTTGCCGTGGCACTCCTCACTCCCATAGCGCTGCGGGGACTGGACTTTGATTTGAGTTGGCTCCTCATCATTGCTCCAGCAGTTTGTGTGATCTTGGCATTCTGGCTCCCGCATGCGTTGCGTCATAGTTCTGCAGCCAAGGGAACGGCGCATCGGGATTCACTCAATGAGTCCATCAAAGGTGCTGCAGAGTTCATCAATGGGGTTCCGGTGTGGCGCTCCCTGATGGTGGCTTCCACACTGACGTTCGTTGCCGGCACCACGGTAATCATGGGCTATAGCGTGGGCGTCGGTGACATTCTTGGACGCGATGCAGCGAATCTACAGATCATTTTTGCGGCGACATGGATCGTTGCCCTGGGGATTTGCTGGGGTCTTCAACACTTCTTCGCCGAGGGGATCGCCGAGCGTGCAGGCATACCTAAGACATTGATCATTTTGCCTATTGCAACCGCGCTTGCGGCCATTGCGCTGGCATTCGGATCTGCCGTCGGTTCCATCGCGCTACTCATCGTCGCGATAATAATTTGGCGGATTCCCCGATGGAGTCTGGACGAGAATGCTCGTCGAGGTGCACTCGCGCTCGTTCCCGATGAACGCCGTACGCGCGTATCGTTTCTGATCGACCTCACACCGGTTGCGGTTGGGTTGGTCGTCGCAGCACCTATCGTTGGGATTGGATTCCTTACAGGCGTGCTCTGGCTACCGGGAGTGATTGCTTTAGCGATAGCACTCGTGGCGGTTTTCTATTCGCGAAAAGTGGTCAAAGGTTGGGACGAGAGTCTCATGAACTGGCGACTTCGACGCCGTAAGCAAAACCGGACCATAGGTCTGGAACCGTGACCCTGTGTACGGCACCGCTTGACCAACAACTTTCGGTTGTGTACCACTCAAATGAGAAGAGGAAAAAGTGAGCGCCCCAGTAATGACTGCCAATGATGCCGCGCAGCAGCCGACGGAGGAGGAATTGAAACCGAACTCGAATCGCGATGTCTACGTTTCATTGCGGATCAAACTCGTCGTGGTCTTCGTGGCGCTTTTTACGGTGGTTTTTCTTGCGATCGCAATCTGGGTACTGCAATTCTCCGCCCAGTCGGCTCAGACTCGACTCGCGCAGCAACTCATGGGTCAAGTGGAAGGTGTGGCGCAGACCGTAGATGGCGATGCCTTCGCCGAACTGGTAGCGAGCACGCCCGCTGTCTTGGACTCATCAGAGGAATCTGGGTTCGGGTATCCGGACAATCCCGCATACGCTGAGATAGCAAAGGGTTTATTTGACGCGTTTCTAGTCACGGGTTCAGGTACCTACACCTGGTTTAAGGATCCGGCGGATAGCCAGCTTTACACCGCCGCGTCGTCTGGGTACTACCGAGAGCCCCAATCCGGTTATCGGTACAAAATCCCACTTGATCAGGTAACCGAACCATCGACTTACGCACTCATGGAGCAAGGCTTGTCAACAACAACCGAAGAGCCTGCGTACACGGACGCCTATGGATCTTGGATGGGTGTCTACAGCCCAATTCTCAATTCAAGTGGGGTGGCTGTGGGAGGCATTGGGCAGGACATTTCACTGGAGTACGTATCTGAAGTTCGTGCCAACGCCGTCAGACAGGTGCTTCCGGTTCTATTGGGGATATACGTCGTCCTGGTCCTGCTTGTGTGGTTACTCGCTTCGAGAATCGTTAAACCAATTCGCCAACTCACGGTTGAATCCTCTCGCATCGCTGACGGTGATTATCACAGAGATCTCGACTTACTCTCAAGGCCTCGACTGCAGGACGAGATCTCAACGCTGGCTTCCACATTTGCTGTCATGGCTAAAAAGGTCGCAGAACGTGAGCGTTCCTTGCAGGTCGAAGTAAAGCGACTCAGGGTGGAAATCGATTCAACAAAGCGTGCGGAGTCAGTTAAGGCCATTGTCGACAGTGAGGGATTCGCGGAGATCGCTCAGCGGGCTGCGGAGATGCGTAAGCGGATGAATGAACCACGGGACTGACGGGTACATGCTCCTGTGAACCTCGTGCCTCTGGGAGAAGGTGGCCTGGCATACATCGATGTCCTACCAGGGGCCTCACTTAATGCTCTCGAGGAACTCGTAGCCATCCATCTTCAGCATTTTGGTGACGCGTACGGGGAGGCCACACGCGACTTCCGAAAGGCATGGGAAGGCTCGTCCCCAGATCCGAAAATCATTGAACACCAATGGCTGTTGCATCTCAACGGAGTTCCCTGTGGCGAGCTCGTGTTTTCCATCAACCTCTCGCGCAGGATGGTGGACCGGCATTTCACCAGCGTGCGCAAAGAGTTTCGGCCGCAGATGCCAGAGGGCTGGATTCCTTTAGCGACCAAGGCTGTTGCGGATTTGTGCCTCTCCGAAGCAGAGAGCGTTGGAGTGGATTTGCTGGGGATGATGAGCGAGATCGCCCCAAAGCATGTGGCAGGCTGGCGAAGGCTGGGGCTTTTTCAGCCTGATATCGACTACTTGGAGCCTGTCCACGGTAACTACTGGCGGCAATTTGGAGATCTAGAGTTCACGCCGATGGTTGCGAACATCCTTCCGTTCCCCGCTGGCCGCGAGGCGGGACTAGCGGTGATTGCTGAAGCTGGGGTGCGATCGTTCCTGCTGGATTATTACGACGTCCCCGACGACAACAAGACTTTTGGCCAGATTGTGGATCGTTGTCGGGACCTACCCCCTGCCTGGTGAACGTGCTACTCCTTGCCCGGCTTATTTTTACGAAGTTCATCGGCTTGGGCTTTGATGCGTTGGAAGTGTTCTGATTCGGTGATCTCGTCAACGGACTCGGCCAATTTGGTGCGGTCAATGACCACGGTGAGTTTCGCGACCTGCTCGCGCAGCTTTCGTTCCCTCTTGACTAACTCGTCACCCATTCGCTGGAAGGTGCGGGCAAGTTCACCCACCTCGTCACTTCGCTTTGCGGCCCGGTCAAGTGAGGTCGGATCGAAAGTGTCATTGGAGAGAGCTACGGCCGCTTTGGTGATGTCTTCAACGGGGCGCACAAGTCGCCGGCTGAGCAGAAGCCCGGCGCCCAGACCAAGCACGAGAATGGCCAGACTCATAAGTAACTGTTGAATGGCAATAGTTCGGCCGGGGCCGGCCAGTTCTGCTTGAGGCACCGCAGATACCAGAATCCAGCCAAGTTCGGGGATCGTGGAAGTCTGCATAACCCAATCTTCGGAAGCACCGTCACGCAAAGTAGCAGGCACAACGGATTCCACGAGCGGTTCACCGGGAGCAGGGGCTGATTTGGCGAGGGCCATATTGACCTGTTGCCCTTCTTTCGTACCCGCAAATTTCTCAAGTTCTGTTTCTCCGTTGGGTGCGACGATCAGTTGTCCCTCTTGGGCAAGAATGAAGAACATGCTGTCTTGGGAAAAACTCACCTGACTCAATGATGTTGAGAGTTCATTCTTGACAGCTTCCAATCTCTGGGCAGCAGCCGCATCGATGTCATCGACGTAAACTCCGGTTCCAATAATCCAATCCCATGGTTCGTAGTGAAAGACGAAGCCGAGTTTGGGTACGGATTCCGTTTCATTTAGGCGCACCCATTTGTAGTCGACATACCCGCTGCCCTCATTGAGGGCAACTTCACGAAGTTCGCGCAACACGAACTTCCCGTCAGCATCCTGCAGGTCAATCAGGTTCCTGCCCTGGAATTTGGCATCGGGGTGCGAGATGGCTGTCATGGACCGGTCGTAGGTGAAAAAGTAGTCCTCATTGGCGAACCGGACATCTTTGAGGAGCTGCAGTGAATTCTCCTGCGCCTGCTCAATGGTGATGGCACCCGAGTCGGCCATCGATCGGATCTGATCCAGCGTGGTTGCCAGAGGAGCGGCACTATCGCGCAGGCCATCGCGACGGGCATCGAGTTCAGCTTGGCGGAATGCCTCCACGCTGTTGTACTGAAGGTCAATTGTGCTTTCCACCGATGAATGCACGTTGACCATGGATTGGGAGACTTCTGAATACAGTGCATCTTGAACGGAACGCACAGCAAAAGTGGTGGTCAAAATCGCTGAGATGGCAAGAAGCCCAGCAATGAGCATGGCTAAGCGGTAAGTGAGGGTGGACCAACGGCGTCGGCTCGAGGCAGGCTTGAATTCGCTATTCGGAGCGTAGTTTGCTGACATTGGTAAGCCTTCTGTTTCGCGTTAGGTAAATCTTTATTGGTAAATGTGTTGAAGGGGTGTGCAATTATTTTGTGGAAGTTGTCAATAAACCATTGATAGTGAATCGATCAATTGATCCACCCTCGACTCCCCATCGACCCAAAATATTTCGATAGGTCTGATCTGCGGCCATTTGCTGTAGGACCGAGCGCACTGAATTAACAATTTCAGCGTTCCCGAGTTGCACGGCAATCCCATATGGCTGGGTTTCGACGCCAGAATCTGTGCGCACTAACTTGCCGTAACTGTTGCTGACGCTATAGGCGGCAACAGGGTCATCGGCAACGAAAGCATCGAGGCGACCAGTCTCTACATCAGATGCAGCCTCTGCGATTGATTCATATCCAATGATTTCTACCGGCTCCAAGCCTTCCCCTGTACATTCACTGGAAACGCGTACCAAGTAGTCGGCGTATTGGGCGCTGTCCTGCACCGCGCCGATACGCAAACCGCAAGCCCGCGTAGCGTTAATTTCGGAGCTGGCTTTTGCTACCCAGCTGGTCCCACCAATGAAATAGTTGACGAATTGAACCCTTTTCTGTCGTTCGGCCGTGTCGAACATACTTGCAATCCCAATATCGGCTTTTCCATCTGCAACAGATGTAATGACCGAATCAAATGACCCACCAACGAATTTGACCTCGACACCATTTAGTTGAGCGATTTCCTTTGCCAAATCGACTTCCCAGCCAATTAACCTGTTATCGCTGGAGTAAAAAGCGCTTGGCGGTGAATCATCATAAATTGCGACGGTGAGTACCCCCGGGTTTATCAGTCCATCGGAAAAGTTCGAAAGCGTGTCGGGATTGGCAGACTGTTCTACTCCAAATGTGGACTGCGAGGTTGAACTATCCGGGTCTTGGGCACATGCGCTAACACTGAGGCACAAACTTGCAACCAGGGAAACAATCGCGACGCGCGAGCTGAACTTATGGGGTGGACGTTTCATGTCAGAGTTCCTGTCGTGAGATGAGTTCAGCGAAGATCCCGTTGCTGTTGGATAGTTCATCGAATGTCCCTTGCTCAACCATTTTTCCCCCATCAAGCACAATTATTTGATCGGCTTGACGGATGGTGGACAGCCGGTGCGCGATCACAATCCTTGTTACCTCCAGTGAAGCGATACTTCGAGTTATTGCCTCTTGGGTGATGTTGTCCAAAGCACTTGTGGCTTCATCGAGGAACAGGTACCGGGGGTCATGGGCTAAGGCCCTTGCCAGTAGTAGGCGTTGGCGCTGTCCACCAGAAATTAAGGTCGCATTCTCATCTATCCACGTGTCAAGGCCAGCAGCCATTTCGCGCACCGTGTCACCCAAAAGTACTTGATCAAGGAGCTCCCATATACGCGAATCGGGAAGGGGGCCGGAAGCAATAGTGACGTTTTCTCGTACCGTTCCCGTGAGTAGCAAACTTGATTGCATCACTACCCCACACTGCCTGCGAACGGCTGAACGGTTGAGTGCTGCCAAGTCCTGTTCATCAAAAGCAATAATTCCAGACTGGGGATTTTCAAAGCCGAGCAGGAGACGAAGCAATGTTGACTTACCGGACCCTGAAGTCCCAACAATAGCCACGAAATCACCGGGCTCAGCCCGGAACGAAATGTCCCGGACCACCCAGGGGAGATCGGTTCCGTACCGAAAACCCACACGACGGACTTCCAATGCTCCGGAAAGAGGGCCGGGATCCTCTGATCTCTCCGACTCCTCAGTTTGCGATCCCAAGAGTTCAGCGAGCCGTTCTACATGCGGGCGGACGGCTTCGAAAGCCCGCATCGTGACGATCAAGCCAACCAAGCCGATACTGAATTGTCCAAAAGCAGAAAGAAAAGCAACGAATGAGGAAGCAGGGATAGTTCCTGCGGGCAACCGATATGCAATGACAATGAAAAGAATGGTCGTCGCTCCGAGTATGGAAACAACTAAAATCTCGATGGAGAGTTGGCGGGTCCAGCGAGTGTTAAAAGCAGTGCGATAGTTGGCATAAGCCTTTGCCCAGCGAGTGAATCCTGCGACTTCGCCGTTGGAAGTGCGAATGGGAATCCATCCCCGCAACAAATCGGTTGTGGTGACATCAAGTGCAGAATGAGCATTCAATTCCGTGTGCCAAATCGATTTATCTCTTCGAATAATCAACCAAGAAACGGCCAGCAAGATCACACCAAGGATTACAGCAACGGCTCCCAAACTAGGAATAAACCAAATGAGCAGCGATCCATTGAGGAGCACCAGAATCACGCTGATCAAACCGATGCTGATGTAGTCGAGGGCTGCCTGTAGGGGCATCCACACCGTGACTCGGGACGCTGCTCGAGCCGATGGCCAAGTGGCCAATACCTGCGCTGGAAGGCGAAGCAATCGATCTAATACTGCTCCACCTGTAGCCACCTCTGTGGCGTCGCCAATGCGAAAAAAGTTATAGGCTCGGGTGTAGGTAAAGGCGCCAGTGGCCACGGTGAGACAAAGCAGGGCAATACTGATAGCAGCGAGTCTGGCTGTATTACCTGTCGGTACAACATCGCTGAAAATCAGTTCCGTGGCAAGGGGAATTGCAAGGCTGATGATTCCAACAATCACGGCCGAGGTGATAGCGATGGTGAAGTCTCGATGCATGCCCACCATGGACACACGAATGAGATCGCGCAGGGTGATTGCGCCGGGTTTCAGGGGCCTGATTACTTCTAGTGCGTCACGGGAGAATTCGTTAGCGATGGACTCATCGACTCGAACCGGATCGGAACCCATGCGATGCAAATAAGGAGCGGAGTTCGGGCCAGGAAGAATCACCTCCAAACCGAGTTCACCTTGAACAACGAGAACAGGTTGATTGAATTCCCACCAGCGTTCCACCAATTCGACCTTGCGGGTGCGAACTTGCGATGCCTCCAAGGCTCCAGCCATCTGCTCAAGCAGCGGATCATCTTCATTCAGTCTTGCAGGACTGAAATGAAAGCCATAAGACTTAGATAGGTAGGTGACGAGTTCAGAAATGCGGCCAGGCGCATGGGGTCGTACGGGAAGTGGGGCACGCGGATTCATTGTTCTTTCAAGGTAAGCCGCAGCAAGTTTGGTGTCATGCTCCCGGCGTGCCTGAGCTGCTAATTCTCGCGTGTCACTCTGTTTTCTCATGCATCCATCAACTCCCGATACAAACCTTGTCGCCCAGCAAGTTCGAGGTGGGTGCCGCGTTCGTGGATACCTCCGGCATCGAGAACGACAATCTCGTCTGCGTCGCGAACCGTGGAGAGCCTGTGGGCAACGACCAGTGTGGTGCACCCCATCGACTGCAACTCCGAGATCACCGCAGACTCGGTTCGTGCATCAAGTGCACTGGTCGCTTCATCGAGGACGAGTAAACGGGGCTGACGAACGAGCGCTCGTGCGATACCCAGTCGTTGCAGTTGCCCGCCAGAAAGATCGCGACCATTCTCCTGCAGCACGGCGTCGTAGCCACCGGGTCGAGCAATAATGTCGTCATGCAACTGGGCCGCTTTGGCTGCAGTGATCACATCTCGATCAGAAATGTCGGGATCGAACATGGTCAAGTTATCGCGCACAGTTGCCTGATAGATCACCGTGTCTTGATCAACGAATCCGATCTCACGAGCAAGCACCGCCCGTGAGTGATCGTTGAATGGTTTGTCATCGATTCGGATCTCGCCTGACCACGGTTCATAGAGCCCGGCGATGAGGCGCCCGATTGAAGACTTCCCGCTCCCACTTTTTCCGACAATCGCAACAATGCGGCCAGGGTTAATCGTGATGCTTACGTCCGTGAAAAGTGGTGGTTCACTCGGTGTGTAACCAAATGTCAACTCGGAAATCGTGAGTCGTGCAGCCCAAGGAT
>Ga0213861_10003492_pt1 | contig 12957 bp, 14 predicted proteins | sample PICome_4_FD_160110 | JGI IMG/M metagenome (GOLD analysis project Ga0213861, IMG submission 160110) | Coastal seawater microbial communities near Pivers Island, North Carolina, United States - PICO131 | ecosystem: Environmental > Aquatic > Marine > Coastal | place: USA: North Carolina...
TAAAAATAATAAATATGATATGTATTATTTTTCAGAAGGCACAATGATGACTTATAATCCAAGTTTAAGTAAATATAATTTTACATTTGTAGAATGTGATGATAGTGAAGATGAAGATGAAGATGAAGATGATAATGATGAACCTAAACCTAAAACTAAAACTGAAACTGAAACTGAAACTGAAACTGAAACTGAAACTGAAACTGAAACTGAAATTGAAACTGAAGAAACTGCTTTATTAGAAAACTCTTTAGATATTGAAAAACCAGTAGAAATTAAATTTGTCAATCAATTTATTTATTCTACACGTAAAATTTTAGGCACAGGACATTTTAATAGTTATAAATCATTTTTACAAATGTTTTTAGAAAACAATATGGTAAATAAAATAGATTTAACTAAAATACCAGAAGAATATGTAAAAGATACGGTTCTTGTATTTAATATTGAACATCCTGATAATAATATTATTTCAACTATTAAACGTAATAGTAATATTTTATGTGGTGTTTTTAAATTTAAGAATGAAGAACAATCCATTCAAGAATTTGAAAAAATTACAACTATTACATATTCGCTTGAAAATGAAAATGATATTAAAAAACATTTTGAAATATTAGGTCATACTATGGTGACACAAATTAAAGTTAAGGATTTTAAGCAACACTTATATGACAATAATATTAAAATTAATTTACAATTACCTAAACTTATTAAATATTTTGAAAAATCAACTAGTGAAAAATCAACTAGTGAAAAATCAACTAGTGAAAAATCAACTGATGATAAAGAGGATAAATCTAGTGATGTGAAGAAAGATAAAGAAATTGATGTGAATACATTTAGTTTAGAGCAATTAGAATATATTGTTGATAATAAATCTAAATTCTTTCACGGTTATATTATTTATGGTAAAAATGGTGAAAGAACTAAAATTGCAAATAAAAAATATAAAGATTTATGTGAATTAAAAGGTAATAAACCTATTACTCTAGAACAATGTAATATTAAAAATTTATTTTACCTTTATATTAGATTAATTAAACAAAAAAATGTTCAAAAATTTTTAAAAGAGTTTGATACCGAAAATACAAGTAGTGCTACGATTACAAATCCTTTACCTTTTCAATTTACATTAACAAGTTATAAACAAATATTTATGTGGTTTTACAGTTTAGTTAATAATTACGCAATAAAATTATTTAAAGTATATCATTATTCTTTTGTTAAAAAAACGTTTGAAAAGAAAAATATTCCTTTTTCATTAAAACCAATGTGTGGAGATCTTCATACATTGTATAAATCTAATAGTGTTCCTATTACAAAGAGTTTTATTGAACAATATTTAGTTGAACAACCTGGTTCTAAATTGTATTGGCGACTGTTTGATAATACTAAAGATGAAAATGTAGATACGTCATTTATTCAATAAATTAAAATTATATTATTCTTAAATTATTAAATTATTAAATTATTAAATTATTAAATTATTAAATTATTAAATTATTAAATTATTAAATTATTAAATTATTAAATTATTAAATTATTAAATTTATTTTATTTTTTATTTTTTCAATATATAATTATAATATTTATATAATTTAGTATTATTAAAATGAATATTGATAATAATGAATTTGAATTATTGAATAATATTTTTAATAGTTCTGTAGAAAATACTATTCAAGAATCACAGGAACAAGCACAACACAAAATAGAAACTGTTGAAAATAGTATTCAAGAAGTACAGGAACAAGCACAACAAAAAATAGAAACTGTTGAAAATAGTATTCAAGAAGCACAGGAACAAGCACAACACAAAATAGAAATTGTTGAAAATAGTATTCAAGAAGCACATGAACAAGCACAACACAAAATAGAAACTGTTGAAAATAGTATTAACAAATTACCTAAAATAAACAAAACATTAGAAAATACAATAAATGATATTGAATTTAAAACCTATATTCATAATTTAAATAATATTAATAAGTATGAACATAATAATAGTGATAGTGATAATAATAGTGATAATAATAGTGATAATAATAGTGATAATGATAATGATATTAATGGTAATGAAAATAACAATATGGTTAGATTTCAAAATATGAGTTTAAATGAGATAAAAACAATAGATAGATTTAGTAATTCATTAGTATTACCTTCTGAAAACTCTAACATTTCAGAATCAGAATATAGTTATACTCAAAATGTAAAATCTCCAACGACTAATTATAATAAGCCAATTAAGCATATTAGAGCAACAAAAAGTCAAAAACAGGTTGATGGTATAGAAGAAATTGATTATGTCTATAATAAATTACAAGATTATGTAAGATATATGACTATAAATAGAACAAATTATATTGTTATAATATGTAAAGCCATTGAAATTATTGAAAATTATAAAGAGTTAAAAAATAGTAAAAATAAAAAAAATATTGTATCTAAATCATTAAATCGTATAATTTCATTAGATTTAGAATTATCTGAATTTGATAAACATTTATTTATAAATACAATGAGTAATCTTATTGATTTAATAATTAATTGCACAAAAAAAATAGATAGTAATACTGTTAAACAAATGACTGTTTTCGATGATGATATTATTTTAGCAAAATCGGGTCAAATTATTCATTCATTAATTGATAAATTGACAACAATTGTAGTTAAAAAACATTATTGTATTGCAAAAATGTTAGCAAATGTAGCAACACTTACACATATTTTAATGATATTAGTAGATAAATATATTTATTTATCTGGATTAGAAAAAAAAATTATAATAATACAATCAATTAATAGTTTTATTACAGATAGATTACAATTTATAATGGAAATAGATCCTGATAAAATAGAACCATTAAAATTATCTCTAGATACAGTTCCTATAACTATAGATTTATTAATTTCTTTAAAAAAAGGTAAATATAAAATAAATATGAAAGATGAAGTATATACACATAAAGTAAAAAAAAGTTTTTTTACGTTTAAAAAGAAAAATAAAAAGAAAAATATACTCGAAAATTATGTGTATTAGAGCGCAAATTATGTGTATTAGATTTGTTTACTATTTTTTTTCAGTTAAAGTTTTAGTTTTATCAATAATTGATGTAATTAAATTATCTTTATTAATAGTTATAGTATTAATATTTCCTAATGTATTAGTATTTGTATTATTAAATTCGTCATTAGGTTCAATATAACCTTTTCTATAACGTTCAAACCTTTTTTTATCTTCACTATTCATTTTTATATTAATAATATTATTATATTATTAAATTATATAAAAAAATCAATAGTTTAATTTATATAATAGTATAGTATTAAAGTATATAAAAAAAATTAATAGTTTAATTTATATAATAGTATAGTATTTTATTTTTATATTTGTTTAAAATCAATATTTTATATGTTTATACTTTTATAACTTTATAAATTTACAATTAATTTTGCCGTTCCTTTTTTTACTTCTTTAATTAAGAGTTGATTAATAAAGTTAAATCTCATTTCATCAGTAATAATAAATTCATCTTTAGAACTAATTTTTTCTTTATTTTTATTAAAGTAATCTAGATACAAGTTTTTATCTATATATTCATATGGTATTATTTTATTATCTAAAAAATCTTTTGATAATAAATAAATATAGTCATTTCTTAATTTAATTAAAAGGTCGTCTTTTAAATTATGTTTTGTTGTCTTAACATATTTATTATTCATATTTTATAATATAAAAATTAATTTATACTATTCATTTAGTTATAATATTAAAATAATATTAAATTAAAATCAATTTTAATTTTTATAAATCTTTAACTATAATTCTTTAAAAATTATAAATCGTATAAATTTATAATATAAAACATATATAATTATAAATAATTATTTAAAAAATGTCAGTAGAGAATACTTTAAATGTTGAACAACATATAGATCATTTAATTGAAACTAGTTTGCAAAAACTTAATATTACTGGAACTAAAAATGAAAAAAATGAAGACTCAAATACCCCAGCAGATGTTGATGGATTTAATACAGCATTACATCAATATCTAGAAATAGAAGAAGAAATTAAAGTATTATTAACTGCTCTTAAACAACGTAATCAAAAAAAGAAAGAACTAGGACTATCATTAAGTTCCTATTTACAAGACAATAAAATTAATAATGTTAATTTAAATGGTTCCTATCAAGGTAAAAAATTAGTATCTACTGTATCTACTAAATCTGTTGGTTTTAATAAAGTATCTGTGACAGAGGCTATTTATAATGAACTTAAAAATGACGAAGATATATTTTCTAAAATTATGGAGGCTATTAGTAAAAAATCAGTTATAAAAGAAATATATAATGTTAAAATTATAAATGAAAAAGCAAAATCTAAAAAAGAAAAAATTCAAGATAATTTAAGCACTGCTGAAGCATTATTAGAAGATTAAATTATTGTTAAACATATGTTTTTTTAATTCGTTTTTTTATATTTTGTTATTTATTTTATATTTGTAAGAATTAAACTTTATATTTATAAGAATTAACATTTATATTTGTAAAACTTAACATTTATATTTAATTTAGTTAAATTTTTATATAAAATTAAATGGATACTATTAAAATAATAGGAACAAGAGAAGAAGTTTATAAATCTCAAGCACAAAAAACAATAGGTGGCTTAACTAAAATAGATATTATAGAAAAATGTAATAATAATAAGACAACCTATATTAGTAAAAAATTATCAGATAAAATGAGATTACAAATAAATACAATTCGTGAAAAAAATCCTAATTTTTTTAAAAATAAAAAAAGAACACATTGTGTGTCTTCTATTCATAAAAATAGTAATACTAGTAGCAATAATAATAACACTAATAATAGCACTAATACTATTTATAAAAATAAAAAAAAATCTAAAACTCATAAATTATCGTTTGAAATAAATAATAATAAAGTTAAAAATATATATTATCCAGAGTTAAATGGTTTAAATATTGAAGAATTGAAAGAAGAAATAAGAAGACAAGAAGAAGAAGAAAATGAAGAAGATGAATTTGAAAATATAGAAGAATTTGACAGTTTAAATGAATTAACAGAAGTTTTTACTAAACCAACAAAACAATCCCTAAATACTAAAAATACAAATTTTGTAATAGAAGAATTATCAGATGAAGTAGATAACTTTAATATTAATAGTTTGTAAACTATTGTAATAATTCATCTATTTTTTCAATTATTTTACTATAAAAACGATGTATTACATATTTACTATCGCTATTATCTATAGTTTTTCTTTTTTTTTTAATAAGATTTACATTGTCAATATGTTTATTATTATTATACTTAAAACGTTTTATATAATAATAAATACTAAATAAATCACATTCAAATGATAATGTATAATCCGTATTTATTTTTTTTCTTATAATAGATTGTTCTTGTCTCATAAAATTATATTGTGAATGATGTTGTAAAGTAAAATTTGAAAATAAATATTTATTTGTAGATATAGTTTTAATATTCATATTATGTAATAGTTGAAGAGGTTGAACAATTCCTATTGTTTGAAAATAGTCTAATAATTCCCAATGTTTATCTATAAAAATTTTATTATTAAGTAAATCGGCATTTTTTAATAATTCACAAATTGTATATATTTTTTTATAATAACAAATTAAGTCTTCTTTAGATTTATGACTATGTGTTTTTACTTGTAAATCATAAATAATAGGTATTGTATTAATATATAAATTCATAAAATAAATACCTGCATCTTCTGAACATATACTATTAATAACTTCTATTGTTGTTGGATTTGTTAATATATAATTTATTTTGTCTAAAGGTGTAATACAACTATGATTAATATGTTTAATTAAGTTATTATTTTTATCATCATTAATTTCATTATTATCATCACTATTTTCATTTTTATCATCATTAATTTCATTTTTATCATCATTATTTTCATTTTTATCATCATTATTTTCATTTTTATCATCAATCTCTATTATTTTATGATTATCTATTTGATTATTATTATTTAACGATAAATAGTAGTCATTTAATAATAATATAATTTGTCTATAATCACCAAAAGCATTATTTATAATATCATCTTTTAATGTATCATTAATTGTAAACTGTTCTTCTGTAGCAATTTTATTAATTAATTTCAAACAATCTTTAGTGGATGGTTTATTAATATTTAATACAACACTATATTTCATTAATAATTGTAGTTTTTTATGTTTAATAGAATTACAGGTACAAATAACAGGACATAAATTAATTTGTTTTTTATTATCTTTATCTTTTGTTATAATATCTATTATTTCTTGAATTGAATTGAATTCACTAGAACCATTTAATCCATCAATTTCATCCATTACAATTGCTGTTTTTTTAAATTTATCATTATCATCAATACATACAGATACTTTACTAATTTGACCTAATGTTTCCTGTATTGTTTTTTTAGTTCTAGTATCACTTGCATTACATTCTATTATTTCATAATTATAATACTCTAAAATTAAATATGCTAGAGTTGTTTTACCAATTCCTGGTGTTCCGTGTAAAATGAGAAATGGTTTAGCATCCTCATTATTTTCAATTAAGTCTTTAATCCACTCTTTAACAACATTTAATTGTGTTTTAGAAATATAATAATCTGTTAATTTCTTTGGTCTATATTTCTCTAACCAATATGTATTTTTATGTTTCATTTTAAATTTAAATTTTTTATTTATAATAATATAAATATAATACTATTTATAATCATATAATACTATTTATACTATTTTTTTAAATAAAGAATATTTATATTATTATAAAAATGGAAAATAAATTAGAATTTATTGAAAATTATCAATTAATGTATTACAAATATGATATTGAAACATTAGAATATAATATAGATAGATTATCTTTGCGAAAACTATTAGTTACACAAAAATTAACACCTGAATTCTGTAAATTATATTTATTAAATCCAGAAGAACATGCTATGTGTATAGAAGACCATTATATTTCTATACAAGACATATTAATATATCAAAAACATATCAAAAAGGAAGATTTAATTAATTATAATTAAATATATTAAACTAAAAGTTTAGATATTGGTTTATTAAATATTGCAATTGGTAGAAAAAATGATATAGATAAAAAACACCATATTGCTGCTTTTTCACCTTCTCCAATATTATTAAAAATTATATAAAGTAGACCAACAAATAATATCCAAAATGAACCTAAAAGGTTAGCATTAGTAAAAAGTATTGGTATAAACATAAGAATTAAATAAATTATAGGGAAAAATAATATATCATCATCTCTATTAAATTTATACGCAATATGATATTTACCTATATATGATGTTGTAGATTTTGCACAAAAATCATTTTTTTTATTTTTTGTAATACATTCTGGATCATTTTGTATATCAAATTCTTTAAGTGTTGTTAATGTATATATACCATATACAAAACAAATAATAAATATAATATTCCAATAATTATCTTTATTTTTAGTAAAATTAGATAAAAATATATTTACAAATAATGGTTGAAAACATATATGAACCCATGATAAAATAGTTAAACTATTTTCAACTTTTTTATTATTTTGATAATGATATAAAAATCCTTGTATTAAATCTTTTATTGCTAAAAATATTAAAAATAGTGATAATTTATATTTAGGATAAACATAAATACTTCCTATAATTAATATAATAGCATTTATAAATGATTGTTTTTCAGAAAAACACATTATATATTATATTTTATATATTATAGATTATATATTATATAAAGAATTTATAATTATTATAATGAAAGGAAATAAAACAAGAAAAATAATGAAAGAAAATGTATAAATAAAGAAATATAAAAATATAAACTATAATAAAAATATAAACTATAATAAAAATATAAATAAAATATATATTTAACAATAAATAATATATATCTATAACTATAATTTAAATATATAACTATAATTTATATAATAATAAAAAATGGGGGCAGGAACTTTAGTTGAACTTATTGCGCGTGGAAATCAAGATACATATATTATAGGAAATCCTCAATTTTCATTTTTTAAATCAGTCTATAAAAGGCATACTAATTTTGCGATTGAACCAATTAAACAAATTTTTACTGAATCGCCAGATTTTGGTAAAAGAGTAACATGTATTATAGATAAAAAAGCCGATTTACTTAGTGATATTATGTTAGAATTAGAATTACCAGCATTAAAAACATATGTAAGTTGGACTAATAATATTGGGTGTTTTATTATAGACTGGATAGAATTACAATTTGGAGGTGAGCCAATAGATAGAATTTCGGGTGATTTACTAGATATATTTATGGATATAACAACACCATCAGGTAAAAAGCAACCTTTATATGATATGATTGGTAAATATAGTACCTTTAATAATAATACACAAACAGAAGCATTAAAATTATTAATACCTATACCATTTTGGTTTTGTCGTAGTATTGAAAAAGCATTACCACTTATATCAATGCAATATACAGATATTAAATTAGTCTTTCAATTTAAACCTTTTGATAAATGTTGGTATAAACTTTCTAATGGTGAAACTCCAAGTAGCACACCATCAATTACAAAAGCCAATTTAATATGTAATTTTATTTATTTAGATGTGTTTGAAAGAACAAAATTTGCGAAAGAAAAAAATCACGAATATTTAATAGAACAATTTCAAAGTTTAAACGGATTTCAACTAGCACAAAACCTTATTAATGCGAATGTAAGATTATTTTTTAATCATAATATTAAAGAATTATACTGGACTTATAGAACAAGTGTTGCTACATCTAATAATGATTATAATAATTATGCTAATGTTACAAATTATGGAACGTCAAATGAACTTATTGTTGCTCCATTTAATGAAATGAATTTACGTTTTAATGGTAATGATAGATTTGAAAAATTAGCCGAAACATTTTTTAGATTATATCAACCTTATAAACATCATTCATCAGGAACAAACGACTATATTTATATGTATTCCTTCGCACTCAATCCTGAAGATACACAACCTAGTGGAACGTGTAATTTTAGTAAATTAGATAATATTACATTAAATTTAGATTGTAGTGCTTCAATACCTAGTGGTATTATTAATGTTTATGCTATTAATTATAATATTTTAAGAATACAAAATGGTATGTCTGGATTACTATTTTCATCATAATGATTAAAAATAAAAAAATAAATTAAAATGTATTAAAATGTATTAACTATTATTAATTTTTAAACTTTTTAAATTTCATTAACAATATCAATTGCTGTAAAAAAGGATTTACGACAACATAAACGAATAAGTCCCAATTCATCCATAATCTCACCTGCTATTGTTTTTTTTACTTCATCGCTACTAATATCAATAATTAAAGGGTCTTCTTTACTATTAAGTGCTTGTTTTTTACGGATATATTCTTTTTTATAATATTCATTTTTATTACTTAATACTTTACCGCAGGTGCAACATCTTACATATGGTATCATTTTTTATTATTAAAAATACAATTTAATATTATATTATTAGTTATTTACTATTATATAATACTTATTTAATATTTATATTATTATTTTTATATTTAAATTAATTTATATTTATAAATCAATTTTTAAAATTAGTATTCTCTAGATATAATTAAAGTTATTTATTTATAATGTAATATAATTTTATTATAAATCCATTACAAATCCATTACAAATCCATTACAAATCCATTACAAATCTGTATAATTAGTATAATCAGTATCATTTAAATAATTAATACCAGCGGGTTCAGGTTCATCTTTACGAGGTAGAAAACTAGTTGTAATATCATAATTATTTGGTGTAATATCATTTACTTTTTCAACTATGTATTCATTTAATGTATCGTTCATTGTTTTAAATTCTTTTTGTAATTCTAATAGTTTATTATTTTCATAGTCATTTAATCCTAAAAATGTAAATATATTTAATGTATTATTTACTTCTCTTTGTGAGTATAAGAGTTTATTATAAGAATAAATAGGATATTTTTTATTACTAACAGTATTATAAGCATTATAAAATACTTTGGACATTGTATTACGTATTTTTTTACCTAAAAATTCTTTTTGAATACTGTCATCTGTTTTTATATTCATTACAAATTGTATGAGTGTTTCTAGATATGTTTTATAATTTATTAATAATGGAACAGTTCTAATTATTTCTTCTATGGTTATTTCTTCTTTACCTAATTTTAATCTTTTATCTATTAAAAAATCTTCTTTTTTTAATTTAACAACGGATGAGTTATTAATATTACTCGTCATAGATAAATCACTACTTCTCATTATATCAGGTAAAAATGTAGTGTTGCTAGAACTACTTTCATTATCACAATAACCCATATTACTATTATTACAAGGTTGAAAGGCTTCATTAATTTGTTTCTTTATAAATGTCATAAATTCTTTAGGATTAACAAAATGACGTTTATAAAAAAAATAAATAATTACAATTAATATAAATGTAATTACAAAACGTGGGCTTTTATTAGCAATAAATACTATCACTAGAGTTAATAAAATAATAAATAATAAGTTTTCGTCAATCATATTTATGTTAAACTATAATTATTTGTATATCTATTATTATAGGTAGAAACTTATTTATATGCTAAAACTATAAAAAATTAAAAATAAAAAATAAATAAATAAATAAATGACTTAAATAATTAAATAAATAATTAAATACTATGTAAATGTATCTAGAATAAGTTTATGATTTTTTTCATAAATCTCTTTTAATTTTACTTTATTTGTATCAGAAATTGCAGACGTATAAACAGTATGTTCTAAATATGTATTAATAATTTTATCATTTTTATTTAATAATAATTCAAGATCATTTTTTAATTCATTAAAATCATTAGGAATAGTAATTTTATGTTTTTTATTTAAAGACATAGTTATAATTCAGTTTGTTCTTCTCTTTGTTTATTAATAATTGATAAATCAATTTTAGTATTTATCGTTTTTTTACCTATAAATTTAGGTGCTTTTAAATCATAAGTATAAATATTATTATTACTATCTAATAATACTTTTTCTCCATTAATAATGTCCTCCCAAAGAGTAATATAGGCATTATCATATTGTCGTGGGTCAAATTCAACCTTCCTTTTACGTCCTCTTTTATTATGAACAACTGTTGGTGTAGGTTCATCAATTCTTCCATTAGATAATTTAATTAAATGGCTTTTACAAAATTCAGTTCCATTGTGTTTTTTTCGAGTACATTGTTTATTATCTAATTTGCGTCCTAAGCATATATATTCTGTATTAATCACTTTTTTACATCTTTTTTTAAGATTAGATGTATATTCTTTAATAATAGTTGGTATATGTGTCATTATATGATGATCCAAAATTTCTTTTGGAACTGTAAAATTACATTTAGATTTTAACGTAGTTAATAGAATATCTATTGATTTATAATCAACAAAGAACATTGATTTTTGTTGTTTATTTTCAAAATTAAATGTTTCATTATTTAAAAGATGGTCAATATTCGTATTTGTTGTTTCATTTGTTGTTTCATTTGTTGTTTCATTTGTTGTTTCATTTAATATATCTTTTGATGTATCTTTTGATGTATCTTTTAATGTATTAATAGGTGTAATATGTGTAATAGTTGTAATGTTTGTATTATTTTCATCTTTTTTTACTTTTTCTTCCTTGTCATTATAATTTTTACTACTTAATGTAGTATTTTTTTTATCATCTTCATTATAGGTTCCTAATATATCATCAATTGTATATTTATTTTTAAATCCTTTTACATTTTGTTTAGTTTCATTGTTTATTTTAGTTTTTGACATACTATTATATATTAAAATTAACTTCTATAGTTCAATTTAATGTATAAAATAAATGACAATAACTGTTTTTAAGTAAATTAGTTTAAAAATTTAAATTTCAATTTTTATAACTAATTAAAATGATTAATAATTTTATTTTTCTTTAAATCACATATTTTATATTATATAATTTATGTTTAAACTTTTATTAATTAATTTGTAAAAATTTGAATTTAAAGAAAACATTTTTATTATTTAATTTTTATTTTAATTTTATAGATTTAATAATATATATATAAATTATAACAAATCAATATAAAAAATCAATATAATGAATTACTTTAATTTTATTTATATTATAATCATTTTAATACTAATTAGTATAATTATGAGTTTGATAGTATCTTTAATAGACAAAACAAATGTAAAAGAATATTTTAATTATTTTACTTGTACTATGACATTAAATGATGTAAATCCTAGATTTAAAAAGGATTATTTGAGTTTTCATAATAGAACTGCTAAATGTGGAGACTGTGAAAATGCTCTTGTAAAATTAAATGTAAATACTTGTCCTACAGATGAAAATGGTAGTCCTTCTCCTTATTGTAAACCATCAGGCTTTATTGAAAGTTCATTAGGTAATCCTATTACATTTAAATATGATATTTCACCTCAAAATATGAAAAAATTTTTTTGTATAAATAATTTATAAATTACATTTCATTTTTTTATTTTTAGTTAATTAAAATAATATATATTAATAATATATATATTATAAATAATAATTATCTTTAATAAAAATGCCTCCTAAACAAAAACTTATTACAGTAAAAAAGAAATCAAAATTAACAGAGAAATCAAAATTAATAAAAAAATCAAAATTAACAGAGAAATCAAAACATAAATTAAAACAACATATATATTCTACTTATTTTCCATCATTAATAGACCCTAAATTTACTTATAAAATAACAAACCATACTATTTTTAAAAATTATAAACTTTTACATAATAATGAAAAAATGAATAAATTATATGATTTATATGACACAAATGATCTTAAA
>Ga0213861_10003493_pt1 | contig 12953 bp, 14 predicted proteins | sample PICome_4_FD_160110 | JGI IMG/M metagenome (GOLD analysis project Ga0213861, IMG submission 160110) | Coastal seawater microbial communities near Pivers Island, North Carolina, United States - PICO131 | ecosystem: Environmental > Aquatic > Marine > Coastal | place: USA: North Carolina...
ATGATGGTGTGCTAATATTGAAGTGAGACAACTGTCCTTTTGATGCTTGAAAAATAATATATACAAGTTCAAAACCGAACAATGTAATTACTGTCCAATTAAAAGGTGTTACATTAAAATTGGATAGATAATGGCAGTACCAAGCCATAGTCCAAGAAAATAAGCCTATTGATACTGCAAATTTGAAAGGCTTGAACCAAGCGTTTACGCCGTGAACTTCTGTTGATGTTGTTTTAGTTAGAACAAGACCAACTATTGAAATAATAACGCATAGCAAGCCAAAATAAAATAAATGCTCGTTACGAATTTTCAATTCTTTAATGAAGCTGACAATTCCTTCAATCATCTATCAATTTTTTAGTCAATTTTATATTTCGGAACAAAATAATTTAAGCAATACAGCATTGCTCCATAAGTAAAAATGAGAGTAGGAATATTGGTGTTAAAACCTAAATTAAACTCTGGTATGCCAAAGAGCTCTCTGAAAGAATGAGTAGCGATAAGTAGCATAAAAATAATGCCATAAGCAAATACAGACATAATGCTTATTTTATTCTTTTTGGTACGTTTAATTCCCTTTTTAGTTTCTTCTTTAAAGAAATACCAAAGTGCTATAATGCTGAATAAGGCTTCAATAACAATTGCTAAATAAGGATTAGATGCATATAAACCAAAACCTAACTCCATAGTTTCTGCACCAAATACGTGATGCATATGTCCTGAAAAGAAGTCCAAAACAAAGTGAATTGACACCAAAGCCATACTTACCAATCCTATTTGTGTGCTTTTGAAAAATATTTTTCCTAGGGTAAAAGCTACGATAAGCCAAATTAAAAGTGGAAGTAGATCGTGACTATAAACCATATCAACTGCCATATTGCTTAAAGTAGCATCAAAAGCATCACTAGGATTAGTAGATTCAATCCCTAAATAATGGAATACAAACCACAAAAAATCTTGCAATTGCGAGATAATTAAAAAATACAAAAGAGTTCCTTTGGGGAATTTTTGTTTGGCAATTAATGCTGTAGTAAAGTGACCTGCTAGCATAATTCTTGATTTATTTTTATATTTTTGCTATCGAAATGAAAGCAAAAATAATAATTACTATCGAGTTAATAGTAATAATTTATAAAAAATGAAAAAGGAATTTCGCTCTGGCTGTCCAATCTCATCTGCATTAGATGTTGTAGGTGATAAATGGTCTTTGTTAATCATTAGAGATATGCTTGTTAAGCATAAAAAGACTTTCAAGGAAATTTCAGATTCGGATGAAAAGATTGCACCAAGCATTTTATCTGCACGATTAAAATTGTTAGAATCGTATAAACTGATTTTCAAAACGAAAATGCCAGAAAACAAAAAAGAAAATATTTATTTGTTAACGGAAAAAGGGATTCGTTTAACTCCAATAATTATTGAATTCAGTTTATGGGGTGAAACTAATATGAGAGAATTTAATGAAATAGATGATATTGAAGGCTTGAATGCAGATAAGACTTTAATTATTCAAACTGTTCAAGATAGTTATCATTCTATGTTGCTTAATTTTCGATAATGTTGCTCTCAAATGGCATACAACGTTCTTTACGGATATGAAACGTTCAAATGTTTTATATCCGACGTTACCTGCCTGCCGGCAGGCAGGAACGCAGTTAGCTGATTTATTTTTTACAAAGTCAAGTAACAAAACTAAATCGATATTAAAATTTTGTAGATGAGTAAACCACAATTCATCATATAAAAATTACAGTTCGTTAATAACAATTATTAAAACCCTGCATAGTGTTAGATATTTGACATGACGAACAAATAAAACAAAATATCATGAAGACACTAACATTAATCATCGCACTAGCATTATCAGTAAACTTTAGTTACGCACAAGACAATGAAAACGAAAAATCCATAACCGTAACTATAGAAAATATAGCGAATAATAAAGGTAAAATTATTTTAGGACTTCATACCGAAGACACGTTTATGAAAGGTCAAGGTATTGCAAACGCAGAGAGCGAAATTATTGATGGAAAAATAACAGTAACTTTTGAAAATGTAGAAATGGGAACTTACGCTATTATGGATTTACACGATGAAAACGAAAATAAAAGAATGGATTTTCAAGAAAACGGTATGCCTAAAGAATCTTACGGCATGTCCAACAACCCAATGAACTATGGGCCTCCACAATATGCAACTGCAAAATTTGAATTAAAAGATGAAAATCTAGAATTAAAAATCATTTTATAAGCAAAATTATATTTTAGCATACAGGCGGTCCATATGGGCTGCCTTTTTTTATTGACTAAATTTAATTTATAATTAACATGTGTTTCTATAAGTTTTATTGATAGTTTTTTTACTTTTATATCCTAAATTAACACCAATGACTATTACGCAATTATATTATGTTTTGGCTGTTGCCGAAAACCAGAATTTCACAAAAGCTGCTGCAAAATGCTTTGTTACGCAGCCCACTTTAAGCATGCAAATTCAAAAACTTGAAGATCAGCTAGGTGTTCAGATTTTTGATAGAAGTAAAAAACCTATTGAACTTACCAATATTGGCAAAAAAATAGTTAGCCAAGCCAGAAATATTGTAAATGAATCTTACCGAATTCAAGATATTGTAGATCAACAAAAAGGCTTTATTGGTGGTGAATTTAAACTTGGTATTATACCTACGGTTATGCCAACGTTGCTCCCTATGTTTTTAAAAAGCTTTATAAAAAAGCATCCAAAAGTTAAGCTTAAAATAGAAGAGTTAACGACTGAAGAAATAATAACTAGAATTAAAGATGGACATTTAGATGCTGCTATTGCTGCCACCCCTTTAGAAGATGATAGTATTAAGGAACGTGTGCTTTATTTTGAGCCTTTTGTAAGCTATATCCCCAAAGGACATAGACTACATAATAATAATAAAATAGATGTATCAGAATTAGATATTAACGATATGTTATTGCTAGAAGATGGACATTGTTTTAGAGATGGCGTCATTAATTTATGCAAAGCTTTTAAAAGCCATTCTGATGATCAATTTCAATTAGAAAGCGGAAGTATTGAAACACTAATAAAACTATCTAATGAAGGTTTGGGTATGACTCTACTTCCCTACTTACACACCTTAGATATTAATGACAAAGAAAAAGAAAATTTACATTATTTTAATGAGCCTTCTCCCGCAAGAGAAGTTAGTATCATTTATCATAAAAGTGAATTAAAGATGCATATAATTGAAGCTTTACAAGATGTTATATCTGGAATTATAAGAGGTGCTATTGCATTTCAGAATGTAAAAATCATAAGCCCGTTAGCAAAATAAAAAACAGCAAATACAAAAAAAGCGACCTTCAGGTCGCTTTTTTTTATACTTTTAAATAAATTAAACATTGATTTAATTCCGGTTTTTGCTGCACAAGAGAATGAATAAAAATTTTAAGCTCTTCAATCTCGTAAGGCAGTAATCGTTCTAATGCCTTTTGTACTTCTTTGCAAAACAACGTTGTGTTAAAACTAACTTTTTTAAGAACAGTTTTGGTATACTCTAGCATTGCTCTTGCCATAATTTTTATTAAGGTTTTAGGTTTAAATAAATAGTAGATTTTTTTATAGGCGTGTTACTTTTATAACTATAAATTTAATGAAAAATTATCCAAGTTTGGTAACTTTAAGTGAAATTAACATTTTAAAATCGATTATCCCCATCCAATAAATCGCCTAAACCACCAAGAATACTGCTTTCTCCTTTATTTTTCCCTCCTCCTCTTGGAGCACTTGCTAAAACACGACCAGCAAGTCTACTAAAAGGCAAAGATTGTATGTAAACGGTTCCCGGACCTTGCAGTTTAGCAAAGAATAAACCTTCTCCGCCAAACACTGTGTTTTTTATGCCACCAACAAACTCTATATCATAATCTACAGATTGATCGAAACCTACAATACATCCTGTATCTACTTTTAAAATTTCACCTGATTTGAGTTCTTTCATAGCCATGGTTCCTCCCGCATGAACAAATGCCATACCATCTCCTTCAAGCTTTTGCATGATAAAGCCTTCGCCTCCAAAAAGCCCACGACCTAATTTTTTTGAAAACTCAACACCAATGCTTACGCCTTTTGCTGCGCAGAGAAATGCATCTTTTTGGCAAATAAACTTGCCTCCAAAACGTGTTAAATCTATTGGGATAATTTTCCCAGGGTAAGGTGATGCAAAAGACACATTACGTTTTCCTGTTAGCTCATTATAAAATGCCGTCATAAACAAACTTTCTCCTGTAAGAATCCGTTTTCCAGCGCCTAAAATTTTTCCTAAAAACCCAGAATCCTTTTGAGAGCCATCGCCAAATATAGTTTCCATTTTAATGCCATCGTCCATCATCATAAAACTACCTGCTTCGGCTACAACACCTTCATGCGGGTCTAGTTCAATTTCTACATATTGCATTTCTTCACCATAGATTCTGTAGTCGATTTCGTGTGCCGTCATATTGAAAAAGTTTATAAGTTTAAAGGTTTATTCCTTTATATGTTGACTTATTTATGATTTTGTTACAACATTTTTAAAATCCCGAAGTAATAACTGTGGCAAAAAAGTGATTTTCGCGAAAAGGCGCTACGATGCAAAGCGTTAAGAATTCACTGTAAACCATAATACATAGCTTTTTTTCTTATGAAACTAATACCATAATCTTTAATGTGAACAACTGAATACTGAGACTGAATACTGCGAACTTAAAAGTAAAAAGTTAGCTTTTTACTTTTACACTCCATTGAAAATTAAACGTAGAAACCACAACACCTTCTTCATTTACTCCAACAGCTTGCATCCATAAAGTTTGTCCTTCTCCTGTTGCTATCGCTTTTGCAAGAACATCATCTGTGGCTTTTCCATCATTACAAGTAAATCTAATTTTACCTGTTGCTTTTTTAGTAAATGTGGCATTATTAGATGTTACTAACATAGACACACGTTTACCAGATTCTTGTATTTTATTTATCATTAAAGCTCCGGTAGAAAACTCCGCGGCCATACCCTGTACTGCCCAAAACATAGATTTAAACGGATTTTTATTCACCCATTTATGGGTTACTCCAACAATACATGTTTCATTATCAATATGTTTTGTTCTTACACCACACAAATAAGCTGCTGGCAGCTTATACATTGTGTAAGTATTTAGTTTTCTTGGTGTTAAAGTCATTATAATGAATTCTAATTTCTACGAAGTTATGAAATAATTTCATACTTGTAAATGTTAAAATTATGTTAATTATAGTACTATGCGTAACAAAGTACCTTCTTTTAGACATATATTTGTATAAGAAACTATTATACGTTTTATAATCATGATAGATAATCACCAAAAAAACATCGCCACATTTATTCACTTATCTACCTTTAGTAGGTTTTTTATTCCGTTTGGAAACTTTATTGGTCCTATAGTATTATGGATTGCCAATAAAGATAAATCTGAATTTATAGATAGCCATGGTAAGCAAATAATCAATTTCCAAATTAGTATTTTATTATATGCTATAATTTTAGGAACACTGACGATTCCATTTTTCATCTTTAAAATTTTTAATGGTATTGACTTTTTAGATTTTCATGGATTTGAAAGTTTTCATATCAATATAGGTAAACCATCACCTCTACTCTATATAGGAGGCGCATTAGGCGTATTGGCTGTAATTGGATTTATTATTGAATTGGCGCTAATAGTTGTTGCAAGTTTAAAAGCACGAGATGGTAAATTGTATAAATATCCATTCACCATTAATTTTTTAAAATAAAACATAAGCTATGTATAAACTTAATAATGAATTTCAAAAGTTAAATGGCGTTCTGAATTGCGTTAGGGATTGCAGAGTAAAGCCCACAGCGAGCAATGAGCGAGGACTTGCAGCGTTAAGCGCGACCCTTGTTGTAACCTGCCGGTAGGCAGGCAGGCGTCAAAAAAATAATAAAATTTCATCAATATAATCATCAATCAAATCAATCAAAAAATGAACAGTTTCACAACATTAAAAGAATGACACTATGAAGATAGAAAACACAAAAGCACAAATGCGAAAAGGCGTTTTAGAATTCTGCATACTCTCGGTCTTAAAGGACAATGATGCGTATGTTGCCGAAATTCTAGGCACCTTAAAAGATGCAAAGTTGCTCGTTGTAGAAGGTACTATTTACCCGCTACTTACGCGACTTAAAAACGCTGGACTTTTAAATTACAGATGGGAAGAATCGACCTCTGGACCGCCAAGAAAATATTATGGTTTAACCGAAACAGGTAAATTATTTTTAAAAGAATTGAACACAACTTGGAGTGAATTACACAATGCAGTAACTATAGTAACAAGCCAAAAAACAACAAAAAAATGAATAAAACAGTCAACATAAATTTAGCAGGTATATTTTTTCATATCGATGAAGATGCGTACTTAAAATTGCAGCGCTATCTTGAGGCTATAAAACGTTCATTTACAGACTCTCAAGGTCGTTCTGAAATTATAGCGGATATAGAAGCCCGTATTTCTGAACTTTTTAATGAGCGCGTGCAAAACGACAAACAAGTTATACGAGTTAAAGAGGTAGATGAAGTAATCTCGATAATGGGGCAACCTGAAGATTACTTGGTAGATGATGAAATTTTTGAAGATGAACCACAACCGTCTTACAGAAGTAAATCTTCTACTTCTAAAAAATTATTTAGAGATACAGACAACTCTTATATAGGTGGTGTATCATCTGGATTATCACATTACTTTGGAATTGATGCCATTTGGATTCGATTAGCTTGGATACTCTTAATTTTTGGAGCAGGCACAGGTATTTTACTTTATATTTTACTTTGGGTTTTAGTACCTGAAGCAAAGACTACTGCTGAAAAAATAATGATGACAGGGGATCCTGTTAATATTAGCAACATTGAAAAAAAAATCAAAGACGGGTTTGACACGGTAACAGAAACTGTAGGTGATGTTGCAAAAAATGTATCGGACTCGGTTTCTAATGCAGCAAAAAATATTGATGTAAAAAAAAGCGCTAACTCTATAAAATCGTCTTCAAGAACTTTTTTTGATACGATAGGAGATGTTATTATGTTCTTCTTTAAGGTCTTTGCAAAATTCATAGGTGTTTTACTTATAATTATTGGTGCAGCAGCTTTAATTGGGCTAATTATTGGTCTGTTTTCATTAGGTGTTGCAGACATTATACATATACCAGGATTAGACTTTGTGGAGATTGCCAATGCTGGCGAAACACCAATTTGGTTAGTATCCTTGTTTACGCTTTTTGCAGTGGGTATTCCGTTCTTTTTCCTTTTTTACTTAGGTCTTAAGATCCTAATAAACAACTTAAAGTCGATAGGTAATATTGCTAAATTCACGTTGTTAGGATTATGGCTTATATCAATTATATCATTAGTTGTTGTTGGAGTAAGACAAGCCAGCGAACATGCTTTTGAAGAAAGTTTTATGGTAAAAACTGAACTGCCAATTATGGCTAATGACACACTAAATATTAAAATGGTGGGTAATGACAATTTTAGCCCTGAGCATTACGGTCATAATAGTTTTAAACTAGCACATAACGAAAATGGTAATAAAGTTTTATACTCATCCAATATAGACATCACAGTAGAATCTACTACCGACTCTATTGCAAGAATAGGCATTAAAAAAAGGGCTGATGGTAGAGATTATGACAAAGCCATAGAACGTGCAAAAAACATAAATTATAGTTTTGAACTTAAAAACAATACTTTACTGTTAGATTCTTATTTAACTACAAATACTGAAAATAAATTTAGTGATCAGGAAGTGGATGTCGTGCTTTATTTACCAGAAAATACTGTTGCGTATTTCAATAACAGTACAGAAAAGAGTTTACACTATAAAACATACGATGGCAATATTGTTTCTAGAGACGACACCAACCACTATTTAAAAATTCTTTATGATGAAGTGGAATGCTTAGACTGCCCTGAAGAAGATTTTAAAGTGAAGGTGAATACACCAAAACTTAAAATTGATGATAATGGAATAGAAATTAATTCAGAAGATGGCAGCCTAAAAATAGATGAGACTGGCATTAAAGCAGAATCAGATGAGATAAAACTGAACATTAATTCTGATGGCGTTGAACTAATAGAATCGGAGTAATAGATATTATAAACAAGCATAGATCCCGATGAAAAATCGGGATTAGTTCTACTTACAATTCATCATTAAAAGATAACAGTTCAGGTATTTAAATTATCAAAGCACATGTAATAATTAGATATTTGAACAACACATTAATCATCAAAAAACAAATAATCATGACAACACTAATCAAATTTATTGTAGCCACCGTATTAAGTTTAACACTCTTTTCGTGTAACTTTGATATGAACTTTAACTCTGGTGTTAGAGGAAATGGCGAAGTAGTTACAGAGGACCGAACTATAAACGAATCTTTTTCAGCTATTAAAGCAACAGAAGGTTTGGATGTTTACTTAACGCAAAGTGATAACGAAAGTGTAAGCGTTGAAGCTGATGGAAACTTACAAGAACTCATTTTAACCGAAGTTGAAGATGGTGTTTTAAAAATTCACACTAAAGAAAACATTGGTAGCGCTACATCAAAAAAAGTACATGTTAGTTTTAGAGATATATCAAGCATTGTGTCTACTAGCGGCAGTGACGTTTATTCTACAAATACAATTAATTCGGAACGTTTAGATTTAAAATCAACGAGCGGAAGTGATATGAAGCTCGATGTAAACACTTCTGTATTAAATTGTAAATCTACTAGTGGAAGCGATTTAAGACTATCTGGAAAAACAATTAGATTAATTGCTGAAGCAACAAGCGGAAGTGATATAAAAGCTGCTGATTTAATGGCAGAATCTAGTCAAGTAAAAGCCACTAGCGGTGCAGACATTACAGTGAACACCTCTAAAGAATTAACAGCAAAAGCGACCAGCGGCGGCGATGTTAAATATTACGGAAACCCAGAAAAGGTTGATAAAAGTGACAGCTCTTCTGGAAGTGTAAGACAACAATAAGAGTATTAACAAAACCAACTGATATTAAAACCACTTCAAGCTTTAACAAAAGTTTGGAGTGGTTTTTGTTTTATTATTTTTAGTGACTAATTTGCCATTCAATGTGTCTAATTAGTAGTGATGTATCTCTTGAAATCATAGAGAACATTACTATTGAAGCTTCAGGTACGAGTTCTATTTATATGAAAATCCTAAGATTATAATAACAGATACAGCAAAGCTTCAAAAGAAGGTTAAATAAATGAGTTATTTATAGTATTAGAAATTACATGAGTCCTAGAATTTGAAAGTAATAAATCTGATTATTTTCGATATTCGTGTTTTACCCAGTCTACTTCCATAACCCACTCAGTACCTACCATTGGTGAATCGGTAATTTTGGCGAAGTTTAAAATAGCAAACATGGGTTCTGGATATTTATCGCCCTCTCCAACATTTCTGTATATTTCTTTACCATCCAGTCTGTATACCAAATCGCTTTTTTCCCATTCTACAGAATAGGTATGATATTCGTTTAAAGTAGCTTCAAAGTTTCTGCGTTTACTTTGCCAATCACCTTTATCACACGCTCCTAAACTTACAATGGCTCCAGTTGTAAAGCCATCTTTCATATGATCTCCATGATGTTCAAAAATATCTATTTCTCCAGAACCTGTTAAAGGCCAACAAATATTTTCATCAGCTTCCTGCACAGGAGATTCGTTATTTTGCGCACCTAGTAACCACCAAGCTGGAAACATACTAGGTTCTCCGTTACTCCCTAATTTTAATCTTGCAGTCCATTTACCTTTAATAAATTCTTTTTTATTCTTTGATACAATACGACCAGCAACATATTCGGTATCAGGATGTTGCTTTCCGTGCTTATCCAAATTATCACAGCTTATTTTCTCTCCAATATTGACAACCTTCAATTTTAATGTACCATTGCTAACTTCTCGTGTTCCGAATTCATTATCGGGCACATAGCAATGTGTTTCGTTGTTTACCCAAATGCGTTGGTCTTGCCAATTATCCAGATTAAAAGTGTCAAAGTCATCTTGAAAATCTACTTTCCAGACATCTGCTGCTACTGTTTTATTTGAATCTTCTTTATCTTTTGTTTTACAAGCTATTACAAGCATTCCAATTAATAAGAAACTTAACAAATAGTAATAATGTGATTTTTTCATAATTGAGGATTTTTATTTATAGTTCGCCTTAGCTATATTTAATTTACTTTAAACTGAAATACCTGAGAATGCGATGCATTTCCAACCTCATCAAAAGTAATAACTTTCCAGTAATATACTTGTCCTGAACTAACGATTACATTTAAACTATTTACACTTGGGTTTCCAACTTCAGTAGTTGGTAAATTAGCTGTATCTAATAAAATGGTATAGGATGCGATATCACCATCAACATCTGTAGCTTCCCATTGCAATGTAACATCTCCTGAATCAATAGTAGAACCTATTTGTGGGCTTATTGCGTCAGCAGGAAATGGCGGACGACTCTCTTCTGGAAGGCCTGCATTATAGAATTTCCAGGTCTCACTATCTGCAGTCTCATTACTAATACTTCCTTTAGATTTTACAACCCATGAATAAGGTGTACCTCTTAAAACCCGTATCAAGAACTCATTTGAAATGGTTTTAATCTCTCTTAAAGTTGCATCATTCAAATTAGTAATTGTTAATACATATGAACTTGTATTAGTAGCTGCTTCCCATTCAAACAACACATCGGTTTCAGTATCTGAAACTATGATACCCTCATTACATTCTGTATTATTAACAGGAAATATGAGGGTCGCTGCAGTTGGAGGATCAACGGTAACAACAGAGACTACTTCATCTCCACTACTACATGATGTAGTAATAACAAGTGCTAGTAAGTATAATGGCATTATTTTTATGAACCTATTCATTATTTTATAATTTTATAGTTAAATGTATTTTCTATTGATGCTACTTTCAATACGTAAATCCCTTTGGGCATATTAGATACATCAATTTTCAACTGATTAGTTGTTGGCTGATATGTTTTAGAAAACAGTAATTTCCCTGTTAAATCATAAATTTCAACTGGTATTTCATTTTCATAAAAATCAACAGAATTAACTTGTATCGTATTGTTTTTTATTGGGTTAGGAAAGACAACAGGTTTATTATTGACCATTATAGTTTCCTTGTAAACACCCTGACAATCTTTATTGGTTTTGACACTTAAATTATTTACACCTTGAGCTAATTCCAACTCAATTTCACTTTCATTAGTAATTGTGACTTTATTATTTAAGGTTACATAGTATGATTCACCTCCCGCTAAGGATACCGTTATTTTTTTTGAACTACTCCCTTTACCTGTTTTAGTATTACTACTTCTACTTGATGTAAATACGGATAATTCATCTGGCTCAATCACCACAACAGTAAAGCATTGTTCATAGCTAGAATTACCATCAATAGTGATACAAAGTGTGTAGGTACCTGCGGATAAATCCTCAAATCCAACTTCTGAAGTAAATGTTTTTGTTTCTGAAAAACCTTCACCAATAAGTGTTACTGAATAATCATAATTTTCGAATGCTGATAAATTAATACTTCCATTATTTTGAGACCTGCAAGTTTCACTGAATATGCTTAACAAATAACTATCTGCTGATAAAGAAAATATCTCACACCCTGTAATGTCTACAAATGTATTTTCCGGTGTGTTTGGACATAAATCATCCGTATCTAAAACACCATCTTTATCGCTGTCGGGATTATCAAACTCCATCCAATTAAAGTTAAATCCGCCTGCTAAAATTCGCATTCTTAATTTATGAATGCCTTCTTTAATAAATAAATTATCAGAAACGGTTTCCCAAGTTTGCCATCCATTTGTAATAACCGTATTAACAACTACTAACTCTGTTTCAACGTCATTTTCATCTACAGAATACAAACCAACCTGTCCTACACTAAAACCGGCAACTCTTAATTTAATGCCATAATTACCCGTTTTAGGAGCAAAAATGGAGTAGTCTGCATAGTCTCCAGTATCGGTATATGAGAAATTTTTACCTCCGCCTTCATCTTCACAATCTTCTTGTCCCATCCCAATCATGTAATCATAGTCTTCCACTTCAATTAACCCAGGAATTACTACACGGTCTGGAGATACATTGTTAATTGGTAAGTCTGTAAACGCATTTAGAGTTTTAGTTGATTCAGATTGAATTGATGTTCCTGAATAGCTAAGCGTAATGGCATCGCTTTTAATTAAAAATTTATCAAGCGTAATTATAATAAGTCTATCTGCTAAAGGATCTTCATCTACAGATGTTATGACTCTTTCTTCACCATTAACAAGTACTGTAAACTGATCTAAAGACCCGTCTAATGATGTTGCCAATAAAGTTTCACTAATTGCTATTTCAATAGATTTTTCATTTTCACCGGTTTTACCATTTAATGCATCTAATTCGAGTGCATCAACCGTTCCTGTTTTTTCAAATTCAATACTGCTAATATTAAAAGGGATATTATTACTGAAGTGCAATTTTAAACTGTGTTGCCCTTCTTCAAGTATAATGTCCGAAACCTCAATGGTACTAAATGTAGACCAACCTCCTGTTGAATTTACTATTTGAATCGTGGTAACTTCCTGATCATCCATCGAAAGAAAAAATTCACCCCCATTTTCTTGTGTAGCCACTCTTATTTTTGCTTTATATGCAGCCGTTTCATCTACTTGTACGGTATATTTAATCCATTCGCCTTGATTAACAAAACCTACGTGAAAGCCATTACTGTTAACATTGTCTGTGTTTTTCTCAATATCAACACCATCATTACGGTAAGACCATCCGCTATTCCAAGCTTGAAATACACCAGTAGACAAATTGTAATCAGCAGCAACAGTATC
>Ga0213861_10003505_pt1 | contig 12934 bp, 13 predicted proteins | sample PICome_4_FD_160110 | JGI IMG/M metagenome (GOLD analysis project Ga0213861, IMG submission 160110) | Coastal seawater microbial communities near Pivers Island, North Carolina, United States - PICO131 | ecosystem: Environmental > Aquatic > Marine > Coastal | place: USA: North Carolina...
AAGCCCGCCGCCTTGGCCGCGCGGATCGCATCGGGCAAGGGGCGATCGGTCCAGAGGAACCCCAGGTTGGCCGAGAATCTCATCCCACTATCCCTCACCCGGCCCATCACCCGGCCCATCACCCGGTAAAGTCAGACCCGCATTGCGGGCATAGACCTTGGCCACGGCGGCATCATCCTCTTTCCCAAGGCCAGAGCCCGAGGCGGCAAGATACTGCTGCAAGGCGGCAGCGGTCAGGGGGGCGCCGAACTTGGCCCCTTTGGCGATATCCAGAACGATCCCAAGATCCTTGAGCCAGATGTCCACCGCACTCAGCGGGGTGTAATCCCCCGCGATGACATGGGGGGCCCGGCTTTCCAGCGCCCAGCTGGTGCCAGCGCACTGGCTGATGATTTCGAGGAACTTCGCAGGCTCCACCCCTTGGGTCATGCCAAAGGTCATCGCCTCGGCCATCGAGGCGATCTGGATACCGACAAGCATCTGGTTGACCGCCTTCATCGACGACCCGGCACCGACCTCGTCCCCCAGCTCAAAGACCTGAGCCGCCATTGCGTCGAGCGCGGGGCGGGCCTTGGCAAAAGCCTCGGGGCTGCCAGAGGCGAGGATGGACAGGGTGCCGTCCGCCGCCTTGATGGTGCCGCCCGACACCGGGGCGTCAAGGTAGTGCAGGCCCAGCGCCGCACAGCGCCGGCCAAGGTCGCGGGCCACGTCCGGGGCGACCGTGGCGCAGGCCAGCACGGCTGTTCCGGGGGCAAGCTGCCCGGCAATCCCGGCCTCACCGAACAACACCGCCTCGGTCTGGGCGGCGTTCACGACAACTATGACAACGGAATCGAGGGTTTGGGCCACCTCGGCTATGGTGCCCGGCGCCCCGCCCGCGGCCTGAAACCGGGCGACGGCATCCGCATTCACGTCAAATCCGTGGGTCGTCAGCCCGGCCCGCAGCAAGGCGCCCGCCATGCCATATCCCATCGCCCCAAGACCAAATATCGCGACCGATCCGCCTGCCATCTACGCTCTCCCCATGTTGCCCCAAATGGTATACCAGCGCGATTGACAAGCCAAGCGGAACGGCAGCCCGCTTGCCAAACAAACACCCTGCGTCAAGACTGACCGCACCCGCACCGCAAGGAGGCCCGCCGTGAAAATCACCCGCATCCAGAGCCATGTCCTGCAATACGACATGCCAGAAGAGCTGGGATATTCGCAGCAATATTACGCCAGGCGGACCGCCCATCTGGTCGAGGTCTCGACCGACGAGGGCATCACCGGCTGGGGCGAATGCTTTGGCCCCGGCGCGATTGCGCTTGCCAACAAGGGGATCGTCGAAGGGGTCATACAGCCGATGGTTCTGGGGCTGGACCCGATGGACCGAGACGTCATCTGGCACAAGGTCTACAACCTGATGCGCGACCACGGGCAAAAGGGCATGCCGCTGCAATCGCTGTCAGGGGTCGATATCGCCCTTTGGGACATCGCAGGCAAGGTGGCGGGCCTGCCCCTTCACAAGCTGATCGGGGGGGCGCATCGCACCTCTGTGCCGGCCTATGGCTACGGCATGATGCTCAAACGCGAAAGCACCGCCGATCATGTCGCCCGCTTCCGGGACGAGGCGGCGGCGATCCGGGACATGGGCTTTGCCGCCACCAAGATGAAGGTCGGGCTGGGCGCCCGCGACGATGTGCGCCTGTGTCAGGCGGTGCGCGACGGGATCGGACCGGACTTTGACTTCATGGTGGATGCCAACCACTGCTACACCACCTCGGACGCCTTTTACGTCGGCCATGCGCTCGATGAACTGGGAGCCTATTGGTTCGAGGAACCGGTCGCCCCCGAAGACCTCGACGGTTACCGCGAGTTGCGCGCCGGGCTGCGCGTCAACATCGCGGGCGGCGAGGCCGAGTTCAACCGCTGGGGCTGGCGGTCGATCCTTGAGAACCGAGGCCTCGACATTGCCCAGCCCGAGGTTTGTGCCCTTGGGGGCATATCCGAATACCTGCGGGTTCTGGCGCTGTGCCACGCCCATTTCACGCCCGTCATCAACCACGTCTGGGGGTCGGCCATCGCGGTGGCGACCAACCTGCAACTGCTGGCCGCCATGCCCCCCCTGCCCGGCGGGCTGTTCCCGCGTGAACCGATGCTGGAGTTCGACACCACCGACAACAAGTTCCGCGACGCGCTCCTGACCGAGCCTTTGGACATTCAGGCGCAGGTCGCCAGGACCGGGCGGGTCGCGATCCCTAACGGACCGGGGATCGGGGTGGAACCCGATCCCGCCATGCTCAAACGGTTTGCTATGGGGGTTTAGTGTTTCGCTCCTGATGCAAGGAGCCCGTCGGGGAAGAGGATTGGACAGGGGTCACGGATTCTTGAGAGATTGTGTTGGATGTCAGTTAAGAGCCCGAATCACACATGCTGCGCAATGCTTGAATGTCTGGTTCTGACGCGAGCGGATCACGTTGCGAGCGGTTGCCTTATCTTTTCTTTACCAATTGTAAATAGAACCTCTCCTGTACGCGTTCAGAGGTTACATGCAACACAGTTTCAGCGATTTCCTCCGATATGGCGGCGACAGCCAGTACAGAATAGCGCAGCGACATGGTCGTCTGGTTGGCTACCACTTGGGATTGTCGCTCAAATCCACTTTCCCAAATTATTCCGCTTTGCAGGCCGATTTCAGCGAACGCCTCGATCAGGTGACTGCCGAAAATACCCTGATGTTACTGAACGCGCTGACGCCGCCTGACTCAGTGCCAACTCTTACGGCATCCGATTTGCGCGATGTGTCCGATACAAAGACGGAAACGCTGAACGCATGGGACGCTCGGCTTGAGAGCATATACAGCGAATATCACAATCATCCACAACGGCTTAGGCCGCTTCGAACGTCCATGGAAGAACGCCTTTTGCGCGCCTTTGCAGGATTGATCAATCAGCTCCGGCAGGAAGACCTTGGCATTGAGGGATACATTTGGCGATCGCAAGATGATGCCAAGGTGCGCGATAGCCATGCAGAATATGACGACCAGGTGTTTCGTTGGGATGATCCCCCGGCGGGCGGGCATCCTGGCGCAGCACATAACTGTAGGTGCTTTGCGGAACCGATTGCGCCAACACCTCAAAGCAACGTAATTCTTGCCGACTTCGACGGCAGCGTTCCCCCACAGGACCTTTCAGTCCATGGAGCAGGCGGGGGCCACACCATTGCCCTGCATGTCGGAAAGAGCGAAGCCTTCCTAATCGGATCGGTTAGCACTCCACGTGGCAGAACGCTTTTCGTAAGCCAATATCGCTGGCGGCACGGGACTTTCCCGTCACTTGAAGCAGCTGAAAACCTGACGAACTCCAATCTTGCGAGAAACTTGGACGTTGTGAACGAAGTCGCCAGTGGGAGATTGCGTAGAGCCTTCATAACAAGTGATTTTGGATCAATAACAGGCTTTGAGGCATACAGAACGGCTCAGCGTGCTTCATCCCCGATACGGCTCCGGCGGACATTTGGAGTGGGAACCGTTATTGAGCACGCCCCGGACATGCCGGATGAGTTTATCATTATCACATCCTATCCAAGGATTGACTAACATGACGCCGCCGAAATCATTCTACGACTTCACTTTGCAATTCCATCAAGACCTAGATGTCGTTTATCCTGGTTGGGCCGACACCCCAGACGGGCGCAACCAAATCTATGAAGACTTTCGACAAGGCTATGGCGATCAAGCCGTGCGGGAACTAGCCACATACTGCCAAAAACTCTTGGCTGATAACGAGACTGATCTTGGTTCGCTTTGGTTCAAAGAATCCAAAGCCGACTGGGTTATTGAAGATGAGGGCGTTCGTTTCCTCTTTAACGACTTTTTGGGCTGGGCGAATTCGCTGGCTTGAGCTGCCTTTTAACGAAGAAATCCTTATAGCCGACATTGGGGCGCACGCAGCGAATTCACACTTCGTCCGCATAGCTGCCCCCGGGCCTTCGCTAGAGAAACCGAGGCGCAGCATATGTAGACCACGAATGTTCAGTCGGGGTGGCGCATTTGCCCCCCATTCCCACTACCCCCGACCGATAAACGGCATGCCGCTGGCCATCACGGTCATGAACTGCACATTGGCTTCAAGCGGCAGGGTCGCCATGTGCAGGACCGACTGGGCCACATGCTTGACGTCCATCACAGGCTCGATCGCCATGGACCCGTCGGCCTGCGGCACCCCCTTTGTCATGGCGGTGGCCATGTCGGTCAGGGCATTGCCGATGTCGATCTGGCCGCAGGCGATGTTGAACGGCCGGCCGTCCAGCGACAGGGTCCGGGTCAGGCCCAGCACTGCGTGCTTTGACGTCGTATAGGGCACCGATCCCCAGCGCGGCACATAGGCGGAAATAGAGCCATTGTTGATGATCCGCCCACCCTGGGGGTCCTGCCGCCGCATCTGCCCAAAGGCCGCGCGGGCGGCGATGAAGGCGCCCACGACGTTGATGTCGATCAGGTTGCGGAAGGCGTCGACGTCGATTTCGTCAATCGGGGCGCCGGGCAGCGTCACGCCCGCGTTGTTGAACAGCGCATCGATGCGGCCCCAATGGGCGGCGGCCTTGGCAAAGGCGGCTTCGACCTCGGCCTCATTGCTGACATCGCAGGGCAGGACCAGGGCGTCGCTGTCCCCCGCCGTCTCGGCCAAGGGTGCTTCGCGGCGACCAATCAGGCCAACTTGCCAGCCCGCTTCGATAAAGGCGGCGGCGGTCGCCCGCCCAGTGCCGCTGCCGGCGCCGGTAATGATGATGGACGGCATGTGCTGTCTCCTTAGTGGTTGTCGCGGGGCAAGGACCGCGCCACGCGTTGATAGGCGGTCGCCAGTTCAAGGCAACCCCCCTCCGCCAATTGGCCGACATGGGTGCGGTAGATCTCTTGCCAGGGGGTCTGGTTCACGATCTCGGGCGCGACCCAGGCCTCGCGCCGGGCCTGCCATTCGGCCGGATCGACCAGCGCGTCGAGGGTCGAGGCGTTGAGGTCAAGCCGCACCCTGTCCCCGGTCTGCAAGAGCGCAAGGCCACCCCCGACCACCGCCTCGGGCGAGGCGTTCAGGATCGACGGGCTTTCCGATGTCCCCGACTGGCGGCCATCGCCCACGGTGGGCAGGTGGTTGATCCCTTGCCGGATCAGGGCATCCGGCGGCTGCATGTTCACCACCTCGGCCGATCCGGGGTAGCCCACGCAACCGACGCCCCGGATGAAAAGCACCGTTTCGGCGTCGATGCCAAGGCTTTGGTCGTTGATCCGGTCGTGATAGTCCTCCGGCCCTTCAAAGACGACGGCACGACCTTCGAATATCCCTTCCTCCCCCGGCTTGGACAGGAAACGCGCCCGGAAATCGGGCGAGATAACGGATGTCTTCATCAAGGCTGAATCGAACAGGTTGCCCGACAAGACAAGGAACCCGGCCTGCGCCCGCAACGGATCGCTGACCGGGCGGATCACCTGTGTATCAAGGCTTTGCCAGCCCTCAAGGGTCTCGCCCATGGTCAGGCCGCTGGCGGTCATCGCCCCGCCGTGCAGCATGCCGGCCTTGGCCAGTTCGCCCATCACGGCAGGCACGCCACCGGCCCGGAAAAAGCTTTCGCCCAGGAATTCGCCCGCGGGCTGCATGTTGACCAGCAAGGGCGCGTCAAAGCCGACGGTTTCCCAATCCTTGACCGTCAACTCAACCCCTGCATGACGGGCGATAGCCTGAAGATGCGGCGGGGCATTGGTCGACCCGCCAATGGCGGTATTGACCACGATGGCGTTCTCGAACGCCTCCCGGGTCAGGATGTCTGACGGTTTCAGGTCGTCGAGGACCATCTGCACGATCCGGCGGCCCGTCTCATAGGCCATGTTCATCCGCTCGCGGAACGGGGCTGGGATGGCGGAGGCCCCGGACAGCGTCATGCCCAGCGCCTCGGCCATGGCGTTCATCGTGCTGGCGGTGCCCATCGTGTTGCAATGGCCAAGCGACGGGGCCGAGGCGCAGGCCCGGCTGATGAATTCGTCATAGTCGATTTCGCCTTCGGCCAAGAGGCGGCGGCTTTCCCAGATGATGGTGCCCGACCCTGCCCGCTTGCCCTTCCACCAGCCGTCCAGCATTGGCCCGCCATTCAGCGCAATCGCCGGGATGTCGACAGTCGCCGCCCCCATCAGCATGGCGGGCGTCGTCTTGTCGCATCCGGTGGTCAGGACGACCCCGTCGATGGGATAGCCATGCAGCACCTCGACCAGCGACAGATAGGCCAGATTGCGGTCAAGGGCGGCGGTCGGACGCTTGCCGGTTTCCTGGATGGGGTGGACCGGAAACTCCATCGGGATGCCGCCCGCGTCACGGATGCCAGCCTTGACCCGGTCGGCCAGAAACAGGTGGATCTTGTTGCAGGGCGCAAGGTCTGATCCGGTCTGTGCCAGCCCGATCACGGGCCGCTCGCCCTGCAATTCGCCCCGCGTATAGCCCTGGTTCTGGTAACGCTCCAGATAAAGGGCGGTCATGCCCGGATTGTTCGGATTGTCGAACCACTCTTGCGAGCGGAACCGTTTGTTGGCGCGTGTGTCGGACATTGTCGTTTCCCCCCTGTTGCTGCCAAAGCGGTGGCAGGCTCTTGCCGCAAGCTGTCAATTTGGTATACCAAAAGCAAGGGAAATCCGGGGAGTGTTCCATGTATCATCGGCGTCTTCTTTTGGCCGCAGCGACCGGCCTTGTCTGCGCTGTGCTGGCCTTTCCGGCGCTGGCAGAGGTTGACCTGCCCCGGGCACAAGCCTGTTTTGATGACGCCATCGCCACCCAGTCCAACCCCGCCCCCTGTGTCGAGGCCGAGCAGGTCGCCTGCATGGGCGGCGCGATAGAGACCCCGGCGGTGGCGACCCTGTGCTTTATGGATGCTCAGTCGCAATGGTCGGCCGCCATCGGCGCCCAGATCGAGACGATCGTGGCCGAAACCCCGCCCACCATCGCCGCCATTGCGCGGATCGAGACGCGCTACGACCTTTTGTCGAACCTCCTGCAATGCGACCGGATGGAAGAGCTTGCGCTGGTCGCCTCGGACCAGACGGGCGAAGAGATCCTGTTGCAAAAGACCCGCTGTTCGGCCACCGCCTCGGGCCTGACCTATATGCGGCTTTACCTGCGCAGCGGCGATAGCACCTGAGGGCGACGACTTTGGCCAAAGGGCCTTGCCTCCTAACGGGACGACCGCAAACCGAACGCGTCTTTCGGATCGAGGACGGAGGGCGTAGGCTTTGGTGCAAGGGCGGTTAACTGGATGATCCAAAGCGGTGATGCCAGTAGGACCGACAGGAGACACAGCCATGTTGGCAAGAGACTCATTCGCCTATGTCTTTGACGGACGGGGTGGCGCGGCCTCGACTCTGGCGGATGGGAGCGCCCTGCCGCATCGGGGACCAGCCGACCCCGGCTTTTCCTGGCAGCACCTGCGGCGCGACAACTCAGAAACCATGGGCCTTCTGACCGCCCTAGGCCTTGACCATTTCGTGATCGAGGCGCTGACGGCCGATGAAACCCGGCCCCGCTGCACGGTGCACGGAAACGGTGTCGTGCTGAACCTGCGCGGCGTGAATCTGGACGAAGGGGCAGAGCCCGAGGACATGATCTCGGTCCGGTTCTGGCTTGAGGCGCAGAGGGTCGTGGGCGTCTGGGTGCGCCCCTTGCAGGCCATCGACGACTTTGTCGCGGCAATCGACCGAGACGAGGCGCCTGTTTCGCCCGGCGACTTGATTGCCCGGTTAGGCCTACGCCTTGCCGACCGGGCAGATCCAAGCATTGCCGCCCTGAACGAACAGATTGACACCCTCGAAGAGGCGGTATTGGAACAGGGCCGCGACATTTCGCGGGTTACCCTGTCGGGGCTGCGGCGCAGCTCCATCGTTCTGCGCCGCTACTTTGTCCCCCAGCGCGATGCGCTGACCACGCTTGAGATCGAAGATCTGGCCTGGATGCGCGACACCGACCGCGCCCGGCTGCGCGAAGCGGCCGAGAGGGTGCGGCGTTTTGGCGAAGAACTCGACGCCATCCGCGACCGCGCCCAGATCGTCCACGATCAAATCATCGACCAGCGGGCCGAGCGGATGAACCGGCAAATGCTGCTTCTGTCCGTCGTTGCGGCCATCTTTCTGCCGCTGGGGCTGGTAACCGGCCTGTTGGGCATCAACGTCGGCGGCGTGCCGGGGGCGGACAACCCTTGGGCCTTTGCCATCGTGACCATCGGCCTCTTGGCCACCGGTCTGGGCTTGTTTCTGTGGTTCCGGGCGATTGGCATGTTTAAATAGCACACCTCTCGGACAGGCCAACCGGGCGCTAGTTGACAAGACAGCGGACTGGTGATCATGCGGCGCATCGATCTTTGGAGGGGTTTCCTCGGGTCGGACTGGATTGGCCGAAACCTGGCCCCGACGACGCTCTGGTCGTGCCATTCCTGTCACGTTTTGCCGTGCGGCATTTAGGCGCGCAGACGGAAAAAGGTTGCACCCAACTTATGGACATGCGAACTGGCGGCAATTTCAACGCAACCCATAGTTGTAATCTTGATCCACCAGATTGCCTACATAAGCCTTTCACGCACGCCTTTGTCTCCAACCCTTCTGGACGACATCATGGACGTGTCACGACGCAATAACAGGCGCAGGGGAATAACGAGCGTCCTCATGTACCATGATAGACTTTTCTTTCAGGTTCTGGAGGGTAGCGAAGAAGCGGTCCGGTGCGTCTACTACGAACACATACTCAAAGACCCAAGGCATTCGGCGTTGTCCCTTGTTTGGGATGGTATGGTCGATACTCGGTCCTTTCCGCAGTGGACGATGGAATATGCTGGACCGGACAAGTTTGACAAACACAACCCATGCGTGCTGCCGTCATCGCCAGCCATGGAGGCCGTGAAGAGTGCGAACTGCGCAAGAAACTCGGTCGCGCTGGAACTCGCGAAGGTGGTGTTCCGCGACGCTTAGACGGTCCATCGTCTGGTCGCGCTGACCGGAAAACGGCGCTCTTGCGCAATACCCACCCCTGCCGGTGCTTGCCCCGCCCTACCCTTGGGCAAAGGCGCTTTTGGCGCCGCCCGACTGCTGCATCTTGAAGATCGAGGTGTTGTCCGGCGCAGGCGGCAGGGGCATGACGACGGGCACGTTTTCCAGTCGTGGGGTCAGGCAGGGTCGACCGGTGATCGTCCGGTCCTGAAGGTCCTGCCAGAACAAGCGCTGGCCCAGCGAATGGATATAGCTGTTCGCCCCAAGAATCGGCCAGGCATCGGCCTTGGCCATTTCAAAGAACAGGATCTTGCGGGCCCGGTCCGACACGTTGGGGGCAGATCCGTGCAGGGTGCGGGCGTGATGCACTGTCATGCTGCCCGCCTTGCCGGTCAGGGTCACCGCCTTATCCCGCTCAAACAGCGGGTCGTCGGGGTCGATGGCCCCGCAGAATACCCCGTTCATATGGTGGCTCAGGATCGGGCCCTTGTGGGTGTCCGGAATCGCCATGAGCGGGCCGTTGTCAACGTCCACATCCTCAAGCAGCAGGCCAAAAGCCAGAAGGTCGTCGTTGGTATGGGGATAAAAGGCCCAGTCCTGATGCCACTCGACCGCCGCCCCGCCGCCCGGGGCCTTTGTGTTCAGCTTGGACGTGATCAGTGTCGTGTCGGGGCCAAGCAGATCCGTCAGCACCTGTGTGACGCCTGACCGGGTCAGCACCTCGTGATAGATCGGATCACGCTTGTGCGGCAGCTTGATCCGCGTCAGCCGGGGCGTATCGGCCGAATGGCCCTTGTCGAGATCATAGACCTCATTGCTTTCTCTGACCGCACGCGACGCTTCGATCAGCGCGTCGGTGACGGTTTGCAGCTGGCGCAGCTGATCGGCGGACACCACGTTGTCGACCATCAGGTAGCCGTTCAGGTCGTAAAAGGCCTTTTGGTCGTCGGTCAGCATGGAACCCTCCTCTGGTCTTGCTGGACTTTCCTTGCCGGTGTCACGCAGGCTGGTGACAGGGGCCGGTGTTAGGGGCCAATATCACAGGCTGGCTGTGATCCCCCCATCGACAAAGATCGTCTGTCCGTTCACGAAACTCGACGCCGGGGACGACAGGAAAATGCAGGCCCCGACCAGCTCTTCCACCTTGCCCCAGCGCCCGGCGGGCGTGCGCTTTTCCAGCCATGCCGAAAAGGCCGGGTCGGCGACAAGCGCCGCGTTCAGCGGCGTATCAAAGTAGCCCGGCGCAATGGCGTTGCAGTTCAGCCCGTGTTTGGCCCAGTCGGTCGCCATCCCCTTGGTCAGGTTGGCTATCGCCCCTTTGGAAGCGGTGTAGGGCGCAATCCCCGGACGGGCGAGCGCGGTCTGAACCGAGGCGATGTTGATGATCCGCCCTGCCCCGCGCCCGATCATGTGCCGCCCCACCGCCTGCCCGACATAGAAGGCCGAATTGACGTTGGTCCGCATCAGCCGGTCAAAGGCCTCGACCTCGAAATCCTCAAGCGGGCCGCGATGCTGCATGCCCGCGTTGTTGACCAGGATGTCGATTGGCCGATCGGCCTCATAGCCATCAACGGCCTCTCGCACGGCCTTGGCGTCGGTGACGTCAAAGACCAGCGTGTCGACCTGTGCCCCTTCGGCCCGCAGCGCCTCGGCCGCTTCGGCCAGCCTACCGCCATCGCGGGCGTTCAGAACCACCCGGGCCCCCGCCTGTGCAAGGCCGCGCGCCAGCGCATGGCCGATCCCCATGGAGGACCCCGTGACAAGGGCCGTGCGCCCGGTAAGATCAAACAGGTCCATTGGTATCCTCCCCCTTCGCGACCCATGCCCAGCATTGACAATGCCCGACGGAACCGCCTTGATAAAATGGTATACCATTGAATTGGCGATGCAAGTGCGCCGAAAGGACAATGATGACCCAAGCCCTGTTTGTGCATGCGGCCAAGGATCTGCGGCTGGGGGACATCCCCACCGCCACGCCCGGCCCCAGTGAGGTGCGCATTGCCATGCGGCGGGGCGGGATCTGTGGATCGGACCTGCATTACTTTAACCACGGCGGCTTTGGCGCGATCCGTTTGCGCGAACCTATGGTGCTGGGGCACGAAGTGTCCGGCGAGGTTGTCGAACTGGGCGAAGGGGTGACAGGGCTTGCCCCCGGCGATCTGGTGGCCGTGTCGCCCTCGCGCCCCTGCTGGACCTGCGCCGAGTGCAAGCGCGGCCTACCAAACCATTGCCTGAACATGCGGTTTTATGGCTCGGCCATGCCGTTTCCCCATATTCAAGGCGCGTTTCGGGACAGTCTGATCGCGGACGCCAGCCAATGCGTTGTCGCCAATGGCCTGACACCGGCGCAGGCCGCCACGGCAGAGCCGCTGGCCGTCGCCCTGCATGCCGTCAGCCGGGCGGGCGACCTTTTGGGGCGCCGCGTTCTGGTGACCGGCTGCGGCCCGATCGGGGTGCTTGTTATCCTTGCCGCCCGTCGTGCAGGCGCGGCCGAGATCATCGCGACCGACATCGCCCCCGCCGGGCTGGCCATGGCCCGTACCGTGGGCGCTGACGTGGTACTCAACACTGCCGAAAGCCCCGATGCCCTCGCGCCCTACACCACCGGCAAAGGCACGCTGGACGTTCTGTTCGAATGTTCGGGCGCGCAGCCTGCGCTGGTTTCAGGCCTCGCGACCCTGCGGCCACGGGGTCAAGTGATCCAGCTGGGGCTGTCGGGCGACATGTCCTTGCCGATGATGCAGATCACCGCCAAGGAACTGGCGATCAAAGGCTCTTTCCGGTTTCACGAAGCCTTTCCGCTGGCCGTGCGGATGATGCAGCAAGGGCTGATCGACGTCGCCCCCCTCCTTACCCACAGCTTTGCGCTGGCCGACTTTGCCGAGGCCTTTGCCACCGCAAATGACCGGACGAAGGCGATGAAAGTGCAACTGGTGTTCGGCGCGTGATCACCTTTGCCCTTGCCGTCCTGTTTCTGATCATCACACCCGGACCGGGGGTTCTGTCGACGGCAGGTGTCGGGGCGAGCTTTGGCTTTCGGGCGGGCCTGCGCTATGTGACCGGCCTGTTTGTCGGCACCAATATCGTCGCACTGGGGGTCATCACCGGCTTGGCCGCCGTGGTTCTGGCAGAGCCTGTTATCCGCTGGGTTTTGATGACGGCGTCCATCCTGTACCTTTTGTACCTTGCCGCCCGTATCGCCTTTGCCGGGGCCAAGGTTGCCTTTATCACCGCCCATACCGCCCCCGGCCTGGTGGCGGGGCTGATGTTGCAGGCGATCAACCCCAAGGCCTATGCAGTGAACACCACGTTTTTCGCGGGCTTTCCCTATGCCCCCGACAACCTGATGTACGAGACGATCACCAAGCTTTTGATCGTCAACGCCATCTGGATCCCGATCCATCTGGCCTGGCTATGGGCGGGTGCCAGCCTGCACAGGCTGAACCTGTCAGACAGGGCCCAAAGGCGGATCAACTACGGCATGGCGAGCGCGATGCTGGCCGTTGTTTTGCTGGCCGTCTCGGCCGGGCTGCGCCAGTAGCGGCAGACTGCCCGGCCCGATGCCACTGGGCCTAGTTGACCGGTGTCAGCAGGGGCGCGCCGGCCAGATGAGCAGCAACATTGTCTCGCTGGAGCTTGGCCATGGCCGCCCGTGTCTCAACTGTGCCCGACCCCTGGTGGGGCTGAAGGACCACGTTGTCGAGGGTTAGGAAGCGGGGGTTGATCTTGGGCTCTCCCAGAAACACATCGAGGCCCGCCCCGGCAATGGTCCCGTTTTCCAATGCGTCTAGAAGTGCCTCTTCATCAACCGTGCTGCCGCGCGAGATGTTGATAAGGACACCGCGCGGACCAAGGGCTGCGATCACATCCTTTGACACGTAGTTCTGGGTTGCGGCCCCGCCGACAAGGGCGACGAACAGGAAATCCACCGCTTTGGC
>Ga0213861_10003508_pt1 | contig 12927 bp, 9 predicted proteins | sample PICome_4_FD_160110 | JGI IMG/M metagenome (GOLD analysis project Ga0213861, IMG submission 160110) | Coastal seawater microbial communities near Pivers Island, North Carolina, United States - PICO131 | ecosystem: Environmental > Aquatic > Marine > Coastal | place: USA: North Carolina | collected...
TCTCAAAGCAAGATTTTTTATCAATTTTTAGTTTTAAAATCTCTGAACTTCTTTCTACAATTTCAGATAATAATTTATCATCATAATGCTCAAGTCTATTAGATATTGCAAATCTTTCCCTCATTGGGTTTGTAAGAAATCCTGATCTAGTTGTGGCTCCAACAAGAGTAAATGGATTCAAATTTAATTGAACAGTTCTTGCATTTGGACCAGATTCAATCATGATATCAATTTTATAATCTTCCATTGCAGAATAAAGATATTCTTCTATTACTGGGCTTAGTCTATGGATTTCATCTATAAATAGTATATCTCTTTCTTCAAGATTTGTAAGAAGACCTGCGAGATCTCCTGGTTTATCAATTACTGGACCTGAAGTCACTTTTAAACCAACTTTTAATTCATTAGCTAGGATATGAGCTAAAGTAGTCTTTCCTAGTCCAGGTGGTCCGTGAAACAATGTATGGTCTAATGCATCATCTCTTTGGTTGGATGCTTCAACAAATATTTTAAGATTACTAATTATAGGTTTTTGACCAATAAAATCATCAAAGCTAAGAGGCCTTAGCGCTTTATCAAAATCATTGTCTCTTTCTTGATTAACATCCATTACTTCAAATATACACTAATTGTGAAATTTGAGGTATAGATATAATTTAATGTTGAAGCTCTTTTTCACCTTTTTTTAGAGGAATATTTTGTGGTATAAAGTCATCCTTTGATCCAGGTTTTGAATAGTCATAAGGCCATCTAAAAACATGTGGAATTTTTCCAGGCCAATTTCCATGCATATGTTTAATTGGAGCTGTCCATTCAAGTGTATTTGACCTCCATGGATTCATAATCGATTTTTTACCATAGAACATGCTACTGATAAAATTGTATAAGAATACAAGTTGAGCTGCTCCAGCTAATAATGCAAATAATGTAATAACTACATTTATGTTAGCTACATCATCAAAGTATGGAAAATTAGTATTTGTATAATATCTTCTAGGTAAGCCTGCCATTCCTACAAAGTGCATTGGGAAGAAAACACCATAAGCGCTAATTGCTGTTATCCAAAAGTGTATATAACCTAGATTTTTATTCATCATTCTACCAAACATTCTAGGGTACCAATGATATACTCCAGCAAACAATCCATAGAGAGCAGAAATTCCCATTACTAAATGGAAATGAGCTACTACAAAATATGTATCATGCAAGTTTATATCTAGCGCACTATCTCCTAAAATTATACCCGTAAGTCCACCTGTTATAAATGTTGAAACAAGACCAATGGCAAACAACATGCCAGGATTAAATTGAATATTTCCTTTCCATATTGTTGTTATGTAATTAAAAGCTTTAACTGCTGAAGGTATAGCAATCAATAATGTTGTAAATGTAAATACAGATCCAAGAAAAGGATTCATACCTGTAATAAACATATGATGTCCCCATACAATAGTTGATAAAAATGCAATAGCTAGAATAGATCCAACCATAGCTCTATATCCGAATATTGGTTTTCTTGCATTAGTAGAAATAACCTCTGATGCAATTCCAAGAGCTGGAAGAAGAACAATATAAACCTCGGGGTGGCCTAAAAACCAAAATAAGTGCTCAAAAAGAACTGGTGATCCTCCTTGATAATGAAGAACTTCTCCTTGGATAAATATATCTGACAAGAAAAAAGATGTTCCAAAACTTCTATCCATAATTAGTAATAGAGCGGCAGATAATAATACTGGAAATGATACAACACCAATTATAGCAGTAACTAGAAAAGCCCAAACAGTTAGAGGTAATCTAGTCATAGTCATTCCTTCTGTTCTAAGATTAAGAACGGTAACTATGTAATTTAATGCAGCTAAAAGAGATGATGCAATAAAAAATGCCATTGAAACTAACCAAAGTGTCATTCCAGCTGCTGAACCAGGTTGAGCTTGAGGAAGCGCACTTAATGGAGGGTATATTGTCCATCCTGCAGCAGCAGGACCTGCTTCTACAAAAAGTGAGGCAATCATAATAGCAGATGAAATAAAAAATAGCCAATATGAAATCATATTTAAAAATCCAGAGGCCATATCTCTCGCACCAATCTGAAGTGGAATTAATAGATTACTGAAAGTTCCACTAAGACCGGCAGTTAAAACAAAGAATACCATAATAGTTCCATGTATTGTAACTAGGGCTAAATAAACATTTGGATCCATTACACCGTCTGTAGCCCATTTTCCTAGAAGAACGTCAAATATACCAAATGATTCTTCTGGCCATGCTAACTGAAGTCTGAAAAGTAGAGACATTGCAATACCTACTATACCCATTATCAATCCTGTAATTAGGTATTGTTTTGAAATCATCTTGTGATCAATACTAAAAATATATTTAGTTATAAAAGTTTCCTTGTGATGGTGGTCATGCTCATGATCTTCATCATGAGATTCAATTATAACATCTTTTTTTTCTGTAATATCGACTTCGATATCTGTACCAACTATTTTTGCTCTTCTGTTATTTTTTTGTGCCATAATTTATTCTGTATCTATTGAACAAATTCTTTAAATGTTTGTTGTTCATCAATCCATTTATTAAATTTTTCCTCTGTTTCAACAATAATTTTCATTTGCATATTGTAGTGTGACGCACCACATATTTTATTACATAAAAGTAAAAAATCAAATTCATATGGATCAAGAGGGAAATCACCACTAGCAATAAGTTCTTCACTTTTATCAAATCTTATTTTATTTATCTTTTTAACCTTTTCAACAATCTCTGGTCTTAATCTCATTTCCTGAGTAGTTGTATTAGGTATGAAAGCAAATTGATTTATCATTCCTGGGACTGCATTCATTTGAGCTCTAAAATGAGGCATAAATGCAGAATGTAGAACGTCCTGTGATCTGATCCTGAAAACCACTTCACGATTAACTGGTAAGTGTAATTCTTGAACCACAATATCATCGTCTCCATTTCTATCTGTTGGATCAATTCCAACTAAATTTTTACCATCAAAATCTTGAAGAAACCTAACATTTGCATCACCTAATACACCGTCTTCTCCAGCATATCTCGCTTTCCAATTAAATTGTTGAGCATAAAGTTCAACAACTAGGGCTTCGTCATTTTCCTCAATCGTCATAATGTCTACCCAAGTAAATAATCCATAAAGAATTAATCCTGCAAGAGCAATAGTAGGAATAATTGTCCAAACACCTTCTAAAAAATTACTGTCTGCAAAGAACAGTGCTTTTCTTTTTTTGTTACCTCTATACTTAAATGCAAAGTAATGAAGTAATGCTTGAGTGATAGTTTGAACAAAAAATATCACAGAAAATGAAAACCATAGTAGTCTATCATAATTTCCTCCATGAACTGATGCAGACTCTGGTAGAATAACATCTCCATACTTGAAAAAAGAAAAAATAGTCAATCCATAAATAAATATCAAGAAGAGAAACATAAGCTTTCCCTGCATATCATTGTCTTTATCGGTCGCTATTTCATTATTTTCATAATCTATAGGTTTAGAAAGTTCCAAAATTTTAGTTAATTGCCAAACTGCAATAGAAATTAAAATTAAAGATGTTAGAACAAGTAATAATGTCATTTTAGTCTAAGTTATAATATTGAAATGTTTTACTTTCTTCGATATATGGATCACCTTTAGCTAAAATTGGTGCTTTTGAAATTTCTTTAAATACAACATAGATAAATATTCCTAAAAAGAATAAAAATCCACCTATTTCAGCAGGACCAAATGACCACATATCACCAACCGCAGATGGCATGATCATATTGTAAACATCAAGGTAATGACCTATAATAATTATAATACCAGTTAAAATTACAATAAAGTTAGTTTTCTTAAAATCACTATTCATAAGAACAATTAATGGGAATATAAGGTTTAACACTACCATACCGAAAAATAATAAATTGTAATCTTCAATTCTGGTAATAAAATAAGTTACCTCTTCTGGTATATTAGAGTACCAAATAAGCATAAATTGGGAGAACCAAAGATAAGCCCAGAAAATACTGACACCAAACATGAATTTTGCTAAATCATGAATATGACTATTGTTTATAAAATTTAAATAATTCTGAGACTTAAGATAAATAGTAATTAATGCTATAGTTGTTATACCTGAAACAAACATACCTGCAAAAACATACCATCCAAATAAAGTACTAAACCAGTGGGGGTCAATAGACATTATCCAATCCCATGACATCATTGACTCAGATACTAAAAAGAATACAAGAAAACCTGCAGAAAGTTTAAATAATTTTTTATGAATACTTATATCATTATCGTTGTCCTGTTTTAGAGAAAGCCTTCTTGAGATATTTCTATATAAAACCCATCCGGTTACATATATTACAGCTCTTAAAAAGAAAAAAGGAATGTTTAAATATCCTACTTTGTTTCTAATTATTTCATCATGAGCAACCACTTCAGGATCCATCCAAATAAATAAATGATTAAAATTAAGAGCAGAGAACCCTAATATTATTAAAACAAAAATACAACCTGGAAGCAAGTATTTTGTTATACCTTCCATTATTCGATAGAGCACAATTGACCAACCAGCTTGAGCAGCTCTTTGAATAGCATAGAAAGCAAGAACTCCAAGAGAAATCATCATAAAAAACAAGGCTGGCACGTAAACAGCTGCCCAAGGTTTGTTATGAAGTTGATTAAAGACATGTTTATCGTGATCATATTCATGACCTCCTAATGTAACTTCTTTATGATCAGATTCTCCTCCATGATCAGATTCTCCTCCATGATCAGATCCTCCTCCATGATCAGATCCTCCTTTATGATCAGATTCTCCTCCATGATCAGATTCTCCTCCATGATCAGATCCATGACTCATATTAGCTACAATTTCCTTTGCTTCCTCTACAGTGCTTGGGGCAGAGTAAAAACCATAAGCAATCCCCATTAAACCAATTACAACAAGGCTTAAAGAAAATATTTTTACTTTGCTTGAAAAATTATAGTCTTGATTCATTTATTACTTTTTTGATTCTTCTCTTAATTTCATTACATATTGTGCAATCTGCCATCTTTCTTCTTCATTAACTTGTCCAGCATGAGATCCCATAGCATTTATTCCATACATTAAAACATGATAAATACTTCCTGGTGTAATTTCTCTATCTATATAAGCAGGAATACCTAGAAACTTTTCTCTTTGAGCAAGAATTCCCATTCCATCACCTTTATCTCCATGACAAACAGAACAATATATTTGATATAGCTCTTTACCCTTACTAAGGTTAAGATCATTATTCTCAAGAGGAGACATTAATTGACTTTTAGCCAATTCATAACCTGCATTTGAGTCTTCAAAATCATAAGGATCCCAACCTCTTGCTATTGAACCTTCTGGAGGCAATTGAGCTTCAATTCCATTAGAAAATGCATCTGTTTCTGCATATGTTTCATATGCGAGAGATTCATACATATCAGGAAAATATTGAAAATTAGGCTTTGAGGGATCAAAACATGAAGTAAGTATAAGACTTACTGAAATAAGTAAAAGTATACTATTTTTCATCTTGATCATTATTTATAACTTCGATTGATATGGCACCAAATTTTTTTAACATGGTTTTTGTCTTTGCTAAATTAGGTCCTGTCTCCATATCTATTAAAAACTTATCATCGGTAGTTGCTGGGTTTGGATTTTCTGCCATTTTAAATGGCCATAACCTACTCCTTAAATAAAAAGTAATAACCATTAAATGAGCTGCAAAAAAAACTGTCAATTCAAAAATAATTGGCACAAAAGCAGGTGCATTTTCAATAAAAGAAAAGCTTGGTTTACCACCTATATTTTGTGGCCAATCAACTATCATGATATAATTCATCATTAAAATAGCAACAGTAAAACCAACACAACCATACATAAATGTTGCGATGGATATATTTGTGGGTTTTAACTTCATTGCTTTATCTAAACCATGCACAGGAAATGGAGTATAAACTTCATTTATATATATTTTATTTTTGACTACCTCTTTAACAGCATCTAAAAGATTGTCATCATCGTCAAATAAAACATGTAGGCTTTTTGAACTCATTATTTCTTATCTCTTATTTTTTTATACTTTTCACCTGAAGATTTTAAAATACTTTTAATCTCTGCTTGAGCAACAACAGGAAAGCTTCTTGCATACAATAAAAATAAAACAAAGAAGAAACCTATAGTACCAATGAATATTCCAATGTCAATAAATGTTGGAGAGAACATTGTCCATGATGATGGTAAATAGTCTCTATGAAGAGAAGTTACAATAATAACAAACCTTTCAAACCACATTCCTACATTCACAACAATTGAAATTACAAAAGACCATATTATATTGGTCCTAATTTTTTTAACCCACATAATTTGAGGAGAAACAACATTACATGACATCATTAAAAAATATGCCCACCAATATGGCCCAGTTGCTCTATTTAAAAATGCATACTGTTCATATTCAACACCAGAATACCAAGCAATAAACAATTCCGTTATATATGCACATCCCACAATTGATCCGGTAATCATTATAACAATATTCATCATTTCAATATGCTGAATAGTAATATAACTTTCCAGTCTTGAAACTTTTCTCATAATTATTAGAAGTGTCTGAACCATAGCAAATCCGGAAAAAATTGCACCAGCAACAAAATATGGAGGAAAAATTGTTGTATGCCAACCAGGAATTACTGAGGTTGCAAAATCAAAAGATACTATAGTGTGTACTGAAAGAACAAGAGGAGTGGCAAGTCCTGCAAGAACTAATGAAACCTCTTCAAATCTTTGCCAATCTTTCGCTCTACCAGACCATCCAAAACTAATTAGACTATATATTTTTTTTCTAAATGGATCAACAGCCCTGTCTCTAATCATTGCAAAATCAGGTAATAATCCAGTCCACCAAAAAACAAGAGATACAGTTAAATACGTTGAAATTGCAAATACATCCCATAGTAAAGGTGAATTAAAATTAACCCACAGTGATCCAAATTGATTAGGAATAGGAAACATCCAATATGCAAGCCATGGTCTTCCCATATGTATTATTGGAAATAAACCTGCTTGAATTACAGAGAAAATGGTCATAGCCTCTGCAGATCTATTAATACCCATTCTCCATTTTTGTCTAAATAAAAGAAGTACTGCTGAAATAAGAGTTCCTGCATGTCCAATACCAACCCACCAAACAAAGTTTGTAATATCCCAAGCCCAACCTACAGTCTTATTTAATCCCCAAACTCCAATACCTGTTCCAAGAGTGTAAGCCATACAGCCTAATCCCCATAAAAATGCTGCCATTGCAATAGAAAATGCAATCCACCAATCCTTATCAGGGGGAGTCTCAACTGGTCTAGCTATATCGTTAGAAATATCGTGATAGCTCTTGTCTCCAAGTATCAACGGTTTCCTAATGGGAGCTTCGTAATGTGATGACATATGCTATACTTTTTTACTATTTCTAATTTTAACTTGATAGAGAACATTTGGCTTTGTTCCGATACTTTCAAGAAGCCTATATGCTCTATCATTCTTATTTGATTTAGAGATTTTACTTTCTTTATCATTAATATCTCCAAATACTATTGCACCATCGCTACAAGCATTTGAACATGCAGTTTGGAACTCACCATCTCTTACTCGTCTTCCGTCCTTTTTTGCATCTAAAATTGTTTTCTGTGTCATTTGAATACATAGAGAACATTTTTCCATTACACCTCTACCTCTTACATTAACATCAGGATTTAAAACCATCCTTCCTAGATCATTATTTAAATTGTAATCAAATTCATCATTTTCAGCGTAAGAAAACCAGTTAAACCTTCTTACTTTATAAGGACAGTTATTAGCACAATAACGAGTACCTACACATCTATTATATGCCATTTGATTCTGACCTTGACGACCATGAGAAGTTGCAGCAACAGGACATACAGTTTCACAAGGAGCATGATTACAATGTTGACACATTACGGGCTGAAATACAACTTTAGGATTTGCTGCTGCTGTTTCAAGCTTAGTTTGAGTGGCTCTATATTCACTGTAACCAGATGTTTCATCTTTAGCTTTCACATCGCCTTCAAAAGTATCTTCAGAAGAAAAATATCTATCAATTCTTAGCCAATGCATATCTCTTGATTTTCTAACTTCTTCTTTACCTACAACTGGAACATTATTTTCTGCATGACAAGCAATAACACATGCACCACAACCATTACAAGCATTAAGATCGATTGCTAAATTAAAATGATGACCAGTAGATCTATCGAACTCTCTCCAAATATCTACTTCTTTTGATGTTACTTTAGTTTCTATGTGATTCTTTGATACTAAAACAGTAGGGTTCCAGTAAGATTTTTCCTTTGAATTATATGTATCAATATCAGTTTCTTTAATTATCTCATCTCTTCCCATCATAGTGTTATGCAATTGAATACATGCAAATTCATGATCACCTTCAGACTTAACTATTTTAACACTTTGAATATTTGAGAAATTATGATAAAGAGAATATGCATTTACTCCAACTTTCATGACATCATTCATCCCTTCAGTTTTACCATATCCATATGCTAACCCTACAGTTCCTTCAGCTTGACCTGGTTGAATTAATACAGGAACCTTTAATTGAGATTTTTCAGTTGATATTGTTGCATAACTTCCATTTAACGCTCCATTAGAGACATTATAATTATTAAGATTAAGTTTTTTTGCATCAACAGCAGATACCGTTAAGTAATTATCCCAAGTAACTCTTGAGATTGGATCTGGAAATTCTTGTAACCAAGGATTAGAAGATTGTGAACCATCTCCTATTCCTGTTTTAGAGTAAAGCACTAAAGAAAACTCATTAGAATTTTCTTCATAAAGTGATGAGACACTAACTCTTGTTTTTTTTGCTTTTAAGTTTAAACTTGAAAAATCATTATAATATCCATCTTGTAATGATTTACCCCATGTCTTTCCTCTTAAAATTCTATTCTGCCAGTTGGATTTAATTCTATCGTAAAAGCTTAAATCAGAGTTCAAAATTTTCAATAAAAAATCTTGAAACTGAATAGTGTCAAATAGGGGTCTAATAGTTGGTTGTGCTAGAAAGAAACTTCCTTTTTTTAATTCATAATCCCCCCAAGATTCTAAATAATTGTTGGTAGCAGCTATATACATTGCTGACTTAGCTGTTTCATCTTCTTTTTCAGAAAACACAAGAGAAAAATCTAGACTTTTGAAAGATTCTTTTAGTTTATCTGAATTTGGAAGAGAATAAAGTGGGTTTACACCTGAAGTAATTACACCGGATAAACTGCCAGACTCTAAATCGGTTATGAACTTATTAAGTTTTTTATTATCTCCTTCTTTAATTAATCTTGGATTGTTAATATTAATAACTTCTGATTTCAAAGAACTATTAATTAATAAAATTAATTCTTGAACATCGACATCATCTATTCCTGAGATTACAACAGATTTCTTAGGGGATTTCATGATTTTATCAATACACGAATCAACATATCTGTCGATTGAAGGATTTAGAGAGCCTTTATCTTCTCCATTGCCTGTTAACTTTGTATAAAGTCTTGCAACAATTTTCTTTAAATCAGAAGGTTTTGCAGGAACTCTATCATCAGCATTTGATCCAGTTAGAGACATATTTGACTCAAACTGAATATGATAAGACATAGTTTTATTCTGAGACTTATCAGGAATTCTTGTCTTAGTGTAACCTGATGAATATCCACCACCTTGCCAATCAGATAAAAAATCTGCATCAATAGAAATTATGTTTTCTGCTTTTGAAAAATCATAATCTGCCATTGCTCTTAATCCATATATATTTTCAAAAGCATCCAGAGTAGATGAATTAGAAATAGTATCATAAGTAACGTGTGATATATTTGGATATGCATCTAAAAACTCACTTATTATTTCTTTTGAGGATGGGCTAGGATATGTTTGAGTTAAAAGAACAACTTTCTTATCGTTTTTGGAAAAATTATCTAGATTAACCCTAACTAGATTAATTAGTGTTTGCCAGTCAGTATATTCTCCTGAAATTTTAGGTCCTTGAACTCTATTTGAATCATATAAGGATAATACAGAGGCATGAACTCTTGCATTAGCATCACCAAAGGCTGAAGCATCTTTGTTACTCTCGATCTTAATTGGCCTACCCTCTCTAGTCTTAACCAGAATACTACTAAAATCGTTACCATCGGCAATTGTTGTAGCATAATAATTTGCAACACCTGGGATTATTTGTTCTGGTTGAACAACATATGGTACAGACTTGATAACAGGACCTTCACAACCTACTAAAGCAGCAGCTGCAGAACTAAAACCTACATATTTCAAAAAATCTCTTCTTGAAGAATTTTTTTCATCATTCGAATTAACTGGTAGTTTCTCTACAAATTCATTATTTTCAAGACCTTCAACTATAGTACTATCAGTGTCTAGCTGTTCAATTCCTTTCCAATATAATTTTTTATTCTGCATAGTTCTAGTAATGACATTTAGCACATTCAATTCCTCCAAGTTGTGCTACAGTTAATTTTTCAACTCCATATTTTTTTGAAAGCTCATCGTGAACCTTTTGATAATACTCATTGTCTTTATCAACATTACTTTCTCTGTGACAATCAATACACCAACCCATCGTTAATGGTGAATATTGATACATGATCTCCATTTCTTCAACAGGCCCATGACAGGTTTGACATTCTATCTTAGCTACTTGAGCATGTTGTGCATGATTGAAATATACAAAGTCCGGAAGATTATGGATTCTTACCCATTTGACAGGTTTTGTATTGCCAGTGTAAACTTGATTTTCTTCATCCCATCCTACTGCAGAGTAAAGTTTTTTAATCTCATTCGTATAGAAGTCCCTTGTATATCCATTTTCAAGATCTTCCTCCCCATTATAATCAGCTATATACTCATGACAATTCATACATACATTTAACGCTGGTATACCTGAGTGCTTAGATACTCTTGCAGAAGAGTGACAATATTTACATTCTATTTGATTAGCACCAGCATGAATTTTATGAGAATAATGAATTGGTTGAATTGGAGCATAGCCTTGATCAATTCCAATTTGCATAAGATAGCCGTAAGTAAAATACGCACTAGATAGAAGAAGTCCAATAACCATTATAAAAATCAAAAACTGATTTTTAATAACAGTCTCCCATAATGGTTTAATATTTTTTTTAGGTTCTGACTCTATTTTAACTCCACTTGCATTAGCAATTTTAATAAGAGTTCTTTGAACCAAGAACAGCATTACAATAAGAATTGCAAATATTAAAATACTTACAACAAGAATTATATTTAGAGACACATTAGAACCTTGACTAACTGTTTCTGTTGAGGTTAAAGCTGCATTAACTGGAGCTGGAGGAGTAAAATTCGTGTAGGCTAATATGTTATCAATCTGTTCATTGCTAAACTGAGGATAATTAGTCATGACTGCACGATTGTACTCTTCCCAAATAGCAACAGCCTGAGGATCACCATCTTTAATCATTTGAGATCCTTTTCTTATCCAACTGTAAAGCCAATCTTTATCATATTTTTCGGTTACACCGCTAAGCGCAGGTCCAACAGCCTTTTTGTTTAGCTTATGACAAGCAGCACAATTTGCGTTAAATAAGTTTTTTCCAGCTTGGATGTCAGCTTCCTGGGAAATGCTTAATGAAGGTAAAAGCAGTGTTACTAAGAATATTCTTTTTATCTGTAACATTTAGTTGGGGACGATAAGGTTTTTATTCATGATATTAAAGTGAGTTTAAACACTTTTAAAACAGCACAAATTTAAGTCATAAACGTCATTTTAAAAACTCTAGAATAAACAAATATTTAATTTATAATGATTCTAAATAAGAAGTTGTCTCATTTTAGTAAATTTGAGCAAATAAATTAACATGAGAGCTAAGTTTTTGATATCGTTAATAATATTTTTTTTAAGCCATTCCTCAGCGAATGCTCAAGATGAAAATGTTGTTTATAATGATACTTTGACTCAAAAATTATTTCAAATAAAAAAAGAATATAGTAAAAGGATATTTGAATCGACCTATTATACAATTCAAATTTATTTTGGCAATCTCAAAAATGCAGATTCTATTTTAATTGATTTTCAAGAAAACCATGAAGGAATTAAATCAGAATTAATATTTGAAACACCTAATTACAAGGTAAGAATTGGTGAGTATAAAGACATAGATATAGCGTCACAAAAATTAGAAGGAATCAGAAGGACTTATCCAGGATCTTTTATTATAAAACTTTCTGAATTATAATTTTCTTTTGACACCAATTTCTTGATAAAACTGTATTATGTCACCTTCTACAAGGTCATTAAATTCATTAATCTGAATACCACAATCATATCCTTTTGCAACCTCTTTTACATCATCTTTAAACCTTTTCAAAGACAAAAGTTTACCCTCAAAAATCATTTCATCTGCTCTCACTACTCTGATGTTAGAATTTCTGAATATTTTACCTGAAGTCACCATACACCCGGCGATAGTTCCAATTCTAGAAATTTTAAAAGTCTCTCTAACCTCAGCCTCTCCCGTACTTTCCTCTTTCATTTCTAAAGAAAGCATGCCTTCCATCGCATCCTTTAGATCATTAATTGCATCATAAATTATTGAATAAAATCTTATATCAATTTGTTCTTTTTCAGATAATTTTCTTGCACTAAGAGTAGGTTTAACGTTAAAGCCAACAATAATTGCTTCTGAAGCTGATGCTAATAAAACATCTGAATCTGTAATTGCTCCAACACCTTTAAATATAATATTAACCTGAATTTCTTCAGTTGATAAATTCTGAAAAGAATCAGTTAAAGCTTCAACTGAACCATCAACATCACCTT
>Ga0213861_10003512_pt1 | contig 12920 bp, 10 predicted proteins | sample PICome_4_FD_160110 | JGI IMG/M metagenome (GOLD analysis project Ga0213861, IMG submission 160110) | Coastal seawater microbial communities near Pivers Island, North Carolina, United States - PICO131 | ecosystem: Environmental > Aquatic > Marine > Coastal | place: USA: North Carolina...
GATTCTTTGGGTTAACACCCACTTCTATGAAGTTGGAAGGGCTGGATAGGCACCAGAGGCTGATCAATAGTTATACGAAGTTGCATACCGCTCGAGCAAAAGCCGCAAGTTAGTTTCTGTTTTAGATCGTATGCATTAGGTATGTCCGTAGCTTAGGTAACAAGCTGAGCTTAAAGATTAGCTTGCCTACGCTGGCGCTATTTTCTTCGGCAAGAAATATAACAATCGTGTCCTAATCGTGGGTTCTGCCAATGCCAACTATCTAAAATTGGTTGTAATCATTTTAATTTCAGTAAAACTGATAGATATACTGAGTAAGTTCATAACCAATTAATAGGGCTACTTACAATTCCCTGGTAATGCCAGAATAATAAAGCCTTTTTCAGCATCGGCGTGACAAACTTCTGTTTTTGTCCCCACGGTTTTTTCCTTCACAAGAAAACTCCTAAATAGCTTTTGGTCTACGTAATTATCATTCAACACGACTAAATCTACCCCTTGAGCCAAGGTCTCAACAATAACTGTTGCTGTCAGATTCTCAGGCAATTGAATAAACTTACCATTACTAATTTTGGTCTTTTGGGGATCAAGAAAAGCAAGCATAGTGCCTCCCTTTTTGGACCCCGCAATCACAACATCATCATCTAACGTCAAATTAATTCTTACCCAGTTCATAGAGTCTCTGTACGGAATAGACCACTGAGCATTCTTGTGGGCATTTGAGAGCGAAAAAACTCTTCCGTGAAAGATGTCAGTGATGCCCATCCCGTTCGATCGTAAAAAATCATAAGGGTTCAATATTGATAATAAAACACTAAACACTAACAATACTATCAGCGCGCGTTCATTCCTTCTAAGCAAGTAAACTGTTGATAAACCTAAAATCAGGCTGGCACCAACTGATGCAGGTAGTACAAACCTGTCCGCAATAAAAAAAAGGACCAATGAAAATACGGGGAGAACAACTACTAGGGCTATAACTCCGATTAACATCATATGCTGACGTTGCACTCGCAAGACATCTGAAACAATCTGCTTCAGAGAATTTCGTGGCTGAGCGACAGACCAAATAAAACCACAGATAAAGGGTATCAACACATACCATAGCGACATCAATAGCGTCGCTATAAGGTCCATTGTGTTAAAGATCATCCGCAAAAGAAAAACTATAGGATTTTTGATGATGTAATCAAGGACCTTATTGGAAGATTGGATGTCAAGATCAACTGAAAAGACTAGCAGAGCCAAACGATCAACCTGACCACCATAATTGAAAAATACATCATCCGTTTTGCCAGTTACTGCGATATCCCCAGTGATCGAATGTAAATAAGAAGAATATAAAAATGCTGTTGACACCACCATCAGAGCAACGATAACCGCTTGAAGAAGACGCCTCTTTATGCTCACACCAATATGTAAAAATAAAAAGATACATACGACAAGCAAAGCGACTACCAGCACTTCTGCTCTAATCAGATAAGTAAAACTTAAAACTATTCCAACCAGTATTGTTTTACATATCCACTTTTCACCTGTAATTATTTTGATGGTTAAAAAGGAAACTAACACTAACAAGAAAGCATATACTAACTCTGACATTCCATTGTTAGACTCTGTATAGACACCTGGATTTAGCGCCACAACTGCAACAACAAACCCAGATTGAAAAGTCGAGAAACCGGCAGATTTTGACAAAGAATATGTCAGAATCAAAATAAGCAAATAACAAAGATAGTTCAGCAACACCCCTGAAAAAGGAATGTTTTCGGTAACTAAATATAAGGGGTATGCCAAAATACCAAAACCAGGCGGAAAGTGTGTTGTTTTATACTGTCCGGTTTCCAAAAAAGTATGGATTTGCTCAAGCATGCCCGCAGAATCCGAACCATAGCCATAGTCAGACAATCTCAAAGCCGCCAATATAACGACAACTAATGCCACACATAAAGGTACGTAGCGGACTACCGTTTTAGAAAAATAAGAATTAAAAAGCAATCGCATATCCTAAATTTTTGAGGCGTAATTATAACGTAACTTATCGAACTTTTGCGGTCGATACTCGAGCTAAAGATCCTCATTTGCCTGGCCTTAGAAGAACACGAAGAGGCCATGGAACGAGTCGGTGAATTCTTGCAGTACAACGATAATACCGTTACACGGGGTTTATTCTACCAAGCTGTGCACGCTGTGCTAGAGATTGTCTTGGATGAAGAGTTACAACTAGATGAGTTTATAGATAATCTGAACAGAATGTTCGGCAAAGAAGTCATGCACAATGTGGTTGGCTCGGTGACAGGAGAACTTCGATTCTTTGGGTTAACACCCACTTCTATGAAGTTGGAAGGGCTGGATAGGCACCAGAGGCTGATCAATAGTTATACGAAGTTGCATACCGCTCGAGCAAAAGCCGCAAGTTAGTTAGCATTTTAGTCTATCCATACTGCAAATATGGGTAGCCCAAAACATATACTAGGCAGAAAAAACTCATCTTGCCTGGGCGTTAAAGACCTTTAAACAGAGGCTCTTTAACGCTGAAAAACATGGTTAATTCTTATCGATATCTACCACTGAGATGCCGATGTACCCGGCAAGGGACCATCAGACCAGAATCGGGGTGTAATCAGCGACATGTCTACAATCTGACGCAACACCTTATCGTCACTTTCAAGGGACATTGCTTCAAGCCACATAATCAGCCGACCGGCCTTCGACTCTTCCCAGAACCATTTACCTAATAATTCAAAATCATCTATGCCATCCCGATGCGTCCAGGTTTCTGTGTAGTATGCATTAAGGTCTTCGACCACCAACTTTAGTAGTGGAATTGATGTAACCCCTTTTCTCGGGCTTCGTGGCTTTTCACCTTTAACGAATTCACCGATAAAAGGGGCATATTCCTCGATTTCGAGTTCGCTTGCTCCTACGGTGGTCCGACCGCGTGCAGTTACTGCTTTCGCGTAGGCCTCACTCAACTCATTAATTTCGGCCTGAACCTCTGCAACTAAGCCATCAACATCGACGATATCGTCAGTTGACACCACAAATTCTGGTGGAATGGCATACCCCATCCGACCATTTCGAACTGGAATAGTGTCTGGAAAATCTTCAAGCACCGGGCCACAAGACTTATCGAGTAGTTTGAACGAAGCGCGGAGTATCCTGTTTTGATAAGCGGGGTCGTTCGGTTTACCCATTGGCCGCCCCATTGGAAAATCCAACCACATGGCTCGTGGCGGTTTTATCGCTTCAATATGCTCACGCACAAAGCCAACCAGCACTGTTGAAAAACCAGCAGATTCGAAGTAAAAAGCAAGCACGCACACGGCGCGCGTACAAAAGGGTCAAACAGGTGCCAATAATACGGTATTAACGTTGTCCTGTTTCATTAGACCGATCACTTCTCGAGCCGCTTTCTCCATATCTCGGGGGTTAGCCGCTCCCATAAAAGCATAATGTTCCTCAGCAACCGAGCCAATTTCACCGTTACGTGCCATCTCATCCAACCGATCAAATGGCAGAATAACATTTAGGTCTTGCTGCCAAGCAGTGCGATCGTATTCAGCAGCAACATGAGTCATCACCAAATCTCGATCGTCCTTACCCACTACTCGATAATCTCGAGCAAGCCAGGAAAACGGCCTTTCGCCACGTCGGGAAACCGCTGCAGTTGAGACCACGGCAACCCGACGTTCTTTTGCGGGCACCGGAGGGGTCCAAGGTGTTTGCTCTGACTCAGGCATCTCCAGCTCTGATATAAAACCACGCCCTACTGCAGGCATCTCGGCAATTTTAACCATTACGATCTCCTTAAAGATGGAATAAATAATTATCCATAAATTCTAACGATGTATCTTATTTGATGCAAGCAACCTTTATGATTCGGCATTACAAGGGAAAATTTTACTTAATCTATATGCAATAAATGGTGATTAAATCTGAACTATTAGTGAAACTATCGAAGATCAAGTCATTAACGCCATTGTCAGGCGAATATAATACCATTACTATTTTTTCTTTTCGGTCCGTGAGATGCGATATGAGCATTATTGATACCCCCAAAAAACTTCCTTCCGTCGATCGTCTGTTGAAAGATGTAAACATCGCATCATTGCTATATGATAATGGGGAACTACTCGTTACCCAGTGTGCGCGCAATGTACTAGAGTCGGCACGCTGCCAAGTTCTCGCAGGAAAATTCTTTGAGTCCAACGATCTAATTGACAACTTGATTGAAGACGTCCATAGAGCTGTTCGTCCATCATTACGTCCGGTAATCAATTTGACCGGAACCGTATTGCACACCAACCTCGGTCGTGCTGCTTTACCAACCTCAGCTATCCATGCAATGATCGAAATAGCCCAAGGCGCTAGTAACCTTGAGTTTGACGTAATTGCGGGCAAACGGGGTGATCGTCATAAACATCCAGAGACGCTGTTATGTCAATTGACTGGAGCAGAGCGCGCACTGGTGGTTAATAACAATGCTGCTGCTGTATTGTTAACGTTAAATAGTTTGGCACTCCGCAAGGAAGTACCCGTATCTCGGGGAGAGCTGATTGAAATTGGCGGTGCATTCCGTATGCCCGACATCATGGCAAGAGCAGGTTGTAAGCTTATAGAAGTTGGCACCACCAACCGAACACACGGAAAAGATTTCGAAACTGCGATAGGATCAAAAACTGCACTATTGATGAAGGTACATACCAGCAATTTTGAAATTCAGGGATTTACAAAAAGCGTTGACGAAACCGAGCTTGCCAAAATTGCTCATAAACACGATTTACCTTTAATCACTGATCTCGGCAGCGGCACTCTGGTTAATCTAGAAGACTATGGGTTACCCCATGAGCCAACAGTCAGAGAAACACTATTCGCGGGCGCGGATCTTGTAACTTTTAGCGGCGATAAACTTCTCGGCGGGCCACAAGCCGGGATAATCGTTGGTAGTAGAGATTTAATCGAAAAAATAAAACGCAACCCAATGACCAGAGCCCTGCGCCCCGACAAAATAACCTTAGCCGCGCTACATGCTGTTCTAAAGCTATATACTAACCCATCAACACTTGCAGAAGAGCTGCCTACACTACGCTGGCTAACCAGAAATGTACTTGATATCGAAGAACTAGCAACTCGCCTTATACCTACTATAAGAAAATACTGTAAAAATTTTCAGGTAGAAATTGAACACACCCATAGTCAGGTTGGTAGTGGAGCGATGCCAATTGATAAATTGGAAAGTATTGCGCTTAGAATATCTAAACCCAAACTACGACGCCCCGGCAAAGAATTAAAAATGCTTGCCAAAGCCTTTCGCCAACTACCCATACCCGTTATCGGGCGAATCTCTAATGATGCCCTACTGTTTGATCTACGCTGCCTTGAAGATGAAGTAGGTTTTAATAACAATTTACGGCAGCTTACCCTGCCGTGATCATAGCAACGGCAGGTCATGTTGATCATGGCAAAACCTCACTGATCAAGGCACTAACGGGCACAGATACCGATCGGCTACCCGAGGAGAAAACACGCGGTTTATCTATTGACTTAGGATTTGCTTATCAAGCATTACCAGACAATATAACCTTAGGTTTTGTAGATGTTCCGGGGCACGAGAAGTTTATTCGTAATATGTTGGCCGGTGTGGGCGGTATCGACCTAGGTCTGCTGGTGGTTGCGGCGGATGATGGTGTGATGCCTCAAACTCGAGAGCATTTTTCCATTCTTGATTTACTAGGAATCAATAAATATGTTGTTGCGATAACTAAGATTGATCGCGTGGACGCTAATCGTGTTTTGGAAATACAAAAACAGGTGGAGATATTACTCGGTGATGCGGGTCACAAAGCAATTGCTATCTACCCTCTATGTGCACCGAAAAATATAGGCGTAGATCAATTAAAAAAAGACCTCTCCGAGTCGGCAAGAAAACTAAGCAAACGTTCTTGCGAAGGACACTTTCGAATGGCGATAGACCGAGCATTTACACTTAAAGGCGTTGGTCTCGTGATCACCGGTATGGTATTTGACGGTATAGTCAATATAGACGATAACCTTATGTTGTCGTCGGATGAATCACAGGTTCGAGTACGCGGGATAAAGACGCATAATGAAGTACGTGATCGAGCGCAAGCTGGTGAACGTTGTGCAGTAAATATTGCAGGTCGTGGTATCAGCGAAAACTCCGTTAAGCGAGGCGACTGGTTGATGCATTCGAGTTTGCATGCTCCGACAAGAAGAATTGATGTGGACTTGCGTGTGCTCGATTCGGAAACCAAAGCATTAAAACACTGGACACCGACCCATCTGCATATCGGTGCAGAGCATCTCCTGGCCCGCGTTGCTGTTCTATCTGGAGGTTCTATTATCCCAAGTGGACAGGGCTTGGCACAGTTAGTACTGGAGCAAGACGTATTTGTCGTTCACGGTGACCATTTCGTACTGCGTGATCAGTCTGCGCAGCGCACCATTGCAGGTGGGCACGTGATCGATCCTTTTGGACCAAAACGTGGCCGGGCGCGGCCAACCAGAATCGCCATATTGCAAGCTATGGACCATCACGTGCCAAGGGATGGTCTTAACGCCTTAAGTAACATAAGCGAATCCGGTGTGCTACTTAAATCTTTCGCTATTTCGCATAATCTTACAACAGGCAAAGTGGAAGACATTATTGGATCATTATCACTTATCCGTATTGGTAAACACCCCCATGAGTGGGTCTTCAGCACTAAGCAATGGCAGAACCTACTGAATCGTATAGAAAAAACCGTCGGGGTATTTCACAGCATTAAACCAGAGCAGCCCGGAGCAAGCCTCAAGGATATTCAATTAGCATTAAAACCCCATGTCACGATAAGCATCCTAAAAGATGCTATGGAGTTTTTGGTAAACGAGCAGCGTCTGGGACAAAGGGGTTCGAGATTTCATTTGCTAACCCATAGCGCTCACTTTTCTGAGCTCGATCGACAACTTTGGGCTAAGGCCTCCGCCTACCTTGCACCTAATTCCAGCAGTCCGTTAAGCCTTCATCAAGCAGCTGAAGTTCTTGGGATCGATAACAAAGCTCTGGAAACTGCTCTTAAAAACGCTGTTAAAGCCGGCGAAATGGTATTGGTAGCAAAGAACCGATATTTGCCGGTATCCTATATGGAGCGTCAAGGGTTCGCCGCTGAAAAACTTGCCGAAAGCACGATTGATCACGTTTTCACGGTAGCTGAATATTGCAAAGAAATAAAAACAGGAAGAAACTTTGCGATTGATCTATTAGAATACTTTGATAATCTGGGTTTTACCGGACGTGTAGGTAATAATCGCCGAATTATTCGCCCCGCAGCTATTGTCTTTGCTGTTAAGGGTAACGGTCTAAGAGGAAGAGAATCGCACCCTGGTGGGGCGCCCGGACTTCAAACCCGGTGAGGGGCGTACCACGTCCTTGGTGGGTTCGACTCCCACACTCTTCCGCCATCATAAAAAACAAGAATTGAAAAATACTCCCTTCAAAAAAACAATCGTACTGGTCGGTGGAGGTCACGCGCATGTCGAAGTAATTCGACAGTTTGCGATGTTCCCTATCAATGGTATTAAACTGATACTGATATCGGACGAAACGGAAACACCCTACTCCGGAATGGTGCCGGGACTCATAGCTGGACACTACAATCATAATCAATGCCATATAAGCCTGGGGCCTTTGTGCACTAAGGCAGGAGTACGCTTACATAAGGCGAAAGTAGTCAACGTAGATGTGGAAAAGAAAATCGTATATTGCGAAGAAAGACCCGAATTATCATACGACTTACTCTCGATAAATATCGGTTCAAAACCCTATCTTAGCCATATATCAGGCGCAGAATTTACGATTCCCGCCAAGCCCATTAGCACTTTCATCAGCCAATGGTCACTACTCGAGAAACGATTGTTAAGTCAACAAGAAAATTTAAATCTAGTCGTCATCGGCGGGGGAGCAGCGGGGGTTGAAATTTCTTTATGTTTACATCATAGAGTTTCAAATCTGCTTTCAAAAGACACTACCCACGGTAATAAAACATCTATCTGCTTAGTGACTGATCGAAAACGTTTACTTGAAAATCACTCCCGGGCCGTGACAAAAAAGTTCGTGAGATTATTAGAAAAAAACCACATTCGAGTTGAACTGGATCAGCTTGTTACACAGGTCACAAAAAATACGGTTGAAACTAACACTGGCTTAGTTTTGACAAGCGATTTTAGTGTGGTTGCAACCCATGCTTCAGCACCTGATTGGCTTTCGAAAACCGAGCTATCGTTAGATTGCAATGGATTTATTAAAGTAGACCACTATTTAAAATCTGTTTCCCACCCCGACATTTTCGCAGCGGGTGATATTGCTACACATGAAAGAAACCTACCAAAGAATGGAGTACATGCGGTAAGACAAGGAGCATATCTCGCAGAATCACTAAAAAGAGCAATCAGCGGAAAATTACCTGCACGATATGCTCCTCAAAAAAGAACACTAGCGCTGATATCTACAGGGAATAAATCAGTCATTGCTTCCTATGGAAGTTTTGCACTGGAGGGAGACTGGCTTTGGAGAGTGAAGAACTGGATAGATATGCGATGGATGAAAAAGTATAACAATCTTTCAATGCCGGGGGATAATAACGATGCAGTAGATGAAGCCGATGAAGCGATGCGATGCGGTGGTTGTGGATCAAAAGTATCAGGGGTCATACTTGATTCAGTTCTCGCCGAAGTTGACGGGCATAACCCCGATAATTTAATAATCGGACTGGATACACCAGACGACTCTGCAGTATTCTCCATTCCTAATGGAAATGTAATCGTTAAGACCGTTGATCAATTTAGAAGCTTCATCGATGACCCATACTTACTTGGCGTAATCTCAACCAATCATGCACTAAACGACATTTACGCGATGGGAGCCAAACCAATTGTCGCTATGGCACTGGTAACTTTGCCATATGCGGATAATCGAGTGATTAAAAACGAGATCAGTCAAGTTCTGTCTGGTATAAATGAAACCTTAAAGAAATGTGGGGTTGCATTAGTGGGTGGACACACCGGTGAAGGCCCGGAGTTATCGATCGGTATGTCTATAACCGGTTTCGCAAAACCTGATGAACTGCTCAGAAAGTCAGGTTTAAGACTAGGCGATGCACTAGTGCTAACAAGACCTCTGGGGAGTGGCACGTTACTAGCTGCACATATGCGAGCAAAAATTGATTTTGGTACTCTATCAAAAATGTTTACATCGATGATGCGCACAAATGAGAAATCTTTACACATTCTTAATCCCCAGAATGTCAGCGCCTGCACAGATGTAACCGGATTCGGCTTGCTCGGTCACTTGGGAGAAATGGCAACTTCATCAAAGGTTCATATTAAGCTGCTGGCCAAATCGCTGCCCCTTTACGATGGCGTACTCGAAGCATTTGCCCAGAATATATTTAGTACGCTACATGCAGAGAATAAATCTTACTCAGCGAAATACTTAAATGAAACCAATAGAAATGCAGCTACGGATATTATGTTCGATCCACAAACATCAGGCGGTTTTCTAGCAGGTGTTGAAAGTAACAAAGCTGAAACAACGATTCAGTTACTGAAAGAATCAGGGGATACTTTTGCAACAGTAATAGGTTACGTGATTCCCGGAGAAGAGGGTAAAATATCAATTGCACAAGTCGAATAGAGCGCACCAGACTTGACTCAAAAAAATCAGTTTTCGCTAATTATTAACTAAAAGTAGAAAAGTAAAATTCCCTCTTGCAATAAATGTTTTTAACCATACAATGCCGCCACCGAATTTTGGAAGCAGCCTGATGAATCTACCACCGCTATTTTGTTTTGGATCCCTTATGGACTGGGATGTTATATCGTGCGTTCTGGACAACGATATCGATGGATTAACTATGGAGTCTTGTAGGTTAGATGGTTTTCAAGTCTGTAAATTACCCCATGAAGATTATCCGGTATTAGTTGTAGATAAAAACCATTCAGCAGCAGGAAAGTTAGTGCGTGGCCTATCTCAGGCTCAGCTGGACAGAATTCTTTTTTATGAAGGAGATGAATATGAAATCACTTCTTGCGAGGTGGTTTTGAGTTCCGGGCAAACAGTGTCTGCCTTATTTTTCAACGAAGGAGATATGTCGAACCCAATAATGACCGGCTGGTGTTTTGATACTTGGGTTTTGCAGCATAAAGAATACCTATTGGGTCAATCCACCGCTTACATGAGTTGGTATGGAAAAATGAGTGCAGCACAGGCCGATTATTACTGGCAGACTTATTCTGAGGATGCGGTTGAACCTCTATTGGCTGCCGACAGTTGATTGCATTATCTAAAATTTGTGGGATTTTAGTCCGCGCGGAAAATTTAATGCCCGATTGGAAAGCTGTTGATTATGTTTCAACCATCAAACTATGTGCCAGACCTAACATCATCGCCAAACCAAACATTATCGGAACCAATCCAATGCAGGGGATCGGTATTAAGAAACTCATCGATAGCTAGATAGTGCTGACTGTCCCACGACAAATTTAATCCGACTAATCCATTAACTACATTGACTGAGCAGGAACGTACGTAAAGATAATCATCGCTAGTTCGTAGCTCAAAAAACAAATCGAACAAACCATCCAATATTGAATCAGTGATCGAAATCTCTTCTGGCAACGGGCGTTTATCATAGGCAAGGCAAAGTGACGGTTGCAGCATATCTTCGAGTAGTATTACCTGGTATCTCATTGGATCATCATAATGCCAAAGAGTTGCCCTTGATGCCGAAAAGTGAAACTTAAAATGAAATATCCCTCGACTTAAAATTAATTCTTTAATAATTGGTCGCAGAGACTCGAACTGTGTTTCCATTTCACTAACAGTCCTTTTGTGATGAAACATTAAATCGCGAATACTAGGATCACCCGCAAGTCGCTTCCACTGATTTGTTTCTGGTTCAACACCCACAAAGTACGGCAGGTTTTCCAGTTTAAAATCAACACATAAATAACCCAATAATGTTCCGTTTCTCGTGTAAATCTGATGGACTGCGGTAATCCCAATCACATTATCCGGTTGACTAACATAGACGTCTGAGAGATAAAGCGATTCGCTGCTATCACGAGTTAATTTAAACCACTCGCGCTCAGATAAGTTCTGGCCCATATATTGCGAATCCACACCCGACTTTGCAATGTTGGCGCTAATTTGAATACCAAACGGATTGATGACATAGAAAAGTGATCCATTCTCGAATCGCGTTTGATTACTCGAAAGTAACCTGTTGAGTAATTCAGGTTGGTCTATACACTCTCCACATCTTTCCGCTAACTGCGCCAAAGGTTGAGATAGAGAGTAGCTCAATGCGGCAAGGCGAAGAGTTACGATTTTGGCTAGATTGCTTTGCATGTATGACTCCGTAAGTGTTAGACACCTAATTGCGCTGCATTTTTCGTGCCAAGAGTAACATCTAAGCTATACAGAGCAAAAACGACTGTTATCGATTACTATTAGACTTCTCACATAGAGTTTTTAGTGCAATAACCAAGAAAAACGCACTATGACAGTGCATTATTCTAGATACGTTGCGGTGTAACATACTTCGCTAATGTAGTGATTCGTAGTTGTGAAGTTATTAGAATCAAAGAATAGCTGCCCGAGAACAGGAAGCAGATCCTGCGCTGAATGGCACGCTTAACTTAAAAAATATTCTTACCCAAATAACACATCTGAACGAATGATGTATTTGGTACCAGACTCAATCGGTTCTCCAGAGTGAACGCAATGTTGTGGATGCTGACCATGGGGAAAACACAAAACACCACCTTTAGGTGTTCTGACACTAACAATCTTTACATCATCGTTTTTTGTCGCCGGTAAGACTGGATTTGCTACGCTGACCATAAATTGTGTACAACCACCTTTGTAACCATCATTTAGAAATATTAAATAGGTAAACTCGCTAAAACTTCCAGCATACGCATCCGCTATAAGCTCACCATCGATAACACGACTGCCTGTCCAAGCACCATCCGTATGGGAGCTGAAATAATCTCCAATGCCATATCGATAGAATCGAAAATGAGCATTTAGGCCAATCGCTCTGCGGCCTTCTATTTCCTCTGGCATGAGACTCTTAGAACGTTCCCAGATAACGCTATCAATACTAGAACTAACAACCCAGTTCATATTTTCATTGTGACGCACATCATGAGAAAGAGAGACCGGGGAGTCCTGATGGAATCCAAGATGATCTGCCAAACTTACCATTCTGTCTGCTTCGGCTTCAGACAAAACATTTAACAGCTGAAAGGCGCCGGGAACCTCTGAAATATCTATGCGCTTCGTTGCCCTGAATTGACTTTGGTCAAATGGCATAACGGTACCCGGCTCATCAGTCCAGGTGGGAAGAGGTTCTAAACCAAACCCTGATTCTTGTGCAACAACATAAAATTTTTTATTCATAAATTTATATCGTAATTTTTTAGTTATTTTCATTTAATAAATATGGCGAATTCAACTCGTAAGTGCAACTCATGAAAAAAGTGAGAGGGTAAGCTGAGATAATAAACGCTTTTCCTCTTGCCAAAGATGAGAAGCATAATGACACACTATACCCAACTTACCCAAGATCAAAGATATCAGATATACGCGATGAATAACGCAGGATTTACACAAAAGGACATTGCCATTGAAATAGGCGTTCATCGCTCCACGATCAGTCGTGAATTAAGCCGTAATAGTGGGTTGCGAGGTTATCGTCCTCAGCAAGCCCATAGCTTATCCTTATCACGTCGAGATAAAGCGGTTCCCCGAATTGTATCCAGTCATTGGCAAGAGATAGAACGCTTGTTGAGCAGGTATTGGTCACCGGAACAGATTGCTTGGAGATTGTATGAGGAACAAGGCTATCGGGTTA
>Ga0213861_10003514_pt1 | contig 12916 bp, 13 predicted proteins | sample PICome_4_FD_160110 | JGI IMG/M metagenome (GOLD analysis project Ga0213861, IMG submission 160110) | Coastal seawater microbial communities near Pivers Island, North Carolina, United States - PICO131 | ecosystem: Environmental > Aquatic > Marine > Coastal | place: USA: North Carolina...
TGGGAAATGCAACTGACAAAGAAGCAGAAGGAAGTAAAATGAATTTTGCGTCTTCATTGTTTGTCACTCAACCTAAAGAAGAAGTAGTAAAACCAGTAAAAGATGGTTGGGTTCATATTGCCAGAGAAAAGGGCGAAATCAAATTTAAATTCGGAGAATGTACTGATACCTATTGTGAATTCATGGATTTTATAGAGGATTTAGATGATTTAAAAAGACAAAATGTGCTAAATAAAGTTTTAGATAGATATGCTGAATATGAAGAAATGGATTTATTCCGTTTTGGTCCTAAATATTTACATAGTTGGGAAATAAATGATTATCTAGAAGAAGAAGAAAGGGAGCAAAAACGTCTCCTGCGTGAACAAAACAGTACTAGCGATGAAAGTAGCGACGATGAATATGTTGATAATTAGTTTAATTAAAGTGTAATATTTCTCACTTAGGAGTAATATTACAGTTATGGAATTTGACGATGAATGGATAAAATCCTTTGAAGAAAAGCAGAAAAGTTCAATGCAAACTCTCAAGGTTTTTTATTGCTACATTGATGATGAGAATGTAATGCAGAAAATTAATCAAGAGATTATTAATGTGAAGAATAAAATACTATCAAAAGATGAATTAGTAAGATTAATCATTAAAAATAAAAAAAAACACGAACTAATCAATATATTGACCTATATTGTTAAAAATGTAGATTCAACAACTAATTATAAAGAATTTATGAAATCAGTGCAAATAGAAGATATTGATTTGCACGACTGTTTACGATTTTTTGAATCAACAAATTGCATATTTTTTATGTTTAAAGACTTATGCAAAAAATTGAAAACTAATAGCACAAAAAAAATATACATATCTCCCACGCGGAACACTAGACGCAAAGTACTTAAAGCAACCACAGCAGAACTATAGACATTATGGCAACCGCACTCATGAAGGCTCTTGATACTCACACTCCGATTCAGTTTGGCGAGAAGGGGCACGCAGAATATGGTTGGTCGAATGATATCAAGGAACAGATTGTCCAGCTATCATTCCAGATTGTTCGCACCAGTGAAGAGGGTGTGAAGCAGCTTGGGATTACGCTTTATAATATCGCGAATTCACTTAAGAATATTATTGAAAAGGATGCTTCAGGTACGGTTTCACCGAGTCTTCACCTTCAGCAGGAGGAGGCATCAGAACTCCTGGATATGGTACGCCGTCTTGTTCTTCAGACTCGGGACATTGAGGCAGGAAAGGGTGAGTATTCACTTGGACGCGAATTTATTCGCCAGTGGTATCGCATTTATCCACTTGAGGCACTTAAGATGATTAGGTATTATGTTCATCCGATTCCTATCACAACTGAGGAGGGGGTCAAGCCAACTCACCCTTATGGTTCGTGGAAGGATATCAAGTTCCTTTGGCGCATTTTTGGTGGCGACCGATGTCCCCCTGAGGTGCTCGGTCATCTTGTAAATCTTGTAAACTCTCAGCTCCGTAGCGACCTTACGAGTGCGAATCCTTCACTTGTTGCTCGGTGGGTTGCTCGGGAGAATGCCAGCAAGAAGAATGCAGTGCCGTTCAAGGCATTTTATCAGGAACTCGCAGAGGAGTATTTCGGTCATTACCTAGCAACGGCACGAAGTGCGGAGAGTAAGGTAAAGGCACAGCGTAAGGCATACCAGCATTATCGTCAGCAGGTGCTTGTGCCACTCAATGAGCGACTGCGAACTCCCCAGATGAAGCAGTGTGCTGGTGACTGGGCAGGCATTGACTACAAGCATGATGTCACTTCAATCACGATGCGAAAGCAGACCCGTGCCTATATGAACCAGAATAAGGATGGATCAGCGCGGAGCGAGGACCCAGACCGTGTTCAGGCAGCAGAAAACTTCCATTCGTTTGTCAATACTGCGGTTGAGAAGGGTGAGACCATCAAGGGAAAGCGTGTTGGATTTGATGTCATCGCAAAGGATGCTTGGGATCTAGAGGAACGACGCTGTGGAGGGACTCCGGTAACTGGTACAGAATTCAACGTGCAGGACCTCCAGTGGGAAAGCATGCTTGAGATTCTTGGAGACCTTAACGATATGGTACCCATGATTGACCTCTCTGGTTCAATGTCAGGAGATCCAATGAACGCGGCAATGGGTATTGGACTTGCAGTTGCCTCCAAGTCGACTCTAGGAAAGCGTGCTATGACTTTCTCTACAAACCCCCATTGGATGAACTTTGATGGGTGCAACAAGCTATCCGAGATGATGTCAAAGATGTATGAGTTCCGCAATAATTGGGGTAGTTCAACCAACTTCACTTGTGCACTCAATCTTATCCTTGATAAGTGTGTCGAACTCAAACTTCCCGCAGAGGATGTAGCAAACATCAAACTTCTAGTTCTTTCGGACATGCAGATTGACAATTATGGCAACGAGCAGGTGACGGATACGATGTGGGACAACATCAAACAGCGGTATGCCGAGGCAGGAATTAAGGCAATTGGTGAACCCTACAAGCCAGGACACATCATCTTCTGGAACCTTCGCCATACATCTGGATTCCCCGTTCTGTCCACAACACCAAACACCACGATGTTCTCGGGATTCAGTCCGGTGCTCCTGAATGAGTTTGCCAAGAAGGGTCTAGATGCACTTGAGAGTGAGACACCATTTGAGCAGCTCCGACAGCAGCTTGCAAACGAGCGCTACGACATCCTCGGATTTGCCTAATTAATTAACTAAAAAATTATAGATTAAAAAATTTTTTTCTATAATTTTACACTCTATAACTTATCTCATAAGTCAATGTGTTATAATAAAGAGGTTCCCAATTTGTAGTATCACTATGGGGTCGTATAGGTCTAACATAAAATGCATCATTTTCCCAAGTAGTTGGATTAATAGCAGATGTTCCCGCATTAATAACAATGGTATTTAAACCTTCAGTATTTCCTCCACCATTTTGAGCACTCCCCGTTGCATTAATAATAATAGTATTGGCAGATTGGTCAACTTCACCTGCGACATGACCTATAGCAACTGCTGACTGACCTTGATTTATTTGTCCTGAATATCCACCGATAGCAACTGCATATTGATTTTGTTGAAGTTCCCCAGCAAATGTTCCAACCGATACTGCTTGATAACCTTGTTGGTCAAAACCCGCAAAATCACCAACCGCAACTGAAGAACCTGCTTGATTTAATTCTCCTGCTCCTGCACCGACCGCAACAGCAAATGCACCTTGTTGGTTCTTACCTGCATTATGCCCTAATCCAACGGCACCTTCATGTTGATCATTATATGCAGCATTATAACCGATTGCTACGTTAAACCAATTATCTTGTTTATCATTACCTTGAGTAAGATAACCTGCACCTGTTCCTATAGCAACACAATCTCTATGTTGATCTATTTTACCTGCTTGACTTCCAATTGCAACTGCACTTTCTCCTTGGTCATTATATCCTGCTGAATTTCCAATCGCTACACTATTGTCTTGTTGGTTAAAAGAACCAGCAAAATAACCAATAGAAACGCCTACTTCTCCTTGAAGTTCTTGTCCGGCTGCTTGACCTATTGCAACAGCATATTTTTTCTGGTTAGATTTTCCTGCGAAACTTCCTATGGCAATACTATTTTGTTTTTGTTGTATGCTCCCTGCTTCTTCACCAATTGCTACACATTCATCGCCTTGGTCGTTTTGTCCGGCAAGATATCCTATAGCAACACTTCTTACTCCTTGGTCATTATATCCTGCTGAATTTCCAATCGCTACACTATTCGTTCCTTGTAGATTATACCCAGCTTCACTTCCAACAGCAATAGCATCATTTCCTTGTATAGTCTGACCAGCAGAATTTCCAATCGCTACACCATATCTTCCTTGATTAGCGAAACCGGTGTCACTTCCAACAGCAATTGCTTTATATCCTTGATTTATTTGTCCAGCATTTTTTCCAATTGCTAATGAATCATTTCCTTGGTCTAAACTTCCAGCAAGGTTACCAATAGCAATAGACCAATCCCCTTGATTTATATTTCCTGATACCGCACCAATAGCTATACTACTCATTCCTTGGTCATTCTTACCAGAATCAGCACCTATAGCAATTGCATAATTACTCTGATCAAACTGTCCTGCTGCTAGACCTAAGGCAATAGCATAAGCACTTTGATTTATTTGTCCAGCAACTTCTCCTGCGGCAAATCCATTACTACCCTGTTTGATTTCACCTGCTAAAGAACCTAATGCTATAGAATCATTGCCTTGATTTGTTTTTCCTGCCTGCTTACCGATTGCCAGAGAAGATTCACCTTGTTTGATTTGTCCTGCTACTGCTCCAATTGCAACAGCATTCACACTTTGGTCATTTTGTCCTGCACTAGCACCAAGTGCAACTGCATCATTTCCTTGTACAGTCTGACCTGCACATTTTCCAATGGCAACTGCTGCTACACCTTGATTCTTTTTTCCAGTACAAGCATCGCCTCCCCCAACTGCTACAGCATAATCACCCTGGTTCGTTTTTCCAGAATTTGCTCCTATTGCTACAGCATACTCTCCTTGACCTGTATATCCTGCACAAAATCCGGACGCAACACTATATTTTCCTTGGTCTTCATATCCCGAAAAAGTACCCGATGCTACGGAATGTTCTCCTTGATTTGTAGCACCGGTCATGCATCCAATTGCAACTGCTGCAGTCCCTTGATTTGAGTTTCCGGCTTTACAACCTACACCCACTGCACCTGCACCTTGGTCTCCCGCTAAACCATTACAATTATTTCCTCCACTACCATTACCTATGGCAATGGCATTTGTAGAACAAGGGTTGGGACTTACATCACTCTCATGACAAGTAGTATATATAAGTTGTCCGTTTTCATCATATCCGTATGCAGTTCGCCTATCACCTAAACCGCCTCCTCCCATAGAGTTTTATATATAACTCTAAAAAAAAAGTATTTAATCTACTTTTTTTTGATTTTAATTTATTTCGTTTTTTTTGGGTTTTCATTTTATGTAAATCTCACGCTTGCGATCTTGTCTAAACTTACAGTATGTTTCAAGTGAACCTTCAATTGCTTTCAATGAAGAAGTGGGGTCGTAGTCGTAGTCGCATCCCTGCATGTAAAATCGATAAACTTGCACATCTTTCTTCTGTCCCATTCGGTGTGCCCTGGCAACTGCTTGGTCTTCCACAGCAGGATTCCAGTGAGGACTGACAAAGTAAATCTCGTTGAACTGTTGCAAATTGAGTCCTTCACAGCACGTGTTAATCTGGAGAATCAAAATATCCAAATCCAACTTGGTGAGCAAGTCAGACCGCTTCTTCCCAGTGATGCGCCCATCCACAATTGCTGTCTTCAGTCCAAGTCCTTCAAAACGCTTCTTAAGTTCATCCATCTCCATCCTAAAGTGGCAGAACACAATTTTTTTGTTTGCGTTTTTGCTGTTTTCCTTCACCTTTGCAAAAACTGCATCCAGTTTGCTCGTTCCTGAAACGGCACGAAATGCCATCTTTGTGTAGTCCTCGTCAAAGAATCCTTCGTCGTAGTACTCTTCCACCTTCTTTCGCAGCATCTTGGGGTAGACACACATCTGTTTACTGCGAATCATGCCGAGAAGTTTTGCTGCCGCATCCATTTCGCCTGCATCACTGCGAATTCCATCCCCAAAACCCTCTCCAAAACCACTGATGGAAACCTGTTGCAATTCCTCAGCAAGAGAAGTGTCATCATCGTTCTTCCACGACACAGAAACATCTGTTGAAACAAGTTTGGGCATTCCCATTCCAACATCTGCCTTGGTGCGCCTGAGCATACCTTTGTCGTGAATCTCATCCATGCCTTCACTTTTGCCATAGTAAGTATCCTCATATCCCAGAATATCACAAAGTGCGAACATGTCTTGCATCCGGTTTTGAATGGGCGTTCCCGTAATCATCCACTTGATACCTGCCTTGAGTTTTGCCGCACCATTCTGGATTGCAGTCTTGTTCCGCAAATGATGTGCTTCGTCGTAGATGATGCGGTCCCATGGCACCTTGTGAACTGCACTCTCTGGTTTGACGCTGAATTCCTTGAGTGAAACCTGAATCTCATGGTAGGTCACCAGAACAACGCGCGCACCCATGAGTTTTGCAAGTGGTGTGTAGGTTTTGCCCTTACCGTGGTACACAAGCACTTCGTCTCCGGTTGTGCGGAAAATCTGCTCCTTCCACTGGTCAAGCAAAGCAACTGGCAGTACAATGAGCGTCCGGTCGCACAAGTTTGCCACCATTGTGCCAATCATCATGATGGTCTTCCCCAGACCCATTTCGTCAGCGATGATGCCCCCACGCACGCCATTGTGCACACTGTGTTCTCGTTCCAGCATCCAAGCAACTCCCTCGCTCTGATGAGGTTTTGCTTCAAGTCCTGCATCCTGTATGTAACTTTGAAAGTTCGTTTGTTTCATTTTGACGGTTTGGTTTTTACTTTAGGAAAAGGAGTAAAAAGTTTTCAATTTTTTTTCAATTCACCCATTTCTTGTTTTATATTTTTTTATACCTATAGTATATAAATATGGAACAACAATTTCAAGGCGGAAAATATAGTCAATATTATTCAGATGATCAAATGAACGATGAACATAATGCATATGCTCGTGAAATGGGACAAGACCCTAGAGTGATGGCAATGAATTATCCTGAACTAGAGAGACGATTGAATAAGCGTTATCCTCAAAATAGGGGAAGAATGACCCAGATACCAAATAGGGGAAGAGGACCAATGCCATCTTCATATGGACAAAGAGGACCAATGCCAATGCAACCATATGGACCAGGAGGACCAATACCAATGGCACAAAAAAAACCAGGATTTTTTGGTAATCTTTTTGGTAAGGCATCAAGTACTGTTCAACAACATTTTACACCCGCAGAACAGCAACAACTTAATGAATGCAAGATGATTGTCCGTAATAAAGGAAGAAGTAAAATGGGTGGTATAATGAGTATGTTTGGTGGTAAAAGAAGACGCACTAAGAGTCACAAACGTAAGACTCACAAGCGCAAAACTCACAAACGCAAGACTCACAAACGCAAAACTCACAAGCGCAAGAGTCACGCACGTAAACATTAAAACCTGAAAATCGGTTCATATTGCAAAAAATTGAAATACTTTTCCGTCAATGATGGATAAGTAATTCAAACCACTCGCATTCAACAAAACAATCATGGCTCTGACCCTCAACGCAAACGCTCCAGAATTCATTCCCGGATGGGAATTGAACTCCAACATCCCACAGGTGGATGCACAACTGGAGTACAACGACGCCTTCTTGGAGTACGCTTACGCGAACGGACTTTGGGGTCTTCCCGGAGCAAACCACGAACCATCCGAAAACGAGATTACAAACATGCGCCAACAGTTTGCCGACCACTGGATGAACATTCACGGATACAACGAGAACATTGACTACTTCGGCGAAGAGGACGACGACGAAGATATCTTCTTCCCGGACGAAGATATCTTCTTCCCGGACAACGATGAAGACGCAATGAGCGTTGACGACGACGATGGCAGTGACGAAATGCCAGTTGTTCTGAACAACTTTCACTGTGCAGAATGTGGCATTGCACAGGGCGAAAACGTCATCCTTGAAGGCGACTCAACGAATGGTGAAATCTACTGTCAAGGATGCTGGCATGACTACGAGGAAGAGAACGGCGATTCATCAAACTGGGTTTGGTCTGACATCGCAGTTGAGTTCCAAGACTACTGCGAGTACTACGACCTCTTCAACGACCAACTTCCTGGAGACCTCAACTTCCGCATTGTGGAAGACGCCTGGGACCGGTTCGTTGACCATACCTTCAGCGAAGAATACCGACACTGGGCATATGTCCTTGCCGATTCCAACGAGTGGGCAGGTGTCTTCACAGCGACCCAAACCGAGGAAGTGCGCGCTCTTCGTCTTCAGTAAAACTAAAAACCAAAAAAGAAACATAAATTAAAGCACAAAAAAAAGAAACATAAATTAAAGCACCAAAAAAAAGTCCCCATTGCCTTGCTTGCCCCTGCCCCCTTTTTTTATTGAGAAACTGAAAAAGTTTGTAGTGGATTTCCCCGATAACTATGCCACCCTTCGTGATTAAGACAAATACTTAAATCTGCCCATATTTTTCCTCCTTTTTCTCTCCACATTTGACAAAATGCATAATCTTCTGTTAAGTAATGTCCATCAACAACCTTGCAAGGAAAAAAATCATTCATCGTATGTCCATTATATTTAAACTCCGGTGCTTTGTCTATAATCTTTTCAAAAACGCTACGTTTAATAAGCATAAAACCAGTTGCACCATGCTCTATCTCCATTACTTTATCACCATCCATAGTATTATTTTCATTAAAAAATGTCGAAGAATACTGAATTTTTTTAAATTGGTTATGTGAATCCACAATCATATAAGACTTATTAGCATAAAGACCGACAACTAATTCTTTTTTATGATTAATTAACTTCAATACATCATTAGGATTCCATTCTATATCGGCATCAATAAAAAGTAAATGTGAGAAATTCCCAGATAAAAATTCATATGCCAATATATTTCGGGCACGTGTTACAATTTGGTTGGGCAAAAAATGTATCTCACTTTCTATTCCATTCTTACGCAATAAATCAATAGTTTTTATAAGTGAACTGGTGAAATTGCAAGAAACCTGAGCACCAAAACATGGAGTTCCGATAAATATTCTGGGGGTTTCTTCCCGTTCTCTCTTTGTATGCAGTTGTCTTATAGATTGAACTTCTAAATTAAAATTACATCCTGTGTTTAGTAATCGTGTCATTATTGTGCTAATATTAGAGCAATACTGAACACGTTCTGTACCTAACGCACCATTTTTTATATTCTTAGCATTATCGATATTTAACCGCGTATCTTTATTGACGTGTATTAAACAAAACTGACAATTATCAAATGAACTATTATCACAAACTATATCATATTCTCTCTCCTCTTTAAAATCATAACTATAATCCGTTAAAATAACCTCATTACCTAGGTATAAAATATGAGTTATCTCATCCTTTGCTTTTGTCACAGCATTTTGTAAAACTTCTTTTAAAGTGACCTCGGTACAATAATACATAAATGGCATTTTAGATTTATAATTAAGCACTGCACAAAAAGCACTAATGTCCTTATGTAACTGTGCTTCTTCGATTAGTGAAATATCCTTACTGCCATGCATTATAATTTGCAGTCGTATTGACATAAATTAATATAAATAACTCTATAAATAAGCATTTATATTATTATTAAAAAAATTATAAAGATTGATACTTATATTTATATAACGATAGTGTAAAATGTATCAAATCATTGTAATGGCATGGAAATGTTCAAGCGTTTATTTCTTTTGGATTGGAGTACACTATTTAAGTGCCCATGCCTATCCCTATTTTTGTGCTGACTTATCAATGATAGGAATGGTATCATCGCCTTTTCTTGTGGTGGCACCGCATTGTAAAGCACTTTCTTGGTTGCAACAAACCTCCAGTTTGGCTATCCATAATATGTGGATAGTTCTAGGGTCTTGGTTAGCAACACAACTTGTTCCTAATCCAGGAATTTTGACAACAAATGTTCCCTTAGTTGCTGAGACAAAGTAAAGTATTCCTATCCTATTCTAGTGCGTCATAAAAATCACGCACCTTTTTATTAATAGTAATTTTAGACAAATCAAAAGATTTCAAATAGAGACCGTCCATAGAGCGCAATCGTGAAAGCGCAACATAGGTTTGTCCACACTCGAAAATTCCCTTTCCAATATCTATTTCTGCCATATCCAAGGAAGCACCCTGAGATTTATGAATTGTAATTGCCCAGGCAAGAATAAGCGGTATTTGCTTTACTCCAACCGTAGGAATCTTCTCACTTTGCCAAATATGATAACCTATTTTCATTGACCTCCCATTTTTAAAACGAACAATTGGCAATCCATCAGTTTCATCGATTTTTTCTACAATTCCCTGACTTCCATTGCAAACAGGTGTTTTTTCATTTTGCATATCAATATTTGCAACACACATAACTTGTGCCCCCTCCTTCAATGTGAGTTTCTTATCAAAATTCACATTGATCACCATATATTCATACTCTCGCTTTTTGTCTTCTTCACTGTAAATTGCAGCAAGGGATACTTTTGTTTCCGTAAGTTGCAAATCATTCACATCACAATGCATAAATTCGTACGTCTTTTCACTTCCTGTTAGTGATCCAAGTGAACGACTATTAACCTGGTCTACACGTCGACGAATAGGAAACAAAATTGGAGGAATCATAGTCTCACCTTCAGGCACTTTCCGTCCTACAAATTCATTTAGTTTGGCAACAGACGATTTCGTCATCTTTCCTACCCGTATTTGATTCAAAATTTTCTTATAGACGTCGTCAGTTTGTCTAAAAATCTCTTTCAATTGAGTTTGATTTGTGAAGACACGACCCCAAAGAGGCGATTCAAAGCAAAATTTACACGTATCTGGTTCTGCCTCAGTACCAACCGGTGGCAACTGATAGAAATCTCCTGTAAAAAGCACCTGAATTCCCCCAAATACTTTCACATTGCGCCGACACAACCGTGCTGTCATCTCCAGAAGTTCAAATAACTTCAACGACATCATACTTACTTCGTCCACGATAAGCAAATCGACCATTTTCCAATTCTTCTTTTTGAATTTGCTTTTATTGACCTTATTTGCCACTGCTAAATTATCACCATTTCCCAAACCGATACCTCCCCAAGAGTGAATTGTTTTCGCATTACATTGCAAAAGTACAGCAGCAGTGCCAGTTAGAGCACAAACTTGCACGTTTTTACCAAAATCCTTTGCATCTTCAACAATGGTACGAATCAATTCACTCTTACCAGAACCACCTGGACCCGTAATGAAAACATTTTCTCCCAATTTATACTTATTAAATGCTAGTTGCTGGGATTCCGAGAGTACGATTGTCATTTAATTGATATCTATCTAATTACCTTAATGATAAATAGATATCAATTATTTAATTAACATGTCGGGATTTTTTAGTAGCGCGGCGGGATTTTTTAGTCTTGCGACGGAATTTTTTAGTCTTGCGACGGGATTTTTTAGTAGCGCGACGGGATTTTTTACCTTTACGGCGATGAGTTTTTTTACCCCTGCGACGTCCCCCTCTTAAAAGATTTAATTCTTTAACTCTTGCAATCGGGTCTATCGGTTCTTCTGCATTATGTCCAGCATTTCTAAGAACCGTCATTGCTGCTTGGTTTAATTCATGTCTTCTTGAATCTGTATCACCCCTCAGAGGAGCAACACTATCTTCCTTTCTTAAAATCCATTTAGCTATATCTACATCATTTATATCAATTCGGTCGAATCGTCCTGGGGTAATACCTAAAGCATTTGCTACATTAGCTCTGTTAGTCGTTATGCCTTGTTGTAATTCATTAAAAGTGGGGTAATGGTGTGGTGCTCCAGACCTTTCCATATGAGTTCTGTATAATTTCCAAACACCGTCTAAGATCTCGTCATTAGTTGATCCATCACCATCGACGAGCCGATCATCATCCTGCTCAAATCTGGACCCGGTATTTATTAATTCATTTAATTGAGAACGTATGTGACCGAGGTCTGGCATATGTGCACCGTGAGGAGGTGGACCGTCCCCCGGACCCAATAGTCCAGGTCCCTCGCCCGCACCAAACAATTCTACTGGAACTTCGTCAACACCCATAGGAACATGTTCATTATCCATTATATTACGATAAAAATTGAAATGTAATTGAAATTATTTTTTTATCTAAATAATTCCAAAAATGAATATTCAGTCAATTCAAAAACTCATAAAGAGGGTTGTGAAACCCCACACGCAAGAATCAGTCATGCTAGGACGTTGGCGACTTAATTACTCTGAGGAAACACTTGGAAAGACTATTGATCGAGCAAATGAAGACCATTGCGGAACGTGTGTAAATCTGCCGAAAGAAGTGAAAGTAAATCAGGTGAAACGTCCTTGAACGAAAAAATCTCATCTAGAGTAAACCATCTCACTTTAATAATGTCGTCCTTATGTGCTGTCCTTTTTTTATGGAGTGAAAATGACAGTATACGGTTTAAATATTCTGCAAATTCATAGGATACATCTGTCTCCATAAAACAAAAAAAACCATACTGTTTAGATGCAGTGTAAAAAGGTGTTTTATTTTTATTTTCAATCACACCAAATGTTTGTTCTTTCCCACACCGAATAGCACACTCTACATCAGTTTCATCCGGATGCTGAATATCTTCAAACGTCACCCATGTTTTACTTTCAAAAGTTTGAACGAGCATAAATAAATGTTGTTCATCATTTTTAATTACTGGGATAAAATGACTTGTCATATATGTGACTCAAGAAAATAAACTATAAGTATTTTTCATAATTTTTTGTAAATAAATGCTCCAATTTTTCTAGGGTTTGGTCATAAAGTTCTTTATTTCCCCATTGGGTACGTGGATGTGAATATTTTTTAGGTGTTTGCATTTCCATATCCAATAATTTAAAAGAATCGTATTCTTCATTCAAGAGAGAACCATCGTGAATACTACTCACTATTTCGCGGGTGACATTAATATCACAACGTTTACCAATACCATATTTTCCTCCTACCCATCCCGTATTTACTAACCAGCAATGAGCATTATGCTTCTTAAGTTTCTCTGCAAGAAGCGTTGCATATTTTTTGGGATGACAGAGCAAAAATGCTTCTCCATAACATGCTGAGAAAGCAGCTATGGGTTCATCAACGCCGTCCTCAGTACCAGGTGCCTTTGATGTATATCCACTAACAAAATGATACATCGCTTGCTCTTCATTTAATTTGCAAACAACCGGAAGCACTCAAAA
>Ga0213861_10003515_pt1 | contig 12915 bp, 13 predicted proteins | sample PICome_4_FD_160110 | JGI IMG/M metagenome (GOLD analysis project Ga0213861, IMG submission 160110) | Coastal seawater microbial communities near Pivers Island, North Carolina, United States - PICO131 | ecosystem: Environmental > Aquatic > Marine > Coastal | place: USA: North Carolina...
TCAGCAAGTTTTTGCCGCAAGGCCGGCGTGTCGGCGCAGACCTCGTCAAAGAAGGCGCGCAGGCCGGCCTCGCCATCGCGTGTTTCAATCTGGGTGAAAAGTTCATGCATGGACATGCCGCCCTGATCGCGGGGGCGGTTGGGGGCCAGGTCGGCCCGGTAGGAACCCTGTTCAAGCCGGTAGCGATAGGCGGCCAGCCAGTCGGACCAGGTTTTGGCATGGCAATGGGCCAACGCAATGCCGGGGGTATCTTCGGGGCCCAGCAGCATCGCATCGTTTTGAAAGACGTTGTGGATCTGGACTTTTATGTCATCCAAGCCAGTGCGCACAAAGACTTTTCCGGCCAGATGGCTTAGGAATCCGCCTTTGACGTAGGTGCCATAGGTTGGATAAAGCGCCGAGATGATCCGCGCGCGCCCCGGCCCGTTTGGCACAAATCCCTTGAAGGCGGTGCCGTCGCCTGCCAGTTGCTCCATCGGGCGGATACGGGCGATCGGGGCATCGCCGGGCAGTGCCGCAAGGATGTCTGCAATGGGGCGGTCCGCGACCAGGAATTCATCCACATCCATATGGATCAGCCAGTCAACAGTGTTGCGCCTGCGGTAGGCATGGGTGGCGTTGCGGGTTTGGCGGACTTGATGCTTTTTGGGGCGCTTGCCGTTCCACCTTGCATCGTCGCATAGGGTCACGCGGATTTTCGGATGTGCCTTGAGCGCCTCAAAGGCGTCAATGTTGTCATCATCGAGGTAGATGAAGAGCCGCTGTGCCCCTGCCTCCAGATGATAGGCGGCAAAGCGCAGGATCTCTGCCGTGGGGGCCTTGATCGTGGCGCTGATGCCCCAGCTGGGCATCAGACCATCATTTCCTTTGTCGATGTCAGTCGGATGTCGGGATAGTCGCGTTCGACGCGGTCAATGTCCCATTGCAACCGCGTGAGATAGACAATGTCGCCGTCGTTGTCATGTGCGATATGCTGTTTGTTTTTATCTATAAAGTTATCAACGGCTTGGCGGTTTCCATTCACCCACCGGGCCGAGGTGAACTGAGAAGGTTCAAAGCGCACGGGCAGGCCATATTCCAGCTCGATCCGGCTGGCCAGAACCTCGAACTGCAATTGTCCGACAACGCCGACGACGAAACCGGACCCGATGGAGGGTTTGAAAACTTTGGCGGCCCCTTCCTCTGCAAATTGCATCAATGCTTTTTCAAGGTGTTTCGATTTCAGCGGATCACCCGCGCGCACCCCCTGAAGCAGTTCCGGCGCGAAGGATGGGATACCTGTAACACGCAAAGGTTCCCCTTCGGTTAAAGTATCCCCGATCCGCAGCTGCCCGTGGTTGGGAATGCCGATGATATCGCCGGCCCAGGCCTCTTCGGCCAGTTCGCGGTCCGAGGCCAGGAACATCACCGGGCTTGAGATTGTCATCGGTTTCTTGGTGCGGACATGGGTCATTTTCATGCCCCGCAAGAAGTGCCCCGAGGCCAGCCGGACAAAGGCCACGCGATCGCGGTGCTTTGGGTCCATATTGGCTTGGACCTTGAAAACAAAGCCGGAAACCTTGTCTTCTTCGGGCAGGATCTGGCGGGGTTCGGCAGATTGGATCTGAGGTTCAGGCCCGTAGGTGGCGATGCCGTCCATCAGTTCCTTGACGCCAAAAGAGTTGATCGCAGAGCCGAACCAGATGGGGGTCAGGGAGCCTTCGGCCATCAGGGCTGCGTCCAGGGGCGGCATGAGTTCGCGGACCATCTCAAGGTCTTCGCGCAGCTTTTCCAGCAGCTCGGCGGGCACATGTTCGGCCAGTTTCGGATCGTCCAACCCGTTGATTTCAATGGAGGACGCGACCTTGTTGCGGTCGGCGCGGTCCATCAGTTCCAGACGGTCGCGCAGGATGTCGTAGCAGCCGATGAAATCGCGGCCGACGCCGATGGGCCAGCTGGCCGGGGTGACATCAATGGCGAGGTTTTGCTGAATTTCGTCAATGATCTCAAATACATCGCGGCTTTCTCTGTCCATCTTGTTACAAAAGGTCAGGATCGGCAGGTCGCGCATGCGGCAGACTTCGAACAGCTTTTGGGTCTGGCTTTCGACGCCCTTTGCACCGTCGATCACCATCACGGCGGCATCGACCGCTGTCAGGGTGCGGTAGGTGTCTTCGGAGAAGTCGGAGTGGCCCGGCGTGTCCACAAGATTGAAACGGAACTCTTTGAAATCAAACGACATTGCGGAAGCTGAGACAGAGATGCCCCGGTCCTTTTCCATTGCCATGAAGTCAGAGCGTGTGCGCCGCGCCTCGCCTTTGGCGCGGACCTGGCCGGCCATCTGGATCGCGCCGCCGAACAGCAGGAATTTCTCTGTCAGGGTGGTTTTGCCCGCGTCGGGGTGGCTGATGATCGCAAAGGTGCGACGCCGCGCGATTTCTGGCGGCAGGGCGGGGCGATTTGTATTGCTATCCAGCATCTTGAGCGGCGTTCCTGATGTGATTTGGCCCCGTGGTTCGGGCAATAGTGAACAATGCGTAAAAAGTCACACGGCGTACACCGGGCGTACACATACCGTACATATGGGCGGTGGCAAGGGTTTGGAAGGTTTTGCCGCGTAAAACGAGGGTGGACGCCTCGTCCAGCTTTAGTAGCCGGAGGCCTTGCGCAGCAGTTCTGCGGCATCGGGGTGGTTCAGCAGGTTTTCGCTGACGTCCAGCCCTGCGTGGGGCAGATCGGAGTGGCCGGGGATGATGTCATCCATCGCAAAGGCCAGGTCTTGCGGCAGCACCGGTTTGGTGCGCGGGTCGATCAGCATGGTCTCTGCCGCGATGCCTTCGGCGTAGATGATCTGGTGGCTGTCAAAGAGCAGTTGGAAGTAATCGACAAAGCCGCCGTCCATCACGGTGACGGTATAGCCGTTCACCAGATGCCGCGCCTTGATCAGCAGTTCGGAGCGGCCGGCCCCCACTTTGTCGCTGCGCTGATAGATAAAGAGGCGGTGATCGGGGCTGACGATCAGGTCGTTTTCGTTGTTGAGCGCACCTGCGTGGATCTTGATCGGGGCGAATTCGCCCAAGGCGCGGACCGTGGTCTGGCCGATCCAGCGGATCGGTTGCACGCCGTCGTCGCGGGTCAGGATGCGGTCACCGACCTGCAGGTCCTCGATCAGGCGCTGTGCGCCCGACGACAGGGTGATATGGGTGCCACGGGTGAAGGAGACACAGGCGACCTGCGCGAATTTCTGGCGGGCGGTTTCGGTGTCGATGCCGACAAGGCGGTATTCGATGCTGCCGGTGATCGTGGTCAGGGGCAGCAGGTAGATGTCGGCCACATCGCCGTTTTCGTCCACCTCGACCAGCAAGAGCGCGTCATGCATCCCGCCGTCCGGTGACATGAAGGTCAATGCGCAATCCAGGTGCAAAGCCGCCTGTGGGGTGCCCACGTCAGTGTCGGGAGCCACGCAAAAGCTGTTGTCGGTTCTGGTCTGGATCGACAGGCGCGCGGGTTCGATGCCGTAGGGCAGTTCATAGATGTCATCAAGCAGCAGTTCCGAGGCAAAGGACAGGCTGTCGCCCATGTTCGCGCCATCGGTGGCCACGATATCGCTGGCCCGGAAAACGGGCAGGCTTTGGGGCGGGGCGGGGCGGGAGCGGGCCATGGAAACCTCATGCGACGACATCGTATCGCCAGAGGACTACGCTATGATTGTGACGGGCTTGGGTCAAGCATGGGGTCTTTTGCTGGCATGTGGGCGGGGGCGTGTTACGACTTGGGGGATTTAAAAGAGGGGAATCGTCTGATGGATTTGGGTATCAAAGGTAAAAAGGCGCTGGTTTGCGCGTCCTCCAAGGGGTTGGGGCTGGGCTGTGCCGAGGCGCTGGCGCAGGCGGGTGTTGATCTGGTGATGAACGCGCGCGGTGCGGAGGCGCTGGAGGCTTCAGCAGAGCGGTTGCGTCAGGAATACGGCGTTCAGATCACGACCGTTGCGGCGGATGTGGCCACGGCCGAGGGGCAGGTGGCGGTGATTGCCGCGGCGCAGGACGTGGATATTTTGGTCAATAACGCGGGCGGGCCGCCTCCGGGGATGTGGCAGGATTGGGATCGTGAGGATTTCATCAAGGCGCTGGATGCCAATATGCTGGCCCCGATTGCGCTGATCAAGGCGCTGGTGCCGGGCATGATGGAACGCGGCTGGGGCCGTGTGGTCAACATCACCTCGCAATCGGTGCGCGCGCCGATTGGTGTTCTGGGGTTGAGCAATTCGGCGCGCACGGGGTTGACGGGCTATGTGGCTGGCACCTCGCGGCAGGTGGCGGGCAAGGGGGTGACGATCAACAACCTGCTGCCCGGCATTCATGCCACGGACCGCGCCGATGCGCTGGATGGTGCTGTGGTCAAATCGCGCAACATCTCGCTTGAGGTGGCGCGGGCGGAACGTGCGGCGACGATACCGGCGGGCCGCTATGGCACGCGCGAGGAATTTGGCGCGGCCTGTGCCTTTCTTTGTTCCCAGCATGCGGGGTTCATCGTGGGGCAGAACCTGCTGCTGGATGGTGGCGCGACCAATCTGACCATGTGATGGCGGAAAAATTCTCGCTTAAGGATCATCTGTTCAATCAGACGACTTTGGGCCAGCTGGCGGCAGAGTTTGCCGCCGCTGTGCCCGGATTTGATGCGCAGAGGTTTCAGGCACAGGCCCTGTCGGGCCTTGCCGAGCGGGAGTTGCTGGCCCGGCTTGAGTGGATGGCCGATTGTCTTGAGGGGCAATTGGCTGATGACTTTGCGACCATGGCCGACCAGCTGGAGGCAGCCATGCCTGCGCCGCTTGACCCGGCGCTGAAGGATGATGATTTCGGGCAGTTCATTCATGCGCTGCCCGGTATTCTGGCGGTCCGCCACGGGCTGGAGGCGCATCGCGACAGGGCGCTGGACCTGTTGTATCAGGCGACGAAGCGGTTCTCGATGGAGTTCTACATCCGGCCCTTTTTGAACCATTGGCCTGATGAAACGCTGGCCCGGTTGGCGCAATGGGCGGAGGATCCGAATTATCATGTGCGCCGATTGGTCAGCGAGGGGACAAGGCCCAAGCTGCCTTGGGCCAAATCGGTGCAGTTGGAGACGGCGCAACGGCTGCCCTTGCTGGAAAAATTGCACAGTGATCCCACACGCTATGTCACAAGGTCGGTGGCTAACCATTTGAATGATATCGCCAAAACAGAGCCTGAGATCGTGACCGGAATGCTGCGGTCTTGGGGTGACGCGGGCCGGCAGGACCCCAAGGAGTTGGCGTGGATGACGCGGCACAGTCTGCGCAGCCTGGTCAAACAGGGCCATCAGGGCGCGCTGGGGCTGCTGGGGTATCGCGGGGACATTGTGGTGGATGCGGTGCTGACGCTGGACGCGGACAGCTGCCGAGTGGGAGAGCGGCTGGGCTTTCGCTGTGTGCTGAGCGCCCCGCAAGACCTGCCGGTGCTGGTGGATTACCGGATCATTTTTGCACGATCCGGCGGCAAGACGGGCGAGAAAGTGTTCAAACTCAAGGCCACACAGATCAGCGGCGCGCAGCCTGTCACCCTGACCAAACAGCATTTGCTCAAGGGGGATGCGACGACATTTACCTGGCATGCGGGGCCTCATGAACTGGTGGTGCAGGTCAACGGGCAGGATGTGGCCAGGGCGGGGTTTGAGGTGGTGTTGTAGTCTGCATCACGATTATGGGACGGCGCATATCCAAGGTGGCGGCACGCGCGCGGGCAGACTAAAGCTGGCGCGTTGATTTCTGGATAGGCGCTTACTTATGCAAACCACTGTTCTGATTGTGCTCTTTGGAGCGATCATTGTTGCCAGCCTGTTGGCGGCCCCCAGACGCGCCTCTGTGGAGGGGTTCTTTGGCGGGATGACCGTCGCGGGGCGGGCACCGGGGCTATGGGTTCTGGTCCTAAGTCAGGTGACCACGTGGATTTTTGCCCGTTCGCTGATGAATGCGGCGATCCTGGGGTATTATTACGGGAGTGCGGGCACGTTGGCCTACGCGGCCTATTACGCCTCTTTTTTGGCCGGTGGGTTCATCGTGGGACGGCTGCGCAGGCAGGGGGCGCGGTCGATGCAGGATTGGCTGGGCGCGCGGTTCGGGGCTGTGGGCAATGGTTGTTACAATCTGGTGATCGCGCTGCGGCTGTTGTCGGAGGTGTTTGCCAATCTGTTGGTGGTGGGTCTGATCTTAAACGCGGTGCTGGCGGGCAGCGGCACCACGGCGATATTGGTCGTGGCGGCGCTGGGGCTGGCCTATTCGGCCTGGGGTGGGCTGAGTGCGGCGCTGCGCACGGATGTGGTGCAGATGCTGGTGTTTCTGGTGGTCTTTGGCCTGGCCTTTGGGGCGCTTGTGATGAGCCCTGCATTTGATCTGGGGGCTGTGATCAGCGCGCCGGGGGTTTCGGGGCCTTATAATGGCTGGGTTTTGCTGGCGGTGGCGGCGTTGCAGGTGTTCTCTTATCCTGCGCATGATCCGGTGATGATGGATCGCGGCTTTATCGCGGATGAGGCGACGACCCGTGCGTCGTTTCTGCATGCCTTCTGGATTTCGACGCTTTGCATCATCGGCTTTGGGTTTTTCGGGATACAGGCGAGCCTGATGGGTGCGCCCAATGAGGGCGAGCTGATCGGGACCTGGGGCGTGATGTTTCCGGCCTGGGTTTTTGTGGCATTGCTGATCTCGCTGCTGGTTTCGGCGCTGAGCACGCTGGATTCGGCGCTGGCATCGGCGGCGCGGCTGGTGGTTGAGGAGCTGAAGCTGGCCCCAAGGTCGCTGAATGGCGGGCGTGTGGTGATGCTGGGCTTTATGGCGACGGGCACGGCGCTGACGCTTTGGGGGAATGCGACGTTGTTTGATGCGGTGGCGGTCAGTGGCACCGCGTCGATGTTTCTGACGCCGGTGCTGTTGGTCGGGCTGGTTTGGGGCCGCGAGGTGGCGCTCTGGGGCTATATGGTGGCTTTTGGTGCGGCGATGCTGGGGGCATTGGCCTATTTCGGACGGGGCTGGGCGGTATTTGCCGCCGTGCTGCCCGAGGGCCATAAGTACGAGCAATTGCTGGTGATTTGTGTGATCGTTCTGGCGCTTGGTTTTGCCGGAGTGCTTGCAGCACTGCGGCGGGGCTGATAGCAGACCCGAGTAAATCTATCGGAAATATATGTCAGCACCTGTTCCACGCCTTGAGATCAAGAACCTGCGCCGCTCTTTCGGGGGGCGTGCGGTGGTGGATGGCGTGTCGCTGCAGATCATGCCGGGGCAGGTGACCTGTTTGCTGGGGCCGTCGGGCTGCGGCAAGTCCACGACCCTGCGCATGATCGCGGGCGTTGAGATGCAAGACAGCGGGTCTATCCATGTGGATGGCAAGCTGATCTGTGACACGGTGTTTCGCATCCCGCCAGAGCGGCGCGAAATCGGGCTTATGTTTCAGGACTTTGCGCTGTTTCCGCATTTGTCGGTGGCCGATAACGTGGCCTTTGGCCTGAAGGGCAGCAAGGCCGAGAAACGGCTGCGCGTCGAGGAATTGCTGGCGCGGGTGGATCTGCTGCGTTTTATCGACGGCTATCCCCATCAGCTGTCGGGCGGAGAGCAGCAGCGCGTGGCGCTGGCGCGCGCGCTGGCCCCCAGACCGCGCATCATGCTGATGGACGAGCCGTTTTCGGGGCTGGACAACCGGCTGCGCGACGGCATCCGCGACGAGACGCTGGGCATCCTCAAGGAAGAGGACACAGCCGTGTTGCTGGTCACCCATGAGCCCGATGAGGCGATGCGGATGGCCGATGAGATCGCGCTGATGCGCGATGGCAAGATCGTGCAGCAGGGCGCACCCTATAACGTCTACACGCGCCCGCTGGACCGGGCGGCGGTGGCGTTCTTTTCGGATGCGAATGTGGTGGAGGCGACGGTGCAGGGCGCGCTGGCGCAGACCGCGTTCGGGCGGTTTCTGGCACCGGGGGTGGCGGATGGCACCAAGGTGCAGATCGTGTTCCGCCCCCAGCATGTGCGGATTGATTTCGACCGCGCCGGCAAGGGCCCGTTGCCCACCGCCAAGGATGGCACGCCGGCGCGTGCCGTGGTGGCGCGGGCGCGGTTCATGGGGTCAGAGAGCCTGGTTGAATTCGTGATGGACCATGATGGATCGGTCCTGCGGGTGACGGTGCCGAATGTGTTCCTGCCCCAACCCGGTGCGGTGATGTGGCTGACGATCCCGCGGAACCGGTGTTTTGTGTTTCCGGTATCGTGATGCGGCAAGGGCGGCACCTGTTGCGGTGCTGCGCGATCAAACGGAAGGGAAAAATGTGATGGCTGAGACGTTGCTGGTGGAATTCGGGATGGGATCATCCTTGCGGCGCGGGGATTACACCCAAGCCGCTGAACGCGCGGTGCGCGACGCGTTGTGGCATAATTCGATCAACCTGGCAGAGCTGTTCGGGTTTGAGAAAACCCAGATGCAGATCACGCTGGATGTGGGTGTGCAGCAGCCCGACAAGGTGGATGTTGAGGTGCTGAAGGCGGTGTTTCCCTATGGCAATGTGACGGTGAATGTCCGAAAGGGCGGCCTGGATGTGCCGCGCCCGGTGGGGCAGGAGGGCGCAGGCCATCCAACCGTGATGGCCAATGTCGCCCTGTCTGTGGGCTTTGACATGGAGCGGGCCGATGGATGATCTGAGCAAGATGCACCGCGTCATCATCGAGATGGGCATGGGCAATGACCTGCACGGTATGGACTATACCAAGGCTGCGGCGCGGGCGATTGAGGATGCTTTTCGCCATTCGTCGCTGCCGCTGTTTGCGGTGACGGGGCTGCGCCACGAGGACATGCGGGTGCAGGTGACGGTCGGGGTGCAGGAGCCGGACAAGCTGGATCTGGATGTGCTGACGGCCAAGCTGCCACGCGGCCGCGCGCAGGTCCGTGCGGTGCATGGCGGGCTGAACGTGCCGGCGGGCGGTGAGACGATCGTGATCGCGCAGGCCAGCGTCGAAGCCTTTTTGCCGCCCCAGACGGGGTGGGCGCTGAAGGATCAGGCCCAGTAATTTGGCCCATTGGTCAGCTGACGTAGTCAGCCAGCCGTTTGCCTGGCTCATCGACAAAAAGCTCTGGCAGTGCCTCGGCGGTTTCGATCAGGTCAAGCCGGAAGGTGCGGAAGGCCGCGCGCCATTCGCACCAGGCGGTCAGCGTCCAGATGCGCCCGTAATAGGCCATATGCAGGGGACGGATGATGCGGCCCGTGACGGCACCATCGGGGCCGGTATAGGCCAAGCGGACCTTTTGGCGGGCCGTGATCGCAGAGCGCAGCAGCGGCATGTGCCGCAGGTTGCGGGTGGGATCGGCAAAGGGGGCAAGGGCCGCCGCCCATTGCGCGGCCTCGGCGATGGTCTGGGCGGGCAGGGCCTGATCAATCTTTGCCGCCAGCGTGTCAGCCGCATTTTTCAGCGTTGCATCCGCCGCTTGGGCGACGATGGCGAGGCCAAGGTTGAGGGCCTCAAGTTCGGCGTCGGTCAGGGTCAGCGGGGGCAGGCTGATGGCGGGTGTCAGCCGGTAGCCGGTGCCGCGCGTGCCCTGCACCGGGACGCCGGAGGCCGCGAGCCTGTCCATGTCGCGGTAGATGGTGCGCACCGACACATCCAATGCCTGCGCCAGCGTATCGGCGCGGTGGGTCGCGCCATCGCGTAGTCGGTCGATCAGGTTAAAGAGGCGGTCTTTGCGGGCCATGCAACTGACATAAACCTGTCAGGAGGGCGCGGCAAGGGGCGAAAAACCTGGCTTTGCACTGTGGTTTTGGGGGCAGAGCGGGTTTTGGTGCTTTGCCTTGCTGCGGCGGCTTTCTACAAGGGTGGGGAATATACGCGGGTCTGCCTGCGGTTACCTATGGGAGAATTGGAATGTTGAATAATATTGGTTTGCCGGGCCTGCTGCTGATCGCGGTTGTTGTGCTGGTTCTGTTCGGGCGTGGCAAGATTTCCAGCCTGATGGGTGAAGTCGGCAAAGGCATCACCAGCTTCAAGAAGGGCATCAACGAGGGTGAAAAAGAGCTGGCCGATCAGTCTGACGTGGTCGAGACCGAAGCGACATCTGAAAAAGACAAGGCATAAGCCATGTTCGATCTGGGCTGGACCGAGCTTTTGGTCATTGGCATCGTGGCCCTGATTGTTGTCGGGCCCAAGGACCTGCCGATCCTGTTTCGCAAGGTCGGACAGTTCGTGGGCAAGGCCAAGGGCATGGCGCGGGAATTCAGCTCTGCGATGAATGACGCGGCTGACAGTTCCGGTGTGCGCGATATGTCAGCGTCGATCAACAAGTCGCTGAAGGCTGCCACCAATCCGGTGGGCACGGCCATGGACGGGGTAAAGTCGGCGGCCAAGTCGCTGACCGATCTTGATCCAGATAGCGAAACCGGCAAGCTGGCGGCGGAACGCGCTGAAAACGCAAAGAAAATGCAGGCCGTGTCAGCCCGCGGAGTGGCCGAGCGCAAACAGCGCGAAGCGGCCGAAGCGCTGGCCAAGGCCGAGGAAGCCGAAGCGGCGGCCAGAGCAGTAACAGCACCTGCGCCTGCGGTGGAAAAAGAGTAAATCATGAGTGCCACAGACGATATTGACGACAGCGCAGCGCCGCTGATCGAACATCTGGCAGAGCTGCGGACGCGGCTTATTCATTCGGTGATCGCCTTTATCATCGGGATGATCATTTGTTTCACCGTCTGGAACCCGATCTTTAACTTTCTGACCAATCCCTTGTGCTCTGCCATGGCGGAACGGGGGCAGGACGATTGCGGGCTGATCCTGATCAAGCTGCAGGAAGGTTTCTTTGTTGCCATCTCCATCTCGCTGTTGGGGGGGCTGGTTCTGGGCTTTCCTTATATCAGCTACCAGATGTGGCGGTTCGTGGCACCGGGGCTTTACAAGAATGAGAAGGGGGCGTTTCTGCCCTTCTTGATCTCATCGCCGCTGATGTTCTTTTTGGGCGCGTCTTTTGCCTTTTATGTGGTGACGCCGCTGGCGTTTGACTTCTTCCTTGGGTTCCAGCAGGCCGGACAGCTGGTTGGCGAGGGCGAGAACGGGTCCAACGGGATTGCCGCGATTGCCTTTCAGGGATCGGCGCAGGAATACCTGAGCCTGACGATCAAGTTCATCGTGGCCTTTGGTCTGTGTTTCCAGCTGCCTGTGCTGCTGACCCTGATGGGCAAGGCCGGGCTGGTCAGTGCAGAGGGTCTGGGCAATGTGCGCAAATACGCCGTTGTTGCGATTTTGATCCTGGCCGCGCTGGTCACGCCGCCTGATGTGATCACCCAGGTGATCCTGTTTGTTGTGGTCTACGGTCTGTATGAGATTTCGATCCAGTTGGTCAAACGCGTCGAGAAAAAGCGCGAGGCAAAGCTGCGCGAAGAAGGGTTCTATGACGACGAGGACGAAGACCCGCTGATCGCTGAATTTGACAAGGACGAGGACAACCTCAAGTGATTGACGATCCTATGGACCGGATCGCGGCGGCGCTGGAGCGGATGGCTCCGGCACCGCTGGCGGCTCCTGACTTTGATATGGCGACGGCCTTTGTCTGGCATACGGAGCCGGACCGGCTGGAGCCGGTGGAGAAAGTCAGCCGGGTGGATCTGGATCTGCTGATCGGCATTGACCGGTCGCGCGATACATTGTTGCAGAACACGCGCCAGTTTGCGGCGGGGCTGCCTGCGAATAATGCCTTGCTTTGGGGGGCGCGGGGCATGGGTAAATCCAGCCTGGTCAAAGCGATACATGCTGATGTTGCCGCGACGCATGATGCGCTGCGCATCGTTGAGTTGCAGCGCGAGGATCTGCCGTCGGTGGGGCGTCTGCTGAACCTGCTGCGCGGTGCGACGCAGCGGTTTATCCTGTTTTGCGACGATCTGAGTTTTGGCCATGATGATGCGCATTACAAATCGCTCAAGGCGGTTCTGGACGGCGGGATCGAGGGGCGGCCAGAGAATGTCGTGCTCTATGCCACGTCGAACCGGCGCCATCTGATGCCGCGAGATATGATCGAGAACGAGCGCGGGTCAGCCATCAATCCGGCGGAAGCGGTCGAAGAGAAAGTGTCGCTGTCAGACCGGTTTGGCCTGTGGCTGGGTTTTTATGCCTGTGATCAGGATCAATATCTGGCGATGATCCGGGGCTACTGCGATGCCCATGGCGTGTCCATTGGCGATGATGCGCTGCGGGCCGAGGCGATTGAGTGGCAGGCGACGCGCGGGTCGAGGTCGGGCCGGGTGGCATGGCAGTATTTTGTTGATCTGGCTGGCCGCAAAGGCGTGCCGCTGCGCTGAGGTTGTTCAGGCGGCCGCATCTGGCAGGCAGGTCGCCTCATGGCCCCGCAGGCGGGGGGCGGTCGTTGCGCCATAGGTCGAGGGATCAGGAAACAGGCGATTGATTTCATCCCTTGCCTCTGGGTTGACCGATTGCAGCGCCATGTCACCGGGATAGAGGCTTTCGGTCCAGATGCCTTCGGTCTGGACCAGATGATGGGCATCCAGCAGAATGTGGTAATAGGTGACCATGCCGCCGGTCTTGCGGTGAACGCCATCGTGGTTCAGCAGGTCAACAGCGCGGATCAAGACTTCGGTCTGGCCATAGACCAATTCAGCGCGCCAGTCGTCGATCAATATGCCATGCTGGGGCGAAACGATCAGATCGTGGTCATTGTGGATCGCCCCCTTGCTGATCACGATCGGGGCAAAGTTACCCTGTGCCGGGACCGTCGTTTCGCCGATCCAGCGGATGGGTTGCAGGCCATTGTCGCGGGTGGCGACCAGATCGCCAACCTTGAGCGTTTCGATGCAGGTCATGCCAGAGGCGGCAGCGATTGATGTCCCTTTGGCAAAACAGACAACGATGGCATTCAGATCCGCATGGGACTTGAAGTCGGGGTCCTGTGT
>Ga0213861_10003519_pt1 | contig 12908 bp, 9 predicted proteins | sample PICome_4_FD_160110 | JGI IMG/M metagenome (GOLD analysis project Ga0213861, IMG submission 160110) | Coastal seawater microbial communities near Pivers Island, North Carolina, United States - PICO131 | ecosystem: Environmental > Aquatic > Marine > Coastal | place: USA: North Carolina | collected...
GATTTGTCTCCGGTAATTTTTAATGCAAATAACAGTTGTGGATTAGATCAAGCAATAGCTGCAAGTTGTGCATTCCCCGGTGTTTTTTCGGCTGTAGAAATAAATGATGCTTTATATGTTGATGGCTTTTTCAATGCTAAAAACCCAACGCGTTTGGCGCAAGAATATAATTTAGATAAAGGTGCCGATATTACTTTTCTGAGTTTAGGCACTGGAGTCATGCGGGAATCGGATGCGGTGGAGCAGGAGGTTCAAGCGGTGCATTTGCACATGGAACAATTACAGCATCAAGGTCAGTTGAACTATTTTAGGTTTAATCCAACTTTAGTGCATGCGGCTGATTCTATGCAGAATACGAGTGCTAAAAATATATTGGCTTTAAGGAAGGATGCCTTGCATTATATTGACGCGAATGAAAACGAGATTCAACAGTTTTTAAAGACTTTAAGCTAGACTTCAATCCCCATTAAACACACATCATCTAGTTGTTCTAAATCCCCCATCCAATCAAAAAATGCTTTTTTCAATTCTTCATGTTGCGCTTCAATTGTAATGTTTTGTTGAGAAAGCAGCAGGTTCTTGAGTGCTTTATATTTGAATTTCTTGCCTTTTGGCCCACCAAATTGATCGGCATAACCATCACTAATCAAATAAATGCGATCGCCTTTTACAAGTTCGCCAGCATGATTTTTAAATGGCACTTTATTTTCGAAATAACCAATGGGTTGTTTATCACCTTTAATTTCAAAAAGATTATAATCACCTAAATCAATATTAGGTTCAATTTCTGTGTCATTTACAATTAAATTACCATTTGTCTTTTCACGAATAATCCAAAGTGGGTTGTGCGCTCCTGCAAATTGGAAGGATATTTTAGGCGTAGATTTATCTAAAGATAATAGAGCGATATCCATACCATCTTTAATGATTGTGCCCGACTCTGCATCAGTAAATGCTTCTAAAACAATATCGTTTGTTTGATCTAATATATCACTTGGTTTTGTCAATTCGTTTTCACGTACGGCACTGTTCAATGCTCTTGTTACAACTAAACTTACCATTGCTCCTGGCACACCATGACCAGTGCAATCTGCGACTGCAACAAAGGTTAAATCTTTTTTATTTGGGGAAAGTTCTGCCCAATAAAAATCTCCCGATACAATGTCTTTTGGTTTGTAAAACACAAAATATGTTTCAAGTGCACTGTTCAGTTTCTCCGTTCCTGGAAGGATAGAGTATTGGATTCTTCGTGAGTATAAAATAGAGTCGGTAATTTCATGGTTCTTATATTCGAGCTCCTCTTTTTGTCGCCGAATTTCTGTTGTTCTTTCTTCTATCGTTTCTTCAAGTGCGCTCTGTTTAAGTCGCAGTTGGCGTGTTCTTAAACTTATTAAAAAGCTGATAAAACCAACAACCAATAAGGCCGCTATGATTCTTACCAGCCACGTTGACCACCATGGTTTTTCTATTTTAAAATCGAAACGAATGGGGTCACCTACAATACGACCGTGCTCATTAGAAGAGCGTAGCAGAAATGAATAATTTCCAGGATCAAGATTGGTATAAGCAGCGAAATCATTTTTAGTCACGGTTTTCCAATCATTGTCAAATCCTTCAAGCATCCAACTGTATTTCACGTTTTTGGGAGAAATAAAATTCAGGCCTATGAAATCAAAAGAGATATTGTTTTCATCATAAGGAAGTCTTAAGTTAACGGGTAGGGCAAATACACCTTCTGATCCGCTGCACCAATCATTGGAATTACTCCAATCAAGATACTTTCCATTGATTTTGACAGATTTGATATAGTTAACAGAAGGTTTGCCCTCAGTAAACTGCTCTAAAACGTTGTTCTTTAAACAGAATAGACCGTTTACAGTTCCGAACCAGAGATTTCCGTCAGAATCTTTAAAAGAAGCATTTTGATTGTTCTGCAGACCGAAGAAGCCGCGTTCTGGTCCATAAGTTTGAATATCGAAAGTTGAATCTGTTTTGGCTGTGATTAAGTCTAAACCATTTTCATGTCCCACCCAAATTAAATCATCATCTAAAAGTATTGAAAAAATATAATGAGAGCTTAGGTCATGGAGTGTCGACAATTTATCCGAATTTAAGGTATGTTCTAAGGTGTCATAATTTCCATAAAACAAACCGTTGCCATTGGTGCCAATCCAAAACTTATCATCAGCATCAATTGTAAATGAAGTTATTTCTTGGATTGATTCGTCCATAATAGGATTGATAAACCTATTCTCTGCAAAATAACTGAATGTACCATCTAAGAAACTGATCCAAACATTGTTTTGACTATCTGCCGCAATTTGGGAAACCACAGATCCAGACAAACCATTATCTTGTTGATAAAAATCAATCGTAAAGGCTTTATAATTATCAGTTTTTATTTTGGCTACGCCGTCATTTGTTCCAATCCAATAGATGTCATCAATTTTTTTAATCACCGTTATTTCGGAGTTTTTTAAGCCCATTTTTTCATCCAAATAGGTGACTTTATTGCTTTGAATGAGTGTAATTCCTTTTTCAGTTCCGTACCAATAACAGTCATTTTCATCTTTTAGAATGGCTCTAACGTCATTGTCTGTTAATCCCTGTTCGGTCGTAACGGTTTTTGTACGGAGAAGTTTTTCATTGTAAATTTTTAATTTAGAAACGCCGTCATAAGTTCCGACAATGATATCTCCTTTTTCATCTTCTGTTATGCAATGAATTTGGTTCCTCACTAATCCTTCTGCAGTTGTGTATGCCACAAAGTCTTGATGGTTGAAACGCATGATTCCGCCAAAATAAGTGCCGACCCAAATATTATTAAAATTATCTGTTGAAACGCATCTGATACGTTCATTTGAAAGCCCATTCTTACTGGTTAAGTTTAAGAAAGTATATCCGTTAAACACGCTTATTCCGTCACTGGTTCCAATCCAAATATTTCCTTTATAATCTTCAGCGATACTTCTTACTCTATTGTTGATTAGGCCATTTTCATTAGACCAATGCTGGATGGTGTCGTTGTTGATTTTGTTTAATCCATTTTCGGTACCTACCCATAATTCATTATTTGAATCAACAAATAGGGTCAATATGATATCATTACTCAATCCATTAGAGCTGTTAAATTCTGTGATTTTTCCATCATCATATTTGCAAAGACCAGCATCAGTGCCTATCCAAATTATGTTTCCCTGTGTTTGCAAAGAACGAACCTTTTTGTGTGGTAAACTAAAGTTGAGTTTCAATTTATGTGAAACGCCTTTTTCATCTGAATCTATAATGGAAATACCTTCATTACTACCTACCCAAATATTGCCTTCATGATCTTGTGCTATTGAGCGGATATAATTATTAGCAATACCATCACTTTCGGTTAAACTTACAAAATCTTCTCCGTTAAAATACGTCAAGCCATTTGTTGTTCCCAACCATATTACTCCGCTCTTATCCTGAAAAATAATACGTATTTTTTCTGAAGCCAAACCATTAAAACGCGTATAAGTTTGAAATGTTTTACCATCAAATTTGCACAGCCCACCACCTTCTGTAGCTACCCATAAAAAGCCGTTTCGGTCTTGCAAAATATCATATACACCAGAACGTGAAAGTCCCTCTTCTAAGGAATATTGTTTGAAGTGGAATTGCTGCGTGAAAGCATTCATTCCAACAAATACTAATTAATATGGTTATTAATTTTCGCATTTTCATCCCTGTAATCAGTAGGAAAACAGGTTGGATTTTTAATCAAATCTACAATTTTAATCTATATGAGCATGATAAAGCGAAACTAATTAGCAGGCTTGTTTGCAGGATTCTATTCAGCATGTTTAACGGGATATTACTCATATTGTATGCTCAACAAGCAAGTATATCTATTAGAAAATGATCAATCGGCATAAAAGCTACGCCATTTTTCTTTCACCGCATCAGCCCTAAATTTTGATTCAAGTTCGGCACTAATCGCTTCAGCGTCATACCCTTGATAAGACGTGGTCATGCGAAGCATAGCTTCTGTTAATTCTTGATGTTCAGATCTGTTTTCAGTAGGGCTTGGTGAAACAAGAATGCTATTTTTTTCTGACAAAAATTCTTCAGGACCGCCACATTTAGTTGCAACAACAGGTTTTCCGCAAAGCAAGGCTTCTGCCACTGTCATTCCAAATGTTTCAAATCTTGAATTGCAAACATAAATATCGGCTTTTTGCATAGCATTTAAAACAAATTCATGATTTTGTCGGTTGGTGAAGCTTACTATATTTTCTTCAAAATTTAAGTCCTTCGCCAGGTTTACGATCATATCATAATCTGGTCCACCACCAACTAAGGTTAAACGAGTTTGCGGATGAATCTTATTCACCACTTTGAATGCATGTAGCAAACCACTAAAGTTCTTGGTTTCATTGTGAAAATCACCTACAGAAAGAAAATTGATTTTATCAGAGGTTGACTTTTCAATTTTTGCTGCACTTTCAATTATATTAGGAATTACTTGAGATTTAAATCCTGTATTTTTTTGAAAGGCTTTTTGCAAGGCTTGGCTAACGGTGCTTATTTTTTTTGCTTTTTTCAAAACGCGTTTATACAGTATTCTGTCCAATACATTTTTGCGCTGATAATTTCCATTCAAGTGCCCCGACCAATGTTCCGTTACTAAAAATGGAATGCCTTTTTTATGCAATTCAACCGCTAATAAAGCTGGCCGATATGGTACGTGAATATGACACAAATCAACTGTCCTAACCACCTTTTTCAAGCCCATTTGTTGCGCTTTTTTATAGCGTTTTAGATTGATTAACTTTTTAAACAAACCTTGACCGCTTTTGAAATAGATTATATGTTCTGCAAAACCATTTTCAGTACTTGAAACCATTTCATAATCTTGTTTCATGTCTGAAATCGCTTGCGCATATACCACTTGCATTTGAAACTCATCTTGCATCAAAGCAACTTGTCGTTGAATGAAAACTCCCAGTTGAATATCTGTTTTATTAGGATACCATCTTGGCAAGACTAGGATGCTAGTCTTCTTCTTGCTCGTCTGGTTCTTCTTCTGATAATTCTTCACTTATATCAACTATTGTCTCGTATATTAAATGGTCATCAGATCCTTTTGGATAAAAGCTTGATCTAATACTAACCCATTCCGTTCCTTCATATTTTGAAGCATAAGGAATAGGTTCGCTGTTAAGATGTCTTAAAACACGATCTATATTTTTCCCGAATTTAACCATTTTCCCACGTGGAACAAGAATTTCAACCCGAACATATTGTGCGCGCAACTTATCTTCCTTTGGCATTTTAAGATAAGGACTTATGAAAAGTTGATTGCCTTTACTGATAATCGGGTATTCAATGCGTTCAATATTATTAATAGCTTCTCTGGTTGTTGCACCATGACTTTCTTTGATAATTGACACTCTGAATTCACCTGTATCTTGCACTGCTATTACCTTTAGTCGGGGTAGGCCAAAGTAAATAAACTCTTCATCAACCTTTACCAATTCAGATGCTCCCCAATCATCATAAGGGTCCACGTGATTTGAGAATTGATCATCTTCCAATACACTGATGATTAATTCATCTGCGCCTGCATTTTCTAAAGGTACCGAATAACGAATTTCTTTATCGCTTTTGAAATTAGAAGCGAATTGCGTACTGTAAATGAATAGGATTCCAACCGCGACAGACCAAGTAATAGCAAATGTCCAAGCAACAATTTTGATGTTTTGACGGTAGTTAAATAAAATTCGAACTCCCAGTGTTACTAATGCAATGATAGGGATTGTTAGGACTAGAATGAGTGAAATAAAGATTAGTGAACTTGGTTCGGCTCCTGGATAAACAATGTCAATTAACATTGGGATACCATCAATTCTATCAGGACCAAGGAATGGAATTATTCCCGTATTACCAAACAATATAATCATGAGGAAAACGAACATAAAAATACCGCCAATTGTAAAGCCTACTCCAAATACTTTAGAAACGGCTTGGAAAACGGATAGTCCAACAACTACACCTTTACCCACCACGCCGCGTACTTTTTCGCTTACATTGGCCGATTTGCCTTTTTCAGTGATGGTTTGTTTTATATTAGAAACATGTTCTTTTATGGAATCGACATTTACGGCCCCACCTTTCATTTCAATTTTGTCAGATGTCGTTTTAGCTTCTGGCACAACTAACCAAAGAATGATGTAAAGTAATACGCCTGTTCCTGCAAGGATGAAGAGCATCACAAAAATGATTCTAAAAACTACCCGGTCAACGTCAAAATAATAACCTAAACCGCTACATATTCCGGCGACTGAAGAATTGTCGGTATCGCGGAAAAGGCGTTTTGTTTTTGCGGTTTGAGCTTGATCGTTGCTTGGCTTTTGAGCGCTTTACGCCTTTTATTGGATCGCTTAATTTTAAATTCGGGATGTTTTATTAGCTATTTAAACGCTCAATTATCTTATCTGCAACGCGGAAAGAATTGGCATAAATAGTAAACGTATAAGGAACGCTTCCACCAGTTGGCATAAAACTTCCGTCAGTAACATATAAATTATCGACCTCATGTGCCTTGCAATTCGCATCTAAAACACTTGTTGCAGGATCACTACCAAAGCGACATCCACCAGCCATTAAGTTAGTTGGAGGGCTTCCATTTATGGAAGATTTAATATTAACAGCGCCAATATTGCCCATTACTTTCATGGCTTTATCCGCTAAATAGTTCCCTACTTTTATGTCTTGTTCATGAAAACCGAATTTTACACGGCCCACAGGATCGCCCCACTTGTCGGTTACTTTATCATCCAAGGTCACATTGCAATCATCATTGGGTAACCAATCGCAAAAAATCTCAAAGCGCAAACGCTTTTGATTGGTGAAATAATCTTTTAAATTTTCTTTTAAGTCGGAGCCGTAGAGTAGGGTACCGTCCTTATATTTTGCACGGCCAACTTTAGGCATTGGCGCCGAGTGTTCAATTAAAAAGTCAATCGTTCCTCCTTTTGCTCTGCCACCAAATTCTTCATCTTCAATTTCATAAAAATCGAGTAAAGCTTGATTGACAAAAGTTAAAGGGGTGTCAATTTTCTTTCGGTCTTCCTCTGAAACGCTATCAAAACGAATGATTCCTGAACCTGCGCCACCGCCGGCAAATAACAAATTTTTACCCACATTTCCATTATTGTTGGCAATGCCATTTGGAAATTGTGGACCTTTACTCATTAACAAGAGTCTTGAAGTTTCTACCGCTTGTGCAGCAACCACAAATAATTTAGCAGTTACACTTTGTTTTTCCTCGTGCTTGTCATAATACCAAGCTTTCGTCACCACTTTATTATCGTCTGTTTCTAAAAGGTATACTTTTGAATCAGGGCGAATTTCACAATTCCCCGTTTCCAAAGCAATATTAATTAGAGCGGCTCTTGAACTTCCTTTACCGTCTGACGAGCAGCCAAAGCTTCCACAATAGTTTGAATGATAGCAGGCGCCCCTTTTACCTAAGGGTTGAGAAATAATTCCGCGCGCTGCTGGAACAATATTATAGCCTTCTTTCTTGCCTCCTTCAACAAACCACTCAGCCACAGGATTAGTATTTAATGGTGGGAAGGGATAATCGGCTGTTGAGCGTGGCTCAGCATGTTTGTGTGGAACAACTTTTCCAGATACACCAATTACTTCTTCTACTTTTGCATAGTAGGGTTCTAATTGGTCATAATTTATAGGCCAATCTACAATATTGGCACCTTCTATGGCTCCGTATTCTGTTTTTAATCGAAAATCTTTTGGTTTTAAGCGGTGGAAATAAGCACTCATAAAATTAGAGGAACCACCAACACAATTGCCATTCCATAAGTTACCCGAATCATAAGTTGATTTAGCAGACCAATTGCCGTTTGATTTTGGTCTTTCAATCACATGGCGTTCATCTTTTAAATTGGGACGATAAGCATCTCGACGTGTAACGGTCATCTCATCTTTTGTAAAGTCAGCCGTTTTTAACCATGGGCCTTTTTCTAGGACTAATACTTTGAAACCAGCCTTGGAAAGTTCGTAGATAATTGGCCCCGCTCCGGCGCCACTTCCAACTATGCAAATATCGTATTTCATAAGTAGTTAGTCGTTAGTTTTTTAGTCAATAGTTCCTGGAGATAAGGGGCGCTGAGGTTGCACGCAGTGCAAAAATCTCGAATCGCCCCTATCGCGTGCACTTATCACACTACAATTTTCATTTGTTTCTCCATAATTCTTTCGTAGCGCAACTCTTCGGTTGGCCCCGGGAAACCTGGTGTGTGATTCAGCCATTTCCAACCTGCTTCATTGGTGTTCCCACCATAAATAGGATCTAATAAAACAGCTTCACAAATCAATGTAATTAGTACGCTAGACCAATTTTTGCCCCAATTTAGTTCTGTGAATTTACCGACTAAAGCCTCTTTTTGTTCTTGATCTAATTCGACAAATGGCGTGAAGTAAATTTCTTCGGCAGTTTCATTGGCCCAATCAATTCCTTCAATAATATATTCGTTTTCGGATGTTTTGCGGTTAAGGGTGTCTTGTAATACCCAAAGGATATAGCCAAATGCATTTATCTCATCAACGCTTGGTCCATTTCCATCATCCGGAAAAAAGATACTCAAGACATCATATAAAATGGTCGATTGTTCTGCGGTCAAGATTTCATTGGCCTCACGCAATTGTTTTGAACAAGATGTAAATGCGGTGATTTGTGTTAAGGCTCCTGCAATTAAAGCGCCTCTTAAAAAAGTTCTTCGATTGGTTTCCCATTTTTCAATGTTTTGAAAAGCTGATGGGATTGTTTTTTTTCGATTACGATTCGTGTCTTCCATATTCGTTACGTACAAAGTTACTCAAAAGGAAAATAAGCCCGACCGAGAATGAAGAAAAATTTGGGCATAAAAAAACTGCTTAAAGAACATTGAGGAATCCTCGAAATGCTTTTAAGCAGCTTTAATATTTTTTCGAAGATTACTCTCCGTGATCGCAAGCGTGATCTCCACCGTCACAAGCAGCGTCAGCTCCATCACAAGAACCGTCACATGCCATTTCAGTAGAATCTGTTTCAGCACCATCAGCACCATCACATGACACTTCAGTAGAATCTGCTTCAGCATCTGCTGCATCATCTAATGCGTCGTTTAATTGATCTCCTGGGTTTTCGATAGCGTCAGTTGCATCATCTGCAGCTTCTTCTCCACCACAGCTAAATGCAAGCATTCCACTTGCAGCAACTAGAACGAATCCCATTTTTCTTAAATTAAGAAAGGTCTTTTTCATAATCTGATTTTTTAAAATTAACAATTGATATAATGTTTGAATTGCTTCACAACGGAGCAAAAATAGGTAAATTTTTTTATTATCCTAGTTTATTTGTTTAATATCAAGTGTTTATAACCCTTTCAGAACAAAATTTTGATAAAACACCTTATTTAATGTTTATTGAAAACAGTGCTTTTTCATTCAAAAAACCGGTCAATTTATCACCAATTTTAACCGGACCGACTCCCTCTGGAGTGCCTGTGTAAATTAAATCTCCCGTTTTTAAAGTGATGAATTTTGATATGTGGCTAATTAATTCATCAATTGAAAAAATCATATCTGCAGAGTTTCCAATTTGGATTGTTGCATCATTTTTTGATAAACTAAAATGAATGTTACCTAAATCCAATAAATCCTTTGCTATAAATTGATGAGAAATGACAGCGCTATTGTCAAAAGCCTTAGCTTTTTCCCAAGGCAATCCCTTTTCTTTGCATGTTTTTTGGATGTCGCGTGCAGTAAAATCTATACCAAGTCCAATTTCATCATAGTATTTATGGGCGTTTGCTACAGCAATGTGTTTGCCTACTTTTGAGATTTTGACCACTAACTCAATCTCATGATGAAGTTCTTTCGTAAACTCGGGATAATAGAGGTTTGTATCGCGAAATAACGCCGTATCTGGTTTCATGAAGAAGAGTGGCTCTTCAGGAATAGGTGAATTCATTTCCTTGGCGTGGTCGCTATAATTCCGTCCAATGCAAATAATTTTCATAGTGCTGTCTTAACTAAATTTATTTTTGAGTTGATCTAGCTTATTTGTCATTTCGTTTGCTTTAGCTTCCTTTTGAGCAGCTCGCTTTGCACGATCTTCTTGTATCAAGACATCAACTGTTTTTTTAAGGATGCTTTTTGTGATAAGAGGAAAATCATTGTCAAGAATCCAACGGTGATAGCCAGGCTCTTTCTCATAAACCTCTTTAATGGTTTTACCAGTATGCTTTCCAAAGTTATACATCACCACGCCTTCATCACTTAATGCTAATCTTCCTACAAAGTCAATTTTTCGATTCTTCCCCGTTTGGGTAAATTCGAATAGGAAATCCATGTCATTTTCAAGCTCTGGATACCGATCCAATTGTGCTTTTAATACTTCGTATGTTGCACGAGTATCAGCCTCTGCGCTATGTGCATTCACTATATCTTTATCGCAGTAAAACTTGTAAGCGGCTACCAATGTTCTTTGTTCCATTTTATGAAACACAGTTTGCACATCAATAAACCTTCGGTTTTCCATATCTAACTCAAGCCCTGCATTCAATAATTCTTCGAGTAAGAAAGGAATGTCGAAGCGGTTAGAATTATATCCGGCAAGATCAGCGTCTCCAATGAATTCGATTATCGCAGTTGCAAATTTTTCAAAAGTGGGGCAGTCTTTAACATCTTCATCTGTAATCCCATGAATTTCTGTGGATTCAGGGGGAATTGGAAAGCCAGGATTGATTTTTTCTACAAAAGTACTTTCAGTTTGATCAGGATTAATTTTGATAATGGCTATTTCAATAATTTTTTCCTTAGAAATATTCAATCCAGTAGCTTCTAAATCGAAAAAAACGATTGGCTTAGTGAGGTTAAGATTCATGCAGTTTTTTTAGCTGTGTTAGCTACAAAGATAAATATAAGTCTGCCATTTCAGGTATCTCGACTTTAATTTCTACTCGACGATTCAATTGTCGGTTCTCCGCATTGTCAGATCCATCTGCATTTGTGTTTGAAACACTAGGTCTGCTTTCTCCGAACCAAACATTGTCAATCCTATCGGGATCTATACCGGCATCAATAAGGTATTTATGGGCCTTTAGCGCTCTTTTTTCTGAAAGAACTTCATTGTACTCATCTGTACCTATCCAATCCGTATGACCGTCTAATTTCACTTGTACACTTGGATTATCCTTCATGAAAAGATAGAGGGATTGCAGTATGTCTTCACTTTTTTGGCGGAGGAAAAATTTATCAAAGTCAAACAGAATATTGGCAAATTCTTGCATCTGCGTATCGGTTTCAGTCAGTTTTTGAAGTGAAACAATATCTATATGCTCAGTATATGAAATGCTTTCATCATTCGGATCAATAGCAGTGAGCAATGCAGAGTACAAGATTTCACCATCAGATTGATCTAAATTGTAAGTGATAGTTGTATTGTCATTCAACTCTTCGATAACAGCCAGCGGGGTGGTTGGGTTCAAAAATTCAAATTCACCATCCACGTCGGTTATTGCCATGTCCGTCAAAATTTTATCCGCCTTGGCGAAGTAAATTGTTGTTTCAGGTCTCGGAATATTGTCACTTTCAACATAATCATAAACCACGCCTTGCATATAAAATTGTGAAGGATGACTTTGATTCCAATTATTGTAAGAGATGATCGCATCTTCTTCATTAATCATAATCTTATAAGCAATTGAAGTGTCTAGTTTTTCAAATACAAAGTCGCCCAATTCATCTGTTCTCGTCACACGGACAATTTGATCTTTCTCATTGAGCAATAACAGTTCAATATTTTTACCATCCCAAGTTGCACTGTGAGCAACATTACCCAGTATACCTCCGATATTTGAGTTGGTGTCTTCTTGATAGGTAAAATCGACATCAAATTCTTCTTTTAATAGATCCGTCATGTCAAATAACCCATTTTTAAATGTTGCCTCTTGAGTTATCGGTTCACCCTTTTCATTTTTGCTCTGTTTTATATTGATTTGTTGAAATAGATTAAATGCTTCGCATTGTTTCGGGATATAAAATTCTTCAAAATGTGGGCGCTCTTGTGTGAACCCAGGTGTTAGAATTACAAGCTCTAGTTGATAGGTGTTGTCAGGAGGTAAAACCATTTGATATTTCCCCGTTTTCGGATCAATATTAAAAGATCCCATGGATTCGCTTGTTATGGCGTTTTTCACTTTTATAATACCATTCACGGGGCGGTGATTTTCGCTATAAATAGCATAGCCCTTCACTTCGGTTGTTGGAATGTTTTTACAATCATATTTTGCGGTGTAAATATCTAAATAACCATATGATCCTGGTCGCATAGATGCATAATAGGCTAATGTTCCCTCGTCGTTCTCCACATAATAAATATCATCTCCGGCAGAGTTTACGGGCGTTCCAATATTGCGCGGTTCACCCCATTCACCGCTTTCGTCTCTGGTTACTCTGAAAATGTCAAATCCTCCCATTGAATTATGCCCTTCTGACGCAAAATAAAGTGACTTGCCATCCTTTGAAAGATAAGGGGCATCTTCTTTATAAGGGGTGTTGATTTTTGGCCCCATATTTACGGGTTTTTTCCAATTGCCGTTTTCACCTTTTTCTGAATAGTATAAATCTCGTTCACCAAAACCATCTTTCACGCCTGTAGAAACAATAAACGTTTCAGTTTCATCAGGTGTAATGAAAATACTCGGATTAGCATCACCGATATATACGTTTTGGTTCATTCGAATTGGGATAGCCCACATTCCGTCCTTATCTTTCACACTTTTCCAAATGCTATTTTCTTTATAAATATAGAGTGTGTTTCCATCAGGAGAAATGCTGGCCGGAGCTTCGTGTTTTTTCCGTCATTA
>Ga0213861_10003524_pt1 | contig 12895 bp, 8 predicted proteins | sample PICome_4_FD_160110 | JGI IMG/M metagenome (GOLD analysis project Ga0213861, IMG submission 160110) | Coastal seawater microbial communities near Pivers Island, North Carolina, United States - PICO131 | ecosystem: Environmental > Aquatic > Marine > Coastal | place: USA: North Carolina | collected...
CGTGAGTACACGTAACATGGCGTACCAACATCCTTAGCTATAGTGGATAAGGGTACGTCCTCTGCATAGTACGCACCCTCTCGATACTGAAAATGATCCAATTAAAAGCCCTACGGTTTAAAAATTAAGAGCTTTCTTCTGTTGATGTCGCTTCTTCACTCGCATCATCCGGCATATATAACGGACCTTTCTGTCCACATCCTGCCAGTATTCCGATTAGCGCCACAGTTAGTAGCAACCGAACCCAATTAATCATTGTTTCTGCCTCATACTTGTTGCTGGTTGTTACCCGAGTTCTCGGGTCGTTATACCGTAATTATCAAATCTGTGCGCTCATTGTAACGCAAACCAGGCTTTTGATTTAGTTTCATCAAAATAAAATTATTCTGGAAGATTATCGCCAATTCGCTCACGAGCTTTCAAGATTGCACGTCTTACCTGCTGCGGAGCGGTACCACCAACATGCGACCTAGATGAAACACTGCCCTCGAGAGTCAATACTGTAAAAATACTCTCATCTATTCTGGAGTCAAATTCCTGTAATTCTGCAAGACTTAAATCTTCTAGAGTTCTATTTGACGAAATCGCAAACGAAACCGTTTTCCCAACGGTTTCATGGGCATCACGAAAGGCCACACCTTTTCGCACAAGATAATCAGCCAGATCTGTAGCGGTAGCATACCCAGCGTTAGCCGCATCACGCATACGCTCCCTATCAAATGTCGATTCAGCCAGCATTCCTGTAAATACTTCAAGACAATCCGTTATAGTATCCACTGAATCAAATAGCGGCTCTTTATCTTCCTGATTATCTCGGTTATACGCAAGCGGTTGTCCCTTCATTAAAGTCAAAACGGCTACTAAATTACCAATTACCCGACCGCTTTTCCCACGCACAATCTCAGCGGCATCCGGATTCTTTTTTTGTGGCATGATGCTTGAACCGGTACAAAATGCGTCACTTAACTTAATATATCCGAACTGCTCCGAAGACCATAAAACAATCTCTTCAGCTATTCGTGATAGATGCACAGCCAGTATAGCGGCCGCCGAATTAAATTCTATCAAGAAGTCTCTATCAGAAACGCTGTCCAGAGAATTGCTGGACACAGAGTCAAAGCCAAGTAATTCAGCACTTAACTGTCGATCAATTGGATAGGAAGTTCCCGCCAGCGCTGCTGCACCTAATGGACAAACATTAGCTCGGACCCGGCAATCCGCAAAGCGTCCGGCGTCCCGATCAAGCATTTCAAACCACGCCATCAAATGATGGCCACACGTTACAGGCTGAGCACTCTGCATGTGGGTAAGACCCGGCATTATAGTGTCAGCTTCTCTCTCAGCCAAATTCAGCAAAACACCTTGCAAACTTCTGATAGATACAGTCACGCTGTCGACGCAATATCGAACGAACAATCGCATATCAGTTGCCACTTGATCATTTCTAGAACGCCCGGTGTGCAACTTTTTACCAGCATCGCCAATCAACTCAGTCAGACGAGCTTCAATATTCATATGAACATCTTCGAGGCTTGGCTTCCAATTAAACTCACCTTGGGCAATTTCTCTGGAAATTCGATCAAGTCCATCAAAAATCAAATCACATTCACCACTAGTCAAAACTCCAACCGATGACAGCATGCGTGCATGGGCTCGTGAGCCCTCAATATCTTGTCGATACAAGCGCCGATCAAAATGTTCCGAAGCCGAGAAGCGTTCCATTAGCCTAGCAGTTCGTTGAGCAAAACGCCCACCCCACAGCTTTTTATCTGCACTATCATTCATGTATGATTTACCAAAGAAAATAAATATTCAGATCAAAAAATGTCGACTCTGTCTGAAATTGAAAACGACACGAGGACTAACTCAAAATGAGGGAGCGCGCTAAAAAATCAGCGCGTCCGCCGCTTATCAGAAGATAACAACCGATAATCGTAAACCCTTTGCCGGCTTCGTTCGGTTGTCGTAGCGTAGGCCACGTTGATTGAACGGTCTTCCGGAAAATTAACCAGTTCGGCTATTCCTTCCTCAAAGCACCCCCACTGAATCCGAACTGTTTAAACATACCCTCTTCGTTCTTCGAAGAGGGTTTTTTTTGCAGGCTCTATTTCAACGCAGACATATACAGCGATAATTCACGTATTTGCGCTTCAGACAATTTAAACGCTATTGGATTCATCACATCATTTACGCGAGAGCCCCTCTTGAACGCTAGTAGCTGTTGTTCCAAGTATGCTGCATGCTGACCGGAGACTTTAGGGAACCGAGGAGGAATGCCATGTCCCGCCGGTCCATGGCAGCTCATGCATGCTGCAATTGAAAAGGGCCGATAACCACCGCGATACACTTTTTCACCCAGCATGGCCGTTTCTACCTGATCCGCAGAAATGCTTTTCGGCGTTGCTGATTGTGCTGAATAGTAAGCGTCGATATCAGCCATATCTTGGTCACTAAGGCCCACAGATTGTCCCATCATTATCGCGTTTTCACGTGTACCAACTTTGAAAGCTTGTAACTGGTTGTCAATATAACCTGGAACCTGACCTGCAAGCACTGGAAATTGTGGGTTGGTATTATCGCCCGCCACACCATGACAAGCTACACACATCTGAGCTTTTTGCTCACCCGCCGCAGCATCACCCATAGCGAAACCGGAATTTGATACCGCCAACATTGCAACCAAACCAAAGACTGCACCGGTTAATTTTAGACTCATTAATAACTCCCTAAATAATAAAAGTTGGAATCTGGCCAATAACGTATAGAATGCGTCATCGCAGCAAAGAAATTTAGACGCAATCGTATATCCGATTTCCGCCCATGCGTCAATTACCATCGCAGAGAAATGGAACAAAATAGCCCCCAACCCCGAAATATCAGCCTAAACAGCGCTACATACCTTACCGCAGCTCACCTCAAGCAACAATGGCCAATTTCAACTGGTTTTGAAGTTGCGTTTGCAGGGCGTTCAAATGTAGGTAAGTCAAGCGCTATAAATGCAATCACCGACCATCACGGTTTGGCAAAAACCAGTAAAACACCTGGAAGAACCCAACAAATAGTGTTTTTTGACCTAAACAGCGGGGATCGCCTTGTCGACTTCCCTGGGTACGGTTACGCAAAGGTACCAGCAAATGTTAAATTACATTGGAAACGCACTATCAGCGATTTTATCGAGACTCGTGATGTTTTATGCGGCCTAGTGCTACCTATGGATATCCGCCATCCCCTAACGCCTCTAGATATAACCATGCTGGAATGGTGCTCCTCAGTAGGACTACCCGTCCATGTGTTGCTCACCAAATCTGACAAACTTAGTAAAAGTCGAGCAAACGCCGCTCTTTTTGAAGTACGTAAGGAATTGAAAGCTTATTCAGCTTCTAGTATTCAATTATTTTCAGCTTCAAAAAAAGTCGGTGTTCAAGAAGCACGAAAGGCAATTATTGATTTTTTACTCGACGCAAAAAAAAGCCCCAGCAACAATTCAGAGTGAAACCTGGGGCATTAACGATAAGATTTCAACGTATTGAAAACTGCCGCCGAGGGAGGATCGGCGGAATGAAAAAGTCTTAAGACTTCGCCATCAGTTTTATAGACACTCTACGTATAAAAATGTTCCGCACATTACCTATTCGTAACGCTATAGCGTACGAAATATTACCCGATGTTATGAAACAAAGTTTATGTTATCCAAGGCTTTTTCATAATCCTGCAATCCATGCATAGCGACTTCACAACGTTCAATATGAAATAATTCTTTTAGTGAGCCTGAGCCCAGTTTTCTCCAACGCCTGCCTCGACCTCTAATGGTACTCTCAGTTGTGCCACATCAATCATAATTGCGGACGCTATTTCAGTAACTTCTGAAATTAATTCCTTAGGAGCTTCAAGCACCAATTCATCATGAACCTGCAGAATCATCCGTACCTGTGGTTGTTGTGTAAGAATCCATTGATCTACTTTAATCATTGCCATTTTAATTAAATCAGCAGCAGTGCCCTGCATGGGAGCGTTGATTGCAGTGCGTTCGGCGTATTGTCTTCGTTGAAAATTACTCGATCTAATTTCGGGCAAATAAAGTCTTCGGCCAAATACCGTTTCAACATACTGCTTTTCCTTAGCGACTTCACGAGTCGTATCCATAAATTTTTTCACCCCAGGATAACGTTCAAAATATAAATCAATGTATTCCTGAGCACTTTTACGATCAATACCGAGTTGCCGACCAAGACCAAATGCCGACATTCCATAAATAAGGCCAAAGTTTATCGCCTTTGCGGAACGCCTTTGGTCATCGCTTACCTGATCGTCATCAACACCAAAAACTTCAGCCGCAGTGGCACGATGTACATCACGCCTTTCTGCGAACGCACTTAGTAAACTTACATCCTCACTCAAGTGAGCCATAATTCGTAATTCAATTTGACTATAGTCAATTGCAACCAATTGATTTCCTGAATCCGCAACAAATGCCTCGCGAATGCGTCTACCTTCGGCAGTCCGAATCGGAATGTTTTGTAAATTTGGATCAGATGATGAAAGTCTGCCAGTTGCAGCAACGGCTTGATGATAAGACGTATGAATACGACCCGTCGCAGGATTAACAATAAGGGGTAATTTATCCGTATAGGTAGATTTAAGCTTAATTAGGCTCCGATGCTCGAGTATCAAGCTAGGTAGTTCGTAATTTTCTGCTAACTCTTGTAATACGTTCTCCGCGGTGGACGGCTGACCTTTGGGAGTCTTACTAATAACGGGGAGTCCAAGTTTTTCAAAGAAAATATGTTGAATCTGCTTTGGCGAAGCGATATTGAATACTTCGCCAGCAACATCATGAGATTTCGCCTCAATCTGTTCAGTTCGAGCCTTTAATTCGGCACTTTGTTGATACAGCATATCAACATTCACACCGACACCGTTGCGCTCGATACGCGATAGCACGGATAACAGCGGAAGTTCAACTTCAGTTAGTAATTTACGAAGAGTTGGCTCCGAGTCCAATTTCGATTCAAAGTACTCAAACAAGCGAAAGGTTATGTCTGCATCTTCCGCAGCGTAATCTTTTGCTACTTCCAATTCAACCTTGTTAAAGGTAATTTGGTTTTTACCCTTGCCTGCGACATCTTCGAACTTTATGGTTTTTAGTCCAAGGTATTTGCTGGCAAGTGTATCCATATCATGCCTGGAACCTGTGCTATCTAGAACATAAGACGACAGCATAGTGTCACCAACGATTCCGTTTATCTCGAACCCGTGATTTTCAAGAACTGTTTGATCATATTTTAGATTTTGTCCTACCTTACCTACACTAGCATCCGATAGAAGCGGTCCCAACAATTCATTTACCTCGGAGAGTGAAAGCTGCTCTGGAGCATTTTCATAGTCATGAGCGACAGGTAGATAAGCCGCTTTTCCAGTCTCGCAGCAAAATGAAAAACCCACTAAACACGCGGTCATCGAGTTTACGGATGTAGTCTCCGTATCGATCGCAAAAGTCCCCGAAGCTCTCAAACGAGAAATCCAGTCAACCAGAGCAACTTTTGTCAGAATCAGGTCATAATCAACCTCTATAACATTCTCCGGTTCTTCCTCGTCTGCCCCACCAAGTTCCGCAAGCCAGCTTCGGAATTCGTAAGTTGCAAACAATTCACGTAACACGGTTTCATCAACTTCTAAAACACGCATCGATTCCGCGTCGGCGTGCAGTGAAACATCACATTTAATGGTCACCAACTGTCGGGAAAGTTCAATTTGATCCAGGCTGGCACGAAGATTTTCTCCAACTTTACCCTTAATATCGTCGGCGTGCGCAATAATAGTATCTAGATCATTGTACTGTTCAAGCCATTTAGCGGCAGTTTTAGGCCCTACTTTTGGAACGCCCGGAATATTATCGGAGGTATCGCCTATCAAGGTAAGATAGTCAATTATCTGCTCAGGTAAGACACCGAACTTTGATTTAACCCCTTCGATGTCATAGGTAATATCCTTCATCGTATCCAACATGACAACATTGCTGTCAACCAGTTGGGCTAAATCCTTGTCACTACTGACTATTGTCACCTTAACACCGTCCGCAGAAGCACTGCGTGACAAAGTTCCGATCACATCATCAGCCTCCACACCGCGCTCACAGAGTAGTGGCAATCCAAGCGCAACAACGGCTCGATGAATCGGCTCGATCTGACTTCGTAAATCATCCGGCATCGGCGGTCGGTTCGCCTTGTACTCAGGGTACATTTCATTACGAAACGTCGATCCTTTTGCATCAAAGACAACTACCATATGGGTAGGCTTATATTGCTCTTCGAGACGACGCAGCATATTAATAACACCGTATATTGCACCCGTCGCCTGACGCTCAGAGTTTTGCAAATTAGGCATCGCGTGGAACGCCCGAAAGAGATAGGAAGAACCGTCAACCAAAAAGAGTTGTTTCATGAGTCAGCTATAGCATTAGAAAACCTAATTGTAACGCTTAATAGGCAGCACTCACCAGAAACTGCAAGATAAAGAAATTCTAATGAGATACGCCGCCACCATCTGCATTAACGTTTGAGGAACCTAATGCACCGAGAAACAGTGCGGCACTTATTACAAAAAAAGAAACCAGAGCCAGACCGGCCGCCATCCATAATGCTAATTGATACGTTCCATAAACATCATAGACTAAGCCCGCCACCCAAGGAGCAACCAGTCCCGCCGTACCCCAGGCGGTAAATACCTTCCCGTAGGCACGGACTCCTGCATTGACGCCAAAAATGGACGAGATAGCAACGGGATATGCGACAATGATTGCACCATATAACAATCCAACTAATGCCAATAAGGGCAGAATAAGGCTACTTTGTGCTATTGATAGCAAACACAGTGCAATAACAGAAAAAAACGGGAAGACAGCGATTAATTTTCGAGCAGAAACACGATCTGAAAGCCATCCACTTAGTAGACTTCCTGGGATTCCACTTATGGTTAATAACGCCGGCGCCAGTATAAGCTGAGCCGTTGGAATACCTGATTCTCTGGCTATCCCAGTCGCATGCCCAATGGCCATCAAGCCTGCAGCCACTGCAGTACCGTAACCGATCCAGAGTAAAATCAACTTTCGAGACTGCAAGGCAGGCAACGATGTTTGGGTTTCGTCCTGATTCTGGAAACGACCTTTAGTATGGCGTAAAACCCACCAAACAATCGGAACAAACAGCAACAAGACCATAGCCAACGCTATAAATCCTCCACCAACACCGCTATGTTCTATACCCAATGTGAGTAACCACGGAGACAGACAAGCTCCTACAGAATACGCCGCCGTTACAAAACCCATTAATACGCCTTTACGCTCTGGCATTCGTTGTGCAGGTAGTTGCAATGCAAAGGCATAACCCAAACCATTGGTAAAGCCAAACACAACTCCATATCCAATCCATGCGCCGTACAAACTTCCGGACACAGAAGCCAACAGCAAACCCACGGATGCAGCAATTACGACCACGGGGGCAAAAACCCGAATCGGAATTAATGCAAAAATTCTGTGTCCAATCAAAACAGCAACCGTAAGACTCATCAGCGCAATAGAATAGGTAAGGCTCACCGACGATCGTGATACAGCAAATATCCGCTCCATGGGTTCTACAAACACTGAGAACCCGTGCACAGAACCAAACAAAAAAGATAGAAGCAAACAGGCAACCAGAACGGGGCTATCAATTTTAGCCTTTGACATATCTAAATTTCACTCTGCAGATGGTGATTATGTGTTCAGATTATCAGTTTATTGATAATCCTCCACATAATGTGTCTACCACACGCCACCTACAGTCGTGCCAACAACCGGATCGGTAATACATCAAGTAGTTTCCGAAGGCTAGCGTAACCACAGAGAGCGACAAGGGTTGCTGTACCGATAATAGTAAGCACTAGCCAATGCCAAGGTGGATGATAAATAAAACCAAATATACGATCTGCTAGGATCCAACCACTAAGAATTGCCAATCCGCCACCAAGCGCCCCCGACAATCCACCAAGCAGCGCAAATTCACACAGTACGTTGCGTCTTATTCGACGTTTACGCGCTCCTAGCGTCTTATAAAGTGCTATCTCCCTCAATCGAACACTGCGTTGACCTTGCAGCACCCCAACCAATACAAGCAGCGCCGCTCCTAAGGTAAATACGAACACTGCACCTACTGCACCGCTGGCCTGATTAGCTAAACTACGAAAACGTTGCAGTAACATATCCAAATTGATCGCAGACACATTTGAAAACGAACGACTTATATCATTAATAAATAGATTGATATTCTTATTCACTTGCACACTAGTTATGTAGTGGCGAGGTGCACCCTCTAATAAACCAGGGGAACCGATGACGAAAAAATTTGGGCGCATGGTATCCCAGCGAACGGCACGCAGACTCGTTACGTTTGCTTCTAACTTTAGCCCTCCAATATCCACTCCAAGTAAATCGCCAATTTCAATACCCAACAACTTGGCCGTATCTTCCTCAACGGACCACCCGGATTCATCGGCACTAAACCAGCGTCCTGCTGTAATGGTATTAGCAACCGGAAGGTCCGCGAGTTCGGTTAGATTAAACTCATGATTTACACGATGCTGAGCCGATTTATCTTCAAGCTCATCGGCATTAATGCCTTGCCCATTCAGACTTATGATTCGACCACGAATGATCGGAAACATAGGTGTTGTCTGAGCCCCAAGTTGGGAAATCTTTTTCTGAATTTCTTCAACATCCGGTTCCTGTATGTTTATAAGAAAAACATTAGGTGCATCTTGGGGCACACTTCTTTCCCATGCTGCAAACAAATCGGCACGCACAACTCCCAGCAACACCAATGCAAAAACCGTTGTCCCAAAGGCACAAGCAAGCCACGCACTTCGACTACTATTAGCGCTAATCCCCTTCAATGCGTAATAAATTGAGGAAGAACGCGGCTTTATGATCTTACCGGCAGCGTATATGAGCAGTTTTAAAACGGACCATAACAATAATCCTGCAATAGATAGTCCCACAACAACGATGCCCGCCAATTCGGCATCCCGTGCAAGTATAAATGCCACACACACAATAAGACGAACACCACCGAGAACCGCTACCCGATTTCGACCAACAACATCCCCCTGACGTGAGCGCAAAACCTCGATCGAAGAAACTCCTTTTAACGAGAGCAATAACGGCAGAGTCACTGCCAACATCGCCAAAATAGAAACAGCAAACACAAGCAACAAAGGTGTAAGAGAGATTCCCGGCAACTCGATCCCGGAAGCTTGTGTGACAACATTTACAGCCATATTTTGTGCAACATAACCAAATATAATGCCAATAAGTGCGACGGGTATTGCGGATACTAAATATATCCATAAGTAATTCGTAACAATGCTCGCATGGGATTTACCGAGGCATCGAAGCAATGCAACTTCATTGCTCTGCCGTCGCCACAGGCCTTGTGCAGCTAAAGCCATTGCAACGACAGCTAACACTACTGATAACAATACAGCAAGTCGAAGATATGAGACAACACGTCCTATTGTGCCTCGAACATCGCTTTGCCTAATATCTGCAATAATCCAAGATTCATAGGATTTCAATGTGGGTTCTACCGAATTACCGAAAGCCGCGATCTGGTCACTATCTCCAGCCAACATAAGCCGAAAACGCGCTCGACTTGCCGGAGTAATCAAACCAGTTGATGCTAGATCCGACATATTCATCATTACTCGAGGTGCAAGCCGCAGCATTCCCGCACCGCCCTCGGGCTCAAGCATGATTTCTCGATCCGGCACAAATGAAAGCTTGCCTAAGGTTGATTCGGATTTTCCAAGATCCAGACTAACGGCCAACTGACTAGCGACCCACACGCGTCCAGGCTTCGGTATATCTGTAGCAATTTCATTACTATCGGGGTTTCCACTATCGCGCAACAACAATTCACCGCGTAATGGATAACCATCGGTTACCGCTCGAACACCAACAAGCTGACTTCCCTCGGGAGAACCGAGCATACTCACAAAGCTCACGCTCTGAGCAACTTGCAAATCGAATTGCGCGGCGAGTTCGATTATTTCGTCACGTACGGGTCGTGTCGACTCGACCAACGCATCAGCTCCGAATATCGCACTCGTTCGAGCTTGCATACCCTGTTCAACACGATCACTGAACATACTTACCGATGTGATAGCTACGCTAACCAAAATCAATGCTACACCGAGCAGTCGAAACTCGGTCAATCGCAATTGTCGTAAAAAATCCCGAAAAAATAATTTCACGATACCAACCTGCCACCATCTAGTCGAAAAATACGATCACAGCGCGAAGCTAAATCACTATCGTGAGTCACCAATACAAGAGTGCAACCTATTTCATTGCACAAAGAGAAGAGCAGATCACAAACCTGATCCCTAGTTCCGTGGTCCAAGTTACCCGTCGGTTCATCGGCAAATAACAGGCTAGGACCAATGACTATCGCGCGTGCCAGAGCGACCCGTTGTTGTTCGCCACCGCTAAGTTGAGATGGAAGATGATTTCCACGTTCGGATAACCCTACTTTATCAAGAGCGGACAGCGCACGCTCCGTAATGTTTTCACTACGATGTACGACCTCCAGCGCCAATTGGACGTTTTCCAATGCCGTAAGGTTAGGAAGCAGATGGAATGACTGAAATACAAATCCGACTTTGCCATTTCGCAGAGCTGCGCGCTCATCTTCATCCAAACTTTCCAAAGATGAACCGAGTAAATCAATTGCGCCAGAACTGGGAGAATCCAGACCAGCCAGCAAGCCAAGTAAGGTTGTCTTTCCAGAACCCGAAGATCCGACAATAGCAACAGATTGTTGTGCCTCAATACTTAACGATACATCCGTTAAGATGTGAATTGTTTGATCACCAAGATTAACCCTTTTGCTCACATTTGACGCTTGCAGGACCAAGCCTGCTGCATTACTGTTACCCATAATTTCTTTCCGTATAGAATATATTCATGTCTACATTTTTTGTTAATCGTTTACCGACTTTAGTTTTTTTATTACTTCTCGTCGTACAAACATCTGTAACGCACGCCCAGCAACGTATCGTCGTACTAGGCGATAGCATCAGCGCAGCCTATGGCATATCCGTTGCGGAAGGCTGGGTGCAACTACTTAAAGATCGCATTGCAAATGAGAATATTAAAGTTATAAACGCCAGCATTAGCGGTGAAACAACATCTGGTGGTAGTACGCGCATATCTCAAGTACTACACGACCATAAGCCCAGCATCTTAATTCTAGAACTTGGAGCTAATGATGGACTTCGTGGCTTGAGCATACAAACCATGCGCGCCAATCTTTCGACCATAATAGAACAAACCCTAAACCACCCGGCGCGTATTCTACTATTAGGCATGAACATTCCGGCGAATTATGGACAAACCTACACTAGTCAATTTGAACAAACTTACAGTGAGTTGGCCCAAACCTATCAACTTGAGCTTGTTCCATCTTTTCTAGGCACGGTCGGGTTGGATTATGACCTGATGCAAGAGGATGGAATCCATCCTAATAGTGCAGCACAAACAATCTTACTTGACCAGCTTTGGCCAAAATTAAAAGTCATGCTGCAAAATTAAATTGCCTAATGTTGCGTATAAAGCTCGGGCAATTGAGCGTGGGGCTTTGCGGGAATAGTTTCTTTGTTAATTTTTAATAAACCATCAAGTTCAGTCCATAATTGTGGACCTTTGAAATCTTCTATCCCTTTTCCATAACAAGCATCATTCAGGCGACCTAATGGCTCTTCTAACAGCGGAGCTTTCAACGCCTCAATAACGCCATCCAACGAGATCACAGGGCCGCTACTACAAACCGAATTACACCACGCAATAATTGCTTGTCGTGCTGCAACGGCATTGTTTGACAACAAGGCATTCTTTATATTTTTACGAGTAACCTTACTCCGAGCAACAGGATGAGTATCAACATCGCTCGATTTGCCGACGTGTGGTCGCCGATAATATCCATTTACCGCCAATAATAATGTAGCCAACCATAAAACAGCGAAGATAATAGTCGCATACTTCCAGCGTGACGACTGGCCTTGCTCGTGAACCAGTGAGCGCATACCGGTTGGCTTTTGGTTAGAAGAAACTTGCTGGGACAGCGCCTGATTTTCCATCACCTCGATTGTGCGCCCAGGCAGTTGCACTGTTTTCTCAATATTTTCCTTAATATCCCACCAACTAACAGCCACAGAGGGTAATTGAAGTGGGCCTGCAACCAAGGGCACCAATGCAATTTTTTGCTCAAGAACACCGATCAATTCACTTTGATCCAATCCACTTTCGATTGTAGGTTTGTCCGGATAAGCACTAACTGTATCGGGAAAAGTGAGATTAAACTCCGGTAATTGTTGGCCACGAAGACCTCGAGCGACGAGTTTCAAGGTTCTCGTCACAGGCACACCAACTTCGAAACCTTCGCCGTTATTCTCCCAAGCTTCAGTCAGTAAAACTTCAGTGGCCGGTAGCCACTTTTCAGCGCTATACAAAGCGGGTGGTGACTTTATGCTCAAAACCAATTCCTGACTACTCGCATTTACACGTCGCCCTCTACGAAAAAATGAATTTAGCGAAGCCTGACCGGTATCTTCAATTTCTCCAGTAAATCGAACTTTAGGAATCCGTAGGTCACCGCTTCGACTCGTATGTAATACATAACGGCGTTCAACAATAGAAAAACGATTACCGTTCTTCGTGGCCGTATAACGCAAATCGTCACCTAATCGTTGCAACTGTGCACCATCAATTCTAGGTTCGTCCAGGCTACCTTCCATTAGGTTAACCGACTCGCTTATAAATAACTTAATCGATAACTTAATTGGCGCCTCTACCCATGTCTGCTCA
>Ga0213861_10003525_pt1 | contig 12895 bp, 17 predicted proteins | sample PICome_4_FD_160110 | JGI IMG/M metagenome (GOLD analysis project Ga0213861, IMG submission 160110) | Coastal seawater microbial communities near Pivers Island, North Carolina, United States - PICO131 | ecosystem: Environmental > Aquatic > Marine > Coastal | place: USA: North Carolina...
TTGCCCTCGCTCTGCCGGTATCGGCTTTCGCGTCCAGCGACGCAGCCCTCACCACGGAACGCGTGACCGAGATCACCAACAAGCTGACCGCCGAAGGTTACGAAGTCCGCAAGATCGACATGGAAGACGGCATGATCGAAGCCTACGTTCTCAAGAACGGTCAACGCTATGAGCTCTATCTCGATGCGGCTCTGAATGTCGTCAGCACCAAGATCGACGATTGATCCATGCTGGTCCGCGCCTCGTGCGCGGACCGCCAATCCCGGAGCGTAACATGACATCCTATAAAATCTGGGACCCGTTCGTCCGGGTCTTCCACTGGGCGCTTGTGGCAGGCTTTGCCGCCAACGCGCTTTTTACCGATGATGAAAGCAAGCTGCATGAATGGCTGGGCTACGCCCTTGTAGCGCTCATTGCCGCGCGGTTGCTGTGGGGCCTCGTTGGGTCCCGCTATGCGCGGTTCGGATCGTTCTGGCCAACCCTGTCCAAAGTCACGGCGCAGGTGTCCGACATGGCCACAGGCCGCAAACGGGTTCACCTGGGCCACACCCCGTTGGGTGCGCTGATGATCTTCAACCTGCTTGGATCGGTCCTGCTGATCGGTTTGACCGGCTACATGATGACCACAAACGCATATTGGGGCGTGGACTGGGTTGAAGAAACCCACGAGGCCTTGGTAACTTGGGCCGAGATTTCCATCGTGCTGCATGTGCTTGCGGTGATCTGGGAAAGCCGCCGGACCGGGGTCAACCTGCCGCGCGCCATGATCACAGGTGTCAAGACCGTGCCGGACGGAGCCAGGGCAGAGCCGTGACCTTCCAGAATTCCACGAAACCGGTGTCGTTGCTGGTCCTGATCGTCGCGCAATCCCTTTGCGCGGCGTTCTTCCTCTGGGACGTGGTTGTTGATGGGTTCGACATGGGGATCCCCGCGTTTGTGTCGAGCCATTTCGTTATCGAGTTTCTGGCGGTACTTGCTCTGATCGCCGGTGTGATTTTCGAGACCCGCTATCTGTTCGCCCTGTTGCGGCGCAAGGCGCATCTGGAAGAGCAGCTTGGTCTGGCGGCTGGTGCCTTCCACGACATCGTCGAGGCCCGGTTCGACACGTGGTCGCTCACCCCGTCAGAACGGGATGTGGCGCTATTCGCTCTCAAGGGCTTCGGCATCGCCGAAATCGCGGAATTGCGCGGCTCGGCTGAAGGCACGGTGAAGGCGCATCTCAACGGCATCTACCGCAAGGCGGGCGTCACCGGGCGCGGTGCTTTTGTCGGGCTCTTCATCGAAGACCTGATGTCGATTCCCCACGCGCCCAACGACGTCACGGCGTGACAAGCCTGACCCGCTCTGGCATTCTCGAACCCAAGAGCAGAGGGGCGCGACGACGATGACCAATACACTCGCCATCGGGTTGGGGCTGATGATCCTTGGCGGATTGGCGGTGGATGCCTTTCTGACCGGAGGCGACGGTTTCATGTTCCTTGCGTCCAAAATGATCGACTTTCTGGACTGGATCGCGTTCTGGCGGTGATGACCTCGCTGTACGGTTGCTTGACAGCTGCGTGGACATCTGTTTGTTAGCGGTAACGGAACCCGGCAGAGTTTTCTCTCCGAACCAGTGAGGGCATCCCAATGAGCACCAAAGTCGCCATCAACGGATTTGGCCGCATCGGCCGCAACATCCTGCGTGCAATCATCGAATCCGGTCGCACCGATATCGAAGTCATCGCGATCAACGATCTGGGTCCGGTCGAGACCAACGCCCACCTGCTGCAATATGACAGTGTACATGGTCGCTTCCCGGTCGAGGTGAAAACCTCGGGAGACACAATCGACGTGGGCCGTGGGCCGATCAAGGTGACAGCGATCCGCAACCCGGCTGACCTGCCGTGGTCGGATGTGGATGTTGTTCTGGAATGTACCGGCATCTTCACCAGCAAAGAGGCGTGCCAGGCGCATCTTGAAAACGGTGCAAGCCGCGTGCTGATTTCCGCTCCGGGCAAGGATGCGGACAAAACCATCGTTTACGGCGTGAACCATGACAGCCTGACCGCCGATGACCTGATCGTGTCAAACGCGTCCTGCACCACCAACTGCCTGTCCCCTGTCGCATATGTGCTGAACAACGCCATCGGGATCGAGCGTGGCTTCATGACCACGATCCATTCCTATACCGGCGACCAGCCGACGCTGGACACGATGCACAAAGACCTCTACCGCGCTCGCGCCGCGGCGCTCAGCATGATCCCGACCTCCACCGGGGCCGCCAAGGCCGTGGGTCTGGTGTTGCCGGAACTGAACGGCAAGCTGGATGGCGTGGCGATCCGCGTGCCAACGCCCAACGTGTCGGTGGTCGATTTGACCTTCACCGCTTCGCGCAACACCACGGTTGAGGAAATCAACGACGCGATCCGCGCCGCCGCTGATGGCCCGCTCAAGGGCATCCTCGGGTATACGGACAAACCGCTTGTGTCGTCGGACTTCAACCACGACCCGCATTCGTCGATCTTCCATATGGATCAGACCAAAGTCATGGATGAACACATGGTTCGTATCCTGAGCTGGTACGACAACGAATGGGGTTTCTCGAACCGCATGGCCGATACGGCTGTTGCAATGGGCAAGCTGATCTGACGCATAGTTTTACCGTCTGGTAAAATCGAAAAGGCCGGGCACATCTGTCCGGCCTTTTCTGTTGCGACCCTTGCAGTCAGCGCAAGGCGGCCTTTCGGACCTGTCAGTTGTTCTGCAGCGCAGCATCCCTATCTTCAGACCTGTAGCTGGTAGCGCAAACAGTCTGCCGGCTCAGGACCATAAGCAAGGAAAGGACTGACCATGGCCCATCTTATGTCTTCCCTGCGGGACCGTCTTCAAAAGCGGGCCGCTTACAATCGCACAGTTCGGGAAATCCGGTCGATGCCGCTTGATGTGGCGCTGGATTTGAACATCTATCCCGGCGATGCGGAAAAGATCGCAGACAAGGCCATTTACGGCCGCTGACCAACGACATCTTCGTTGACACAGGACACAGCCGCGCATGCTTGCGCGGCTTTTGTCATGTTTCGGGGCCGAATTTTTCGATCAGGGCCTGACGCACCGGCGCCGTGACGAACTTTGATACGTCCCCACCCAACCGGGCGATTTCCTTGACCAGCTTGGAGGCAATCGCCTGATGCCGGGCCTCGGCCATGAGAAAGACAGTCTCGACGCTGTCATCCAGCGCGCGGTTCATCCCGACCATCTGGAATTCATACTCGAAATCCGCAACCGCGCGCAGTCCACGTACGATGATAGTGGCTTCCACATCGCGGGCGCAGTCGATCAGCAGGTTTTCGAACGGGTGGACAACGATCTCGATTCCCGTCTGTTCGGACAGAGACACACATTCGGCCTCGATCATGGCAACGCGTTCTTTAAGGTCGAACAACGGTCCCTTGTCGCGATTGATGGCAACGCCAATCACCAACCGATCCAGAAAGGCCGAAGCCCGTCGGATGATGTCGATATGGCCCATTGTGATCGGGTCGAATGTCCCGGGATAAAGACCGATGCGCATGGGCAGTCTCCGGCAAGTCGTCACGCTTCCCCCTGTCTCGCATCAAAAGCGCAGGGAGTTCAAGCAGATGACTGTCTCGGGTCAGTGACCCATGATCATGCCTTCCAGCGCGTTCCGCTCCATCGCCAGTTCCGTCAGGCGGGCTTTCACCACGTCACCGATGGTGATGAGGCCAACGAGCTTGCCATCCTCGACCACGGGCATGTGGCGGAATCGACCTTCGGTCATCTGGCTGAGGATGTGGTCCGCATCGTCATTGCGGCTGCAGGTCACGAGCTTCTGGGTCATGTAACTGTCGACACTGTCTGAAAGGCAGGACGCGCCCCGGTTGGCCAACTCCCGAACGATGTCCCGTTCTGACAGAATGCCAAGGGCTGTCTCGGCATCGTCAGACACAACCACTGTACCGATGCGTTTTTCGGTCAATATCTTGGCCACGTCTGCGATGCTGGTCCCGGACTTTACGGTCACAACCGCATCTGTCGCCTTGCTTTTGAGAATGTGATGAACTTGCATGGTCTCTCCTCCGGTCCCTGTGCCCCTTCAGCGTCCTCAAAGACCCGTGTTCTGTCAAGTGCCTGAAAGTAACGCCTCCAAACGCGCCACTTCGGCGCGCACGCCTTGGGCCAATGCAGTGGCGAACCGGGTGATCCGGTCAAGGCGGCGGTCTTCGGCATGGCGGACAAGGTAAAAACTGCGGGTGAACGACAGCGCGTCGGTCAGTACCCGCCGCACACCGGGCGCAAAGGGCAGCGCAAAATCATGGGCGATGCCGATGCCGCCGTGCTGGCGCAAGAGTTGCAATTGAACCGAGGCCGAATTCGACGCCAGTGCCACTCGGTCAAGCGCCAAATCACTGAGGTAATCCAGTTCCTTGTCGAAGATCATGTCGGGGATGTAGCCGACGATCCTGTGATCTTTCAGGTCCGATATGGATCCGAGAGGCGGATGTGCGGAAAGATATGTCTGGCTTGCCGCAAGATGCAGCTTGTAGTCGGTGATGCGTTGGTAGGACAGCCGCGATGCGGTGGGCGGACTGACGGTGATCGCCATATCCGCTTCACGACGAGACAGGTTCACCACACGCGGCAAGGCGACGATCTGCAGGTCGAGGTCGGGATTGGCCTTGGACAGATCGGCGAACACCCGCGGCAGCACGAAATTTGCACAGCCATCCGGTGCTCCGATGCGGATCTGCCCAGTCAGAGTGCCCGCCTCACCCGTCAGGACAGAGCTTGCGCCCTGCATCGCTTGTTCCGCGCGTTCGGCGTGGTCGATCAGCCGGGTCCCCGCCTCGGTCAGGGTGTAGCCTTGCGGGCTTTTTATGAAAAGCGCCTGTCCTATGGCCTCTTCCAGCCGGGCCACCCGGCGACCAACGGTGGCGGGATCCATGCGCAGCGCCCTGCCCGCCCCGGACAAGGTGTCATGGCGCGCGACTGAGAGGAAAATTCGCAGGTCATCCCAGCTTTGCACACCCTATCCTTTGCATTTTTGCAAAACGTATTTGGGATATTGCCCCTTTGATCCGCATTTTTGCAAGGCTAAGATGTCGCCAATCACCTGAGGAGGATTCCATGCAAGAGTTGACCCATTACATTGGCGGCGAACACGTCAAAGGCACATCCGGTCGTTTTGCCGATGTCTACAACCCCGCAACGGGCGAAGTTCAGGCCAAGGTGCCGCTGGCGTCCACGGACGAAATCGCAAAGGCCATCGAGATTGCCGCGAAGGCCCAGCCTGCATGGGCCGCAACCAACCCGCAGCGCCGCGCGCGCGTGATGATGGCCTTCGTGGGTCTGCTGAACCGCGACATGGACAAGCTGGCAGAGGCCCTGAGCCGTGAGCACGGCAAAACCATCCCCGACGCCAAAGGCGACGTGCAGCGTGGTCTGGAAGTGGTGGAATACTGCATCGGCGCGCCGGAACTGCTCAAAGGTGAATACACCGACAGTGCGGGACCCGGCATCGACATGTATTCCATGAAGCAGCCGCTGGGTGTGACGGCGGGCATCACGCCGTTCAACTTCCCGGCCATGATCCCGATGTGGATGTTCGCCCCGGCGCTGGCCTGCGGTAACGCTTTCATCCTCAAGCCGTCCGAGCGTGACCCTTCGGTGCCGCTGATGCTGGCGGAACTGATGGAAGAGGCCGGTCTGCCGAAAGGCGTGTTGCAGGTGGTGAACGGTGACAAGGAAGCGGTGGATGCGCTGCTCCATCACCCCGTTGTCCAGAGCATCGGCTTTGTCGGCTCGACCCCGATCGCGGAGTACATCTACGGAACCGGCTGTGCCAACGGCAAGCGGGTGCAGTGTTTCGGCGGCGCCAAGAACCACATGATCATCATGCCGGATGCCGATATGGATCAGGCCGCCGACGCGCTGATCGGTGCAGGCTACGGTGCTGCTGGCGAACGCTGCATGGCGATCTCGGTTGCGGTTCCCGTGGGCCATGAAACCGCCGATCGGCTGATCGAAAAGCTGGTGCCGCGCATCGAGAAGCTCAAGGTTGGGCCCTACACGGCTGGCAATGATGTGGATTACGGCCCCGTCGTGACAGCCGCAGCCAAGCAGAACATCCTTGGCCTGATCCAGTCGGGCGTCGATCAGGGCGCAAAGCTGGTCGTTGATGGCCGCGATTTCAGCCTTCAGGGCTATGAAAACGGGTTCTTCGTCGGACCGCATCTGTTCGACCACGTGACCCCGGACATGGACATCTACAAGAAAGAGATCTTCGGCCCGGTTCTGTCGACCGTGCGTGCAGGCTCGTATGAAGAAGCCATCAAGCTGGCGATGGACCATGAGTACGGCAACGGCACCGCGATCTTCACCCGCGACGGTGACGCGGCGCGCGATTTCGCCAACCGGATCAATATCGGCATGGTGGGCATCAACGTGCCGATTCCGGTGCCGCTGGCCTATCATACCTTTGGTGGCTGGAAGAAATCGGTCTTCGGCGATCTCAACCAGCATGGCCCGGATGCATTCAAGTTCTATACACGCACCAAGACAGTGACCTCGCGCTGGCCGTCAGGCATCAAGGAAGGCGGCGAATTCAACTTCAAGGCAATGGATTGATTTGCATTGAAAATACCAGCATAAAGGGCGGACTTGTCCGCCCTTTATCATATGAGCTCTCGTGGCCATTTCCGTTCAGATCATCGCCGACCAAAATCTGGTTTACGTGAGATATACCGGCGCGATGCTGGTTGACGAGACAGCAGCCGCTTTGGGCGAGTTCGCAAAGCACCCCTTGGCGGGTCCGGGGCTGCGGCATCTGGTGGATCTGACCCGGTTGACCGACATCGACCGTGACTACGCAAAGTTCATGGAGATTCAGGCCAAGAAGGTCGAGACCATGGCGGGTCATGGCGTCGAAACCTTCATGGTGTACCTGGCAAATACGCCAATCGGGCTGCATGCCGCGAATATGGGCAAGAATGGATGGACGCCGGAAAGCGGCGTTGTCGCCATCGTGGTCGAGAACGAAGATCACGCGCTTGTCGCCTTGGGTTTGCCTTTCGACAGTATCGCGCAGATGCTCGAGAGATGCGATGCGCAGAGCGTGTGACTGTCCAAGATCAATCTCGTTGATTTGAAACACAATTTCCCTGACAGTAGGGGCTTTCTTGTTCCTTTGGTCATTGGGGGCCTATGCCAGCCGAGTTTCACATCCTACCCGAGCACAATCTGGTTTACGTGCAGTACAGCGGTCTCTTGCTGGTGGAGGACAGTCTGAAAGCGTTTGGTGCCTACGCCAGACATCCTGACGCCCGGCCCGGCCAACGCCATCTGATCGACCTGAGCCGGATCACCGACATGGAACGGGATTTTGCGCGGGTGATGCAGTTGCAGGCGACCAAAGGCGCGGATCTCGCGATGCGCGAGACCGAGACACTTATGGTCTATTTCGCCAACACGCCCGTTTCGCTCAAGGCGGCGGCGTTGGCCAAGAACGGCTGGTCCGCCAGCCAGGGCGTGATCGCGATTGTGCAGGAAACCGAAGAGGCCGGGCTGTCGGCACTTGGCCTCGCGGTGTCTTCGATCGAGGACATGTTGAACCCGGTCCTCCGCCAGACCCGCTAACGCGGAAAGGTCAGGTTCCCTGAAGACACCGTACCAAGCACTGAAATCATGGTTGTGATGCGGTGCGCGTCCAGCGGGTTGGCTGTCCCGGCGGGCAAGGTGATGACATCGCCATAGTGAATGCCGGTGTTGCTGACGACATCGGTGCTGAGGCGATAATTCTTGCCATTGGCAATACTGAACGCGGATTGGACGTCCCGCAGCGCCTGCCGTGGGTTGAAGATGGCGCTGGCCACGGCACCGGCCGCGCGGGCCTGAACTGCATAATAATTGGCTTGCCACATGTTGCGCGACGCAAGGATTGCAACGCCTGGAGCGTTGAACGTGACAAACGGCAAGCCCATTCGGGACCCGACCACTTATGCAACCGCACCGCCTAGCGAATGCCCCGTCACGTAGACCGGGCCATGTGCGCTGACCCCAGATGCAATGGCTTCGCCAATGGGGTACATGGCAGTATTCATGCCCAGTGTCAGCTGCGCATCCTCCACCAGATCCGAGGCATTGTCGGTCCCACGAAACGCCACGACGAACACGCTGCCATCCGTATAGATGACGGTGCGCAGACCGGAATTCGGTTCGTACATGGGATCGGCTGCAGTCCAACGCGGGACGGTTGGATTGGCGTCATAAGCCCCGCTCGACATCTGGGCGTAGTCAATAATTGTCGGCATCTGAAAATCCTCGTCGGCAATAATGCGAACGAACTTACTCTGTTTTCAGGAAAGCATGAGTCTTTTTTCAAACAGACTGTCTGTCTGCCGACATAACGGGCGCAGCAACAGGTTTTGCCTTTTGCCGATCTTGCCGCCATCTTGGCAGGATCACGGACAGGGAGGTGCGTCATGCGGGAACCGGCATTCAGCATTGGGATCGAAGAGGAATACCTGCTGGTGGATCTCGACAGCATGGCGCTGGCTCAGGCCCCGGATGGGTTGATGGAGGCTTGCGCCGCTGAGCTTGAAAAGCAGGTCAGCCCGGAATTCCTGCAATGTCAGATCGAGATCGGCACGAAGGTCTGCGCCGATATCAACGACGCGCGTGAAGACCTCAAGCGGCTGCGCAGCACCGTGGCGCGCTGTGCCAAGGCGTATAACCTCGCTCCGATCGCGGCCTCCTGCCATCCGTTTGGGGATTGGAAGAACCAGCACCACACCAACAAGGACCGCTACAACGCGCTTCAGGATGCATTGGGTGGCGTGGTCCGCCGGATGCTGATCTGCGGCATGCACGTGCATGTGGGGCTGGATGACGATGCGCTGCGGGCTGATCTGATGGGGCAGATGGCGTATTTCCTGCCGCATCTGCTGGCGATGTCCACCTCCTCGCCGTTCTGGCAGGGCGAAGATACCGGGCTCGCGTCGTACCGGATTTCGGTTTTCGACAACCTGCCCCGCACCGGCTTGCCGCCCACCTTTGACAATTGGTCGGAATATGAACGCTCGGTTCAGGTATTGGTCGATCTGGGCGTGATCGAGGACAGCTCCAAGATCTGGTGGGACCTGCGACCGTCACATGCCTTTCCGACGTTGGAAACCCGCATCATGGATGTGCAGCCCCGTTTGGAGGACACGCTGACGCTGGCTGCGATCAATCAGTGCCTGATGCGGATGTTGTGGCGGCTGCGGGTGCGCAACCAGCGCTGGCGGCGCTATGATCCGTTCCTGATCAGCGAAAACCGCTGGCGCGCGCAACGCTATGGGGTGAGCGATGGACTGATCGACTTTGGCCGCGGTGAGATCGTGCCGATGGCGGAGTTGACGGAAGAGCTGATCTCGCTCGTCGAGGAGGACGCAGGCATTCTTCGGTGTCACCGCGAGTTGGAGCACAGCCGCAAGATTGTCGCCCACGGCAATGCCACAACCCGGCAACGTGCTGTGGTGGCCGAGGCCAAAGCGGCAGGCAAGGACGCGGATGCCCAGATGCAAGCCGTTGTCAGCCATCTGGTCGAAGCCTTCCACGAGGGGCTTTGACCTCTTGCAAAAGTCCTGCAACAGTTGGCAATTAAACACGCGTTCAATTCACGCATCCAACGGGAGGAGCGGCGCGATGGATTTTGCTCTCACAGAAGAACAATCCGCCATTTTCGACATGGCCTATGCCTTTGGTCAGGACCATATCGCGCCCCATGCCCGCGACTGGGAAGCACAGGGCACGATCCCGAAAGACCTGTGGCCTCAGCTTGGGGAGTTAGGCTTTGCCGGACTTTACGTGTCCGAGGAGAGCGGCGGTTCTGGCCTCAGCCGGTTGGATGCAACACTTGTGTTCGAGGCGCTGTCGATGGCCTGCCCGTCTGTCGCGGCGTTCCTGTCGATCCACAACATGTGCGCCAAGATGATCGACAGCTTTGCCAGCGACGAGATGAAGGCGCGCGTGCTGCCCAAGGCGATGACGATGGAAACCGTGCTGAGTTACTGCCTCACCGAGCCGGGCAGCGGTTCGGACGCAGCGGCGCTGAAAACACGCGCCGAGCGCACCAACGAGGGCTATACGCTCAATGGCACCAAAGCGTTCATCTCGGGCGGTGGTTATTCCGATCTTTACGTCGCGATGGTGCGCACGGGCGAAGATGGGCCCAAGGGCGTGTCGGCGGTTCTGATCGAGGATGGCACACCGGGTCTCAGCTTTGGCGGGCTGGAAGACAAGATGGGCTGGCGGTCGCAACCCACACGGCAGGTCCAGTTCGACGATTGCAAGATCCCGGCCGAAAACCTGCTGGGCGAAGAAGGCCAAGGGTTCAAATATGCGATGGCCGGTCTGGATGGCGGGCGGCTCAACATCGCGGCCTGTTCCTTGGGTGCTGCGCAAACCGGGCTGACATCCACCCTTGCCTACATGGCTGAGCGCAAAGCCTTTGGCAAATCCATCGACCAGTTCCAGGCGCTTCAGTTCCGGCTGGCGGATATGGAGATCGAACTTCAGGCTGCGCGCACCTTCCTGCGGCAGGCGGCGTGGAAGCTCGACACCGGCGCGCCGGATGCCACCAAGTTCTGCGCGATGGCCAAGAAGTTCGTCACCGAGACGGGGTCCATGGTGGTGGATCAATGTCTGCAATTGCACGGTGGCTATGGTTACCTGGCGGATTACGGGATCGAAAAACTGGTCCGCGACCTGCGCGTCCATCAGATCCTCGAAGGCACCAATGAAATCATGCGCCTGATCGTGGCACGTCAGATGTTGGCGCGTTGACCCTCTGGCTTCTTTGGGCTCGAAATACCTCGGGGGAGTCCGCCAAAGGCGGACGGGGGCAGCGCCCCCTCCCCCCTCACAAGACACGCGAAAGCAGACGGATATGACCGACATCGACATTCGCAAGGACGGCCATGCCGGCCGCATCACTCTGAACCGCCCTAAGGCGCTGAACGCGCTGACTTACGAGATGTGTCTTGCCATCGAGGATGCGCTTTGGGATTGGCGGGCTGATCCGACGATTAAGTTGGTCCTGATTGATGCCATGGGCGACAAGGCGTTTTGCGCTGGCGGCGACATTGCCGAGATGTATGCGACGGGGACCGCTGGTGACTACGCCTATGGCCAGCGCTTCTGGCGCGACGAATACCGGATGAATGCGCTGGTTGCCGAATACCCCAAACCGGTGGTGAGCTTTCTTCGGGGCTTCACCATGGGTGGTGGCGTCGGCGTCGGCTGTCACGGCTCGCATCGTGTGGTGGGCGACAGTTCCAAAATTGCCATGCCGGAGTGCGGAATCGGTCTGATTCCCGATGTCGGCGGATCCTACCTGTTGGCCCATGCACCCGGGCATCTGGGGGAATACCTTGGCATGACCACGGATCGAATGGGACCGGGCGACGCGATCCATGTCGGGTTCGCCGATCTGTATGTCCCAGAAGACAAGTGGGAGGGCATCAAGGCCCATCTTTGTGCTGACGGTGATCTGGCCGCGCTGACCACGGCGATCCGCCCTGCGCCGGACGCACCGCTGAAAGAAGCGCAGGCACAGATCGACGCGCTGTTTGGCGGTGGGTCCTTGGGCGAGATTGTGGAAACACTCCGCGCAGACACCAGCAGCTTTGCGCAAGACGCGCTGGCCAGATTGAGCCGCAGCGCACCTCTGTCGCTGGCTTGTACGGTCGCGATCCTGCATCAACTGCGTGCAGAACAAGGCGACTTGAGACAGGCGTTGCAGTTGGAGTACCGCTTCACCTCGCGGTCGATGGAACATGGGGATTTCATCGAAGGCATTCGCGCGGCGATCATCGACAAAGACAAATCCCCAAAATGGTCGCATGATCTTGACGGGGTTTCGGACAGTGACGTTGCAGCCATGTTGCGTCCGGTGGAGGGCACAGAAGTGACATTCGAACGGAGGAGCGAGGCATGAAGATCGGGTTTATCGGACTGGGCAATATGGGTGCGCCGATGGCGGCCAATTTGGCCAAGGCTGCGCATGATGTAGTCGGCTATGACATGGCGACCGTTGCGGTGGACGGTGTCACAAATGCGGCCACTGCCGCAGAGGCCGCAAAGGGTGCAGACGTGGTCATCACCATGTTGCCCAATGGCGAGATCCTGCGCGCGGTGGCCGCAAAGGTCATCCCGGCGATGCGCAAAGGTGCCGTGCTGCTGGATTGCTCGACCGTCGATGTGAACAGCGCACGCGCCGTTGCCGCCGACGCGGAAGCCGCTGGATTGCTGCCTCTGGACGCGCCGGTGTCGGGCGGCATTGGCGGCGCGGCGGCAGGCACTTTGACCTTCATGGTCGGCGGATCGGATGAGGCGTATCAGACCGCCCTGCCCCTGTTCGAAACAATGGGGCAGAAATCTGTCCATTGTGGCCCTTCCGGGAACGGTCAGGCGGCCAAGATCTGCAACAACATGATCCTTGGCGTGACCATGATAGCCACCTGTGAGGCCTTTGCCTTGGCTGACAAACTGGGTCTGGACCGTCAGGCGATGTTCGATGTGGTCAGCACCTCGTCGGGCTACAGCTGGTCTATGAATGCCTATTGCCCTGCCCCTGGCATTGGCCCCAAAAGCCCAGCAGATAACGGGTATACCCCAGGTTTTGCAGCGGAATTGATGCTGAAAGACCTGCGCTTGAGTCAGCAAGCCGCCGATGCGTCCGACGCGGATACACCGCTTGGTCAAGCCGCAACCGAACTCTATCGGCGCTTCGTCGAAGAGGAGGACGGCAAAGGCCGAGACTTCTCTGCGATGCTGCCCCGGTTCGAAAACCGCGGACGCGGGTAGCTGCCTTAATTATCGAAAGATAGTAAACAGTGGCTAGGGTCTGTTGACG
>Ga0213861_10003526_pt1 | contig 12893 bp, 11 predicted proteins | sample PICome_4_FD_160110 | JGI IMG/M metagenome (GOLD analysis project Ga0213861, IMG submission 160110) | Coastal seawater microbial communities near Pivers Island, North Carolina, United States - PICO131 | ecosystem: Environmental > Aquatic > Marine > Coastal | place: USA: North Carolina...
CTTTAAAACCTATAGAGGAATGGGCTCTATCGGAGCAATGTCTGAGAGAAATGATACAAACAGATACTCTCAAGATGGCATAAGTAATGAGAAGTTGGTGCCTGAAGGTGTGGAAGGAAGAGTGCCTTTTAAAGGCTGGGTTGTGAATGTAATTGATCAATTAATTGGTGGAATTCGACAAAGCATGGGATACGTTGGATGTAAGACAATTGAGGAAATGCATAAAAACACACAATTTGTTGAGATCACAAATGCTGGAATTACAGAAAGTCATGTTCACGATGTAATGATCACAAAAGAAGCTCCAAATTACCAAAGAAGCTAACTCATTTTCTTAAAGAAATATAAATTTAGATAAAAATATTAGAGTTAGAAACCAGGCCCCGGCAGATATTTGTGCAATCCTTCCTAATGCAATTTTTAGCACCACATAAGATATAAAGCCTAGGGCAATTCCATTTGCAATAGAAAAAGTCAATGGAATCATTACAATTATTATCAATGCTGGAAGAATTTCAGATGTATCTGACCAGTTTAGCCTTTCCATTCCACTCAACATCAATATCGCCACATAAATAAGTGCACCAGAAGTTGCATGTGCAGGGATTATGCTTGCTAAGGGTGAAAAGAAAATTGCAATTAAAAATAAAAAACCTACTGTTACAGCAGTCAACCCTGTCCTACCTCCAGCCTCAACGCCAGCAGAGCTTTCAACATAGCTTGTAACAGGCGCACACCCCAAAAAAGCCCCAACTGCGCTAGAAGAACTATCAGCTTTAAGAGCTTTATCAAGATTATTAACATTTCCAGATTCATCTACTAATTTTGCTTGGTTGGCTACACCTAGAAGTGTTCCTGCAGTATCAAATAAATTTACAAATAAAAAAGACATTATCACGCTGATCATTGCCAAATTAAGCGCTCCCAAAATATCTAATTTCATAAATACAGGCATAAATGGTGGGGGGAGGGAAACCAATCCTTTGAATTCAACTATACCAATCAAAATTGATGCAATTGTAATAAACATGACGCCAATAAGTATTGCGCCAGAAACTTTTCTGACTGCTAAGATAGCAATCAATAGAAATCCAAGCATTGAAAGTATAGTTTCACTCTTAAACAGATCTCCCATACTCAAAAGAGTTGCTTCATTCGGCACTATGATGCCACCATTTTTCAAACCAATAAGTCCAATGAAGAGTCCCACACCAGAACCCATTGCAATCCTAAGATTCATAGGAATACTTTCTAACATCCATTGCCTAATTGGGGTGATGCTCATTATCCAAAATAAAATACCAGCTATGAATACTGCTCCAAGAGCAATTTCCCATGAATAACCCATCTCTCCAACAACTGTATAAGTAAAAAATGCATTTAGCCCCATTCCAGGAGCCAATCCTACTGGCCAATTGGCGTAACATCCCATCACAATGCATGCTAAAGCTGCTGCTATGCAAGTGCCAACAAAACTGGCGCCAATATCCATTCCAGCAGCTGACATCATTTGTGGATTAACAAAAATGATATATGCCATGGTTATAAATGTTGTAAATCCTGCCATTAGTTCAGTTTGAACAGTTGTGTTGGATTCTTTTAATTTAAATAATTTTTCAAGCATTTAATTTTAGATTTCTAATATAAAAACAAGTTTACAACTTATAATACTGGATTGTTAAAAATTCATAGATAGCTCAAAGCAAATTGAAATTGTTTTATAAATTTAATGTTTCTATGGGTTATAGAATTTTGAAAATTCAATTCAAATTTTTGGCATTAACATTGCATAAATTAAATAACATGATGTTACAAAGTAACTCGCATTACCAGATAAAATATACAAAACTCTAGGGGATTTATATGACAAACAACATTTTTTACAAACAAGCCTTACTCGTTTTTTCTTTTCTTTTTTTCATGACATATGCCTTTGCACAAGAAAATGTTATTGAAGAGGTTTTTGTTACTGCAGAAAAAAGATCGGAAAGTGTTCAAGATATTTCTCAAGCTGTAACTGCTATTAGCGGTGAAGATATTGAATCTAAGAATATCAATTCATTTGTTGACCTTAGTGCAATTGTTCCAGGAGTAACAGTTTCTAAAAATGAAGGATACAAGACGGTTATTTCAATTAGAGGGGTTGGTAATGAAACAAATCAAAATGCAATTGCAGCACCATCTGTAGCATTTCATATGGATGGAATTTTTATTGCATCCCCGTTTTCACTCCAAACTGACTTTATTGATGTAGATAGAATCGAAGTGCTTCGAGGTCCTCAGGGAACTCTTTTTGGTCAAAACTCAACCGGGGGAGTTATCAATGTAATTAGCAAAAAACCTTCAATGGAGGGATATTTTGGAAAATCAGATATTACTTTTGGTAACTATGGCCTAACTAAATTTCGTTCTTCAAATAATATTGTTCTTAACGATTCTTCTGCAGCAAGGTTTTCAATATCAACAGTTGAAAGGGATGGGTTTAGTGATAATGTAGTGACTGGACAAGATTTAGATGATGATAGTAATTTCAGTTTGCGCGCAGATTTCCTAATAGATCTTGGAAATGATTCATCGCTAAGAGTTTTTGGTCAATTCTTTGAAATAGATAGAAATGGATCTGCTATGAAGGGGATTGATGATCCCACGCCAAATGCAAGAGATTTAAGTCAAGATTCAATATCTAATCATGAATTAACTTCTTCTGTTTTTGCCGCAATTTATGAGTCTGACTTGGGTTATGCAAACCTTAAAATTATGGCTAGCATTCAAGAAGATGATATTTCAGTTACAAGAGATAATGATCGTCACAACTATGGAGATCCAGTTCTTGCAATTCCGGGACTTCCAATGGGTTCAACATATCAAAGAGCAGAATTTCGTCCTGAAACATCCGTTGTTGATACCAGCACATTCGAAGTCAATTTAGTTTCTAACGAACCTGCTATGAATGGGAAATTAGACTGGACGCTTGGCGCTTTTTACATGGAGCACGAAATAGAAAACCATATTAGAGGATACAGAGACAACGACTTAGATGGCGAGCTTCAATATGTTTGTGGAGAGTCATTTGCTAGAGACGACTACTGCTTTACAGTTGGAGGGCCTGATCCATGGTTTTTCTTTGAATTTGATTTTGTCAGCGATGCATTTCCAAAGAGAGAGTCATTTTCAGTATATGGAGAGACTACCTATAGCATTACGGATCAATTTCGTATCTTAAGCGGTATTCGTTATTCAGATGACGAGGTCAACAGCTGTGTTAAAAATTTTTTTAGTAATACCTGCGATAATTTAAGTGGTAGCTCAGACAAGACTACTGGAAAAGTAGCGGCCGAATTTGATCTTGATGAAGATACATTAGGATATTTATTACTCTCAGCTGGCTTCAAGCCAGGGGGCACTAATTTAACCTATGGTTTCACTGATGATAACGCACCTCCTTTAGTTTTCCCTAATTTTGAAGCAGAGACTGTAGAGTCTATAGAATTTGGCATAAAAACAGATTTATATGATGGTATGGCAAGAGCAAACATTGCAATTTTTTCTTATGATTATGAAAATCTTCAATTTCAAGCAACTGACCCTGATCCTTATAGAGGAGGTGTTGCTAATATTCCTGAATCAGAAATGGCTGGTATAGAAATTGAGTTTACTGGACTATTATCTGATGAGTTAACTCTGGATATGAACCTTGCCTTTATTGACTCCAAGGTATCCTCAGATTATATGGCCTTAGACAATGTAGATGCATACCAATATTTTTTTGGTGAAGAGGATCTAAGATACGGGCTTCGAAAAAACATTAATGGAAATGAGCTTGCTAAAACTCCAGAATTTACCGCTGACATTACTCTTACTTATGAGACAGTTCTTAAATCTGGAACTCAATTCAGCGGAATTATGCAGTATGTTAAAAGAGGTGAGTTTCAGCAGCGTGTAAACAATAATCCAATTGTAGATGCAATTGATGCTTATGATATTTTAAATCTAACTGCTAACTTTGATTTCGTCGGTGATAAGTGGGGCCTCGACTTTATGATCCTAAATGCAACTGATGAAGATGGTGTGAATTCGAGCATGACTGATGTATTTGGTGTTGCTGCTACAGGTTTGGAGTTGATTCCTCCAAGACAATTCATGGCTCGATTGAGCATGAGCTATTAATAGAGAGCCTGATTTTATTAAATTAAGCACATCATAATGATCAAATTTTTTATTTGATATAATCCTTTATGGAGAAATTATTTATACAAGCTGATGAGTTATTAAGTGATTCATTTAACCTTGCCTGGCAAGTTTATGAAAGTGGTTATCGCCCAAACTATATTATTGGCGTTTGGAGAGGGGGCGCTCCAATTGGCATAGCTGTTCAGGAGTTTTTAGATGTCCTTGGCGTGCCTTCCGACCATATTGCAATTCGTACTTCTCATTATAAAGGAATAGATAAGAGAGATAGTCAGGTTCAAGTTTATGGTTTGAACTATATTATCAAGCAGGTTGAATCAGAAGATTCACTTCTAATAGTTGATGATGTTCATGATACTGGCATATCTATTCAAAAAATAATTTTAGATCTTCAAACTGCTTGTAAAAAAAATACTCCTGAAATTAAAGTAGCCACTCCATACTTCAAACCAAAGAAAAATAAAACAGATAGAAAACCTGACTTTTACATTCATGAAACCGAGAAATGGCTCGTCTTTCCGCATGAGCTTGAGGGTTTATCCATTGATGAAATTATTGAGTTCAAGCCTGAGCTTTCTGACCTTGCAGAAAAGATCAAACGGTTTATATCTTAAGAAAGATTTAATAAAGTTTGCTTTATAATATAACTTCATTCATACACAATTAAGCATGAGCAGTTCCAACAATCTCTCTATAGAAAAGAAAAATATTGATACGGTTTTGGTTCTAGACTTTGGCTCACAATATACTCAGCTTATTGCAAGAAGAATAAGAGAGTTAAATGTTTTTTCTGTAATACTTCCATGGGATGTTTCAACTGAAAAAATTAAATCCCTTAATACCAAGGGAGTAATTTTATCTGGAGGCCCAGAATCAGTCACTGAATTTAATACTCCAAGAATCCCTGAAATTATTTTTGAATTGGGTGTGCCTGTCCTAGGTATTTGTTATGGGATGCAAACTCTTGCTGAGCAATTTGGAGGACAAGTTTCATCCTCAAAAAATAAAGAATTTGGCCATGCCCAAATCCTTTTAGACAAACCATCTCTGCTCTTTGATGGCTTTGGCTCCGGATCTTCAATTGATGTTTGGATGAGTCACGGAGATCATGTATCCACTCTTCCTGATAAATTTAATTTAATTGCGTCAACCACTTCAGCTCCAATTGCTGCAATGGAGCACTCCCAAAAACCTATTTATGCATTGCAGTTCCATCCCGAGGTCACCCACACCAAACAGGGAAATACTGTATTAAAAAATTTTACATTCAAGATATGTAAATGTTCAGCTAAATGGAAAATGGAAAATCTTATTGAGCAACGAATAAATGAGATTAAAGAAACAGTAGGTGATCAAAAGGTATTGCTTGGTTTGTCAGGTGGAGTAGACTCATCTGTTACAGCCATGCTTTTAGATCAAGCGATTGGGAGCAATCTAATTTGTGTTTTTGTTGATAATGGCTTGCTTCGAAAAAATGAAGCTGAAGATGTAGAAAATTTATTTAAAGATAAGATGGATTTAAATCTATTAGTCGTCGATGCAAAGAAAGTTTTCTATAGACATCTAAAAGGTATCTCAGATCCAGAACAGAAAAGAAAAATAATTGGTAGAACCTTTATTGATATTTTTGATAATGAGGCAGCTAAATTAAAAGATGACATTAATTTCTTAGCACAAGGCACAATCTATCCTGATGTAATTGAATCTTCTGAATCAGAATCTAATGAAGCTAGAGTGATCAAATCTCATCATAATGTTGGGGGCCTTCCTGATGATATGAAGATGGATTTAGTTGAACCTTTACGTGATTTATTTAAAGATGAGGTAAGGAAAATGGGATCCGAGCTTGGTTTGCCAGCGGAGATGTTAAATCGGCATCCATTTCCAGGTCCAGGATTGGGAGTAAGAGTTCTAGGGGAGATTTCGCAAGAAAAAGTTGCAATCCTCCAAAATGCTGATGCTATATTTATAGAGGAGCTAATTAATGCAGGTTTATATGATCAAGTCAGCCAAGCATTTTGCGCATTTCTTCCAATTAAATCAGTTGGAGTTGTTGGCGATGAGAGAAGATATGCTGATGTGATAGCAATCAGAGCAGTTGAGACAGTTGATTTTATGACAGCTACATGGGCAAAGCTTCCATATGATTTCTTGGCACATGTATCAAATCGCATTGTAAATGAGTTAGAGGGAGTTAGCAGGGTGGTTTATGATATTTCTAGCAAGCCACCAGCAACTATTGAGTGGGAATGAGCGTGTTCCTCGCAAACCCCCATTCTATATAGGTTTAGCACTCTAAAAGTAGTTACAAACTTGTTACAAACTCCTCTGTAGACTCCATTCCTATGTAGCAGTTACAAACTCTGTTACAAACTAACTCGACTATTGCGATTCATTAGTTGTATCAAGTATGCTGTTGTAACTTAACTAATGATGCATATACTGATTTGGTCCGAACAAATATAGGCTCTGTGTTTCATTCGACAAGGATTTTTGCGAGAACAAAAAAAGAAGGTAAGAGTTACGCGCTTTTATTTTCGTGCTTGTAGCCCTTTGTCTATATAATGCTGGAATTATCATTCAAAAGTTAGGAGGTATTGTTATTAACATACTACAAAAGATATTATTTATCCCTGATTACCTCATTGGTTATGGTATGGGGGATCCCGAACGTAACGGGGAGTACCGTTTCCTAAAGAGCTACTTAACACCAAGCGTCGTTGTTCTTGACGTCGGTGCAAATATTGGAGAGTATGCTGAAAAAGTGATTGATTTTGAGTCTACGGCTATCGTCCATTGTTTTGAACCAGTGAATGATACCTTTAAATCCCTTATCTCAAATAGCAAATTGACTAAGAAGGCAGATCAAATAGAATTTAATCACTTTGGTCTCAGTGATGAATGTGGTGAGGCAGAGATCTATATTTATGGAAAACTGGGCGGAAGTAATTCAATAGTTTACAACGAATACCACGCCTCGTTAGCAACTGAATTAGTTGTGGAAACAATTCGATTGAAAAAATTAGACGACTATCTGGCTGAAATTGGGGTTGCCTCTGTAGATTTTTTGAAAATCGATGTCGAGGGGCTTGAAGCTCGCGTGCTGGCTGGTGCAATCAATTCAATCAAGAGTGGCGTATTTGGGGCAATTCAATTTGAGTATGGAGGCCAATGGAAGAATTCAGGAGCTAGTTTGGTTGATTTATTGTTTTCTTTAAAAAATTCAGGATACCTTATTTTTCGACTGACTCCATGGGGCAAATTACCAATCAAACGGATCGGTCCCGGTTTGGAAAATTATAAGCACTGTAATTATATAGCGATCAAAGATAGGGAGTGATTTGTTTTCTATTGTCACAAATGTATGTCCAATCGATGGGGCCAGGATAAGGAAAACCCTTCCTCACTGGCTAAGGGTCTTTGGTTCAAGTCTTATCCAAGTTTTAGTGGTTGTTGATCGAAAGCCTCCAGAGGGAAGGATAGCCAACCTCCATGCATCTGAGACTAACGAGGAGGAGAATATTGATAACACCTTGGCACAACTGCAAAAGCTTGATCAAAGGGTCATCGCTTGTGACTTGGACTATTCCAGATTGGCTGATATATCAAAATACTGGTTTAAGAATGGAGCTCCGATAAGGTGTCAGGCCGGCACACCTATATTCGCATTCATATATGCGCTTCAACTAGCTGAGTCTCAGTATGTACTAAAGTTAGATTGCGACATGCTGTTTTGCAACAACGGTTTTCCAGATCAAGCGATTGCGAGTTTACAGGGAGAAAGATTAGCCTTGGTGGAGCCAGCGAGACTTTATCATACAGAAGATGAGAAATTCTCAACAAGGGCATATCTCTTAGATATTGACGCGTTAAAGCGTCATTTACCTATTAACGCCCACAAGCTGGATTATCTGCGGCGTATCCATCGTCGTATCCAGGGAAAGCCAGACTATTTGGCTCTCGAGCAAATGCTGCAGAAAGAGATTGCTTTGGGCGAACTATCAAAGATCGTTCTGCCACAAGATTGTGGGTTTTCTATGCATGTTCCCCGAAGGGAGCAGTTCTTGGAAGATAATATCGATAGTGTAATTGAACGAGTGGAATTGGGGCAGGTGCCCATAGGACAACTTGTCACGAGCTGGGACTATAGCCGAGAGCACTGGGCAGACTAACGGATAAAATATCGGTATCCTTTTTAAATGTTGTAAAGGATTTATTAGACATAAACTTTTAAACTCCCTATAAATCAAGAATTACAAATAGTATTTCTATTGAGTGCAAATTAGTATATAAAGAATTAAATAATAATGTTTTTATACGAAAAAAAATGAAAAAAACGAAAAAATGAAAAAATTTATTATGAAATCCATTAAAGCTAGCTTGTCAATAGAGCTTTCACGAAAGATATATACTGCTCTATCTAGAAATGTTTTGAGAGATAGCTCGATGAGACATTCCCTGCCATCAATTGCATATAGCAAAGAAGATATTAGTGCTTCAGCTGAACTGATTGAGTTATTAGTAGACGCAGTAAAAGTTGCAAATAATACTACTTTGGAATGTGGCAAAAGTGACTTACCTGATAGCCCATATCTTAATGTATTTCCAGGAGAGCATTATCGATTAATTAATGCAATTGCAAGAGTCTCAAAAGCAAATAACATAGTTGAAATTGGAACCTACACCGGTATGGGAACGCTATCATTAAAAGCGGGATTACCAAATGTTTCAGTTTTAACTTATGACATAATAAAGTGGGATGCTCTTGACTTACCAAGTCATTTCGACCCATCCGATTTTAATGAAAAACTTGTGCAGATAATTGGGGACTTGTCACAGGATGAATTTTTCAATGACAACTTTGATAATTTAAATAACGCCGACATAATATTTATGGATGCCCCTAAAGATGATAAATTTGAATATGAAATGGCTGATAAATTAACAAGATTAACACCTAAGGAATTTAGGCTATTAATTTTGGATGATATTCAGTTTGTCAACATGATTGACTTATGGCGTAAAATTAAGTCCCCAAAACTTGATATAACTTCGTTTGGTCATTTTTCTGGGACAGGTGTTGTTGATATTAGTAATGGGCTCGATTTGCATTAATCTCCCGTAAAAAGAGTCGCATACCAATTAAGATCTAAACTTAAATTTTTTTAAGAAGTTCTATTTTTTCTTGAGTATATTATGGTTCATTCGGTTTTTAAAATTTTAAAATTAACCCTGCCAAACTTTTTATCCGACTTACTAAGGAGTTTTTTTACCGCTCTCTTGACTCCAATTTCTTTTAGTATTAAGAGTGGTCATTTTATAAGCAGTTTTAAGAAATCTGCTTTTGATGAAAAACTAAATCCTATCCCTTGGTATACGTATCCAAGTATAAATTTTTTAGAAACCAGGTCTTTTTCTAATAAAACAGTTCTAGAATTTGGAGGTGGGCAATCTTCAATTTGGTGGGGATTAAGGGCACAAAATGTGGTAACCCTTGAAGGGGATCATCCTGTTTTTTCACCGACTCATGAGTGGGCGCAAAAATTAAAAAAATCATTGCCAAGAAATGTTGAATTACATGAAATTTCAATGAAAACATCAGAGTCCTGTCAGAGCGATGTAATTAACATTTTGAAGAATAAACCTTACAAAGAATATGATGTAATCATAATTGATGGATTGTATAGGAGTCACATGATTCCCATTGCCATAAAATATATGTCAAGCACAGGAATGATCATAGTTGATAATGCAGATCGTTATGATATTTTTGATGGATTTAAAGACTCAGGCTTAATGAAGGTAGAATTTTATGGATATTCGCCTGGAGTATACCTTAAGTCTTGCACTTGTATTTATTTTGGAAAAGAAACATCTCTTCTCAATAGTGATGTAGCAATTAATATCCCTAGATAGATTTATTTGCTTCATTTAATGTTGAGTGGAATTATTTTTATCTTAATATAAAATTGTTAAATGGATGTCACTCAAGCAGTTTTATCTAGATCATCTACCAGGTCTTTTCAAAATAAGCCAATCTCAAATGAAGTGATAAAAAGCTTGCTTCTAAAATCATCAAGAGCCGCATCTGGAGGCAATCTTCAGCCCTGGAAAATATTTGTAATTAATGATTCTTCAATGAATAGGTTTCTTGAGTTTCAAGAAAAATGGACTGAGCCCGAAGTACCGGCTTATGATATTTATCCATCAAAACTTAAAGAGCCTTATAGAACTTCTAGGTTTGAATTAGGTGAGCAAATGTATGAAATTTTGGGTATAGGAAGAGAAGATAAAGATGCTAGGATCGCCCAAGTTATGCAGAACTTTAGATTCTTCGGGGCGCCATGTGCTTTTTTTTGTTTTGTTGATCGTCAAATGGGCCCCCCTCAATGGTCTGACTTAGGAATGTTTTTGCAAACATTTATGTTATTGGCTAAAGAAGCTGGGTTAGATACTTGTGCTCAAGAGGCTTGGTCAATGAAGCATGATAGCGTTTCTAAGTTTGTAAAAGCTGAAGATAGCGATATATTATTTTGCGGTATGGCAATAGGTTATAGAGATGAAAACGCTGCAGTTAATACATTAAAGTCAGAAAGAAGGCCACTTAAAGAATGGGCTAAATTTTTATAAGAAATTTCTAATTAACTTGCCGACAGCCAATAAGAATATTAATCATTTCATGACTGAGGCTATGAATATGGCAAAGTTAGCATTTGATAATGATGAGGTGCCTGTAGGTGCAATTGTAGTAAATAATGAAAAAATTATTGGGAGAGGCTTTAATCAAGTAATAGCAAAAAATTCAGTTTCATCTCATGCAGAAATAAATGCAATCAATGAAGCAAGCCAATTTATAAAAAATTATAGATTGAAAGGTTGTGATATTTTCGTGACCCTAGAGCCTTGTCATATGTGTGCAAAAGCAATAGTAGATGCCAGAATAGACACCCTATATTTTGGCGCAAATGAACCAAAGACAGGCGCAATTGAATCAATTGATCAATTTCTAAATAGAGATGATCTTAATCATCAAGTTCTTTTTAGCGGGGGACATATGCAAGAGCAGTCATCTAACCTTCTTAAGAAATTTTTTCAATCTAAGAGAGCAAAGTAATCTTTGTGAATATTATTTTAATTCAAGCCAAATTGGACAATGATCTGACGGTTTTTCCATTGATCTGGCAGCATAATCTATTCCGGTATTAAGCATTGCATGCTTTAAATTTTCTGAAAGTAGTATGTGATCAATTCTTAAGCCTCTTTTTGGATCATCGTCAAACATTCTTGAACGGTAATCAAACCAAGAGTATATTGCATCTTCTTTAGGATTTTGTTCTCTCCATGAGTCTATAAAACCTAGATTTTTGATCATGTTCCACATTTCAATTTCTTCTGGTAGAAATGCAGTTTTGCCATCACGTAGCCATCTTTTTACATTTTGATCACCAATTCCAATATCTAGATCTGTTGGAGCAACATTAAAATCTCCCATAACTATAAGATTTTCTTCTTTTTCTTTAAGTTTTTTTATGTGCTTTTTAAGATCATTATAAAATTTAATCTTTTTAGGAAATTTGGTTTCATGAGACCTATTTTCTCCTTGGGGAAAATACCCATTCATAATGGTAATTTTTTTTCTTTTCCATTTAAAAGTGGCCTGTATAAATCTTTTTTGGTCATCCTCTAAATCACCTACAAAGCCTTTTTGAACACTCTCAGGCTTTTTTTTGCTTAGAATCGCCACTCCATAGTGACCTTTTTGTCCCCAAAATTCTGGGTGATATCCAATTTCTTTAATCTCATCAATTGGAAACTCAGGATCATTTACTTTAGTTTCTTGTATTCCAATAACATCGGGATCGATGGTATCTCTAAGATGAATAAGTTGGTGAGGACGAGCTCTTATGCTATTTATATTAAAAGATACAATTTTCATATTTTATGCAGCTTTAGATAGGAATATATTTTGATTAAATATTGTATAGTCTGAAAGTATTTGCATGCCTTCATTTAGTAGATAATCATTATCAACGTCTATCCCTAGATCTTTTTCATTGTCTTCCGCTTCCTTTGCATCATTATAATCCTCCATGTCCTCATACGAACTAAAAGTTTCTAAATTAAGAGAGGCCCGTCTCTTATTTTCTATATCTAAAGCCCACAACTGCCTTTCTTCTTTTTCAACTCTTCTATTAGTCAAGTTCAAAGAGATCGCCTCCTTATTTTTTTGAATCTCATATCTTTTTCTTATATCAAGAATGTATTGTAGGTTAGGACTTTGATCTACTCTTGTTAAATGTTCATCATTTAATTTGGAAATCAAAGTTGGCACCATAGAAAATTTCTTGAAACGTACTGGTTTAATTTCATCCCATGGAAGAGCCGTATCGTATGAACTTTCACCAATTTCTTCAATATCCCAGGTACTTGGTAATGTAATATCAGGATGTATGCCTTTGTTTTGCATCCCAGCCCCAGTAATTCTATAAAACTTTGATTCAGTGATTTTGATTTGTCCTGAGCTCAAATTATCTAATTTTTGAACAGTTCCTTTACCAAATGTTTTTTGTCCAATGATTATTCCCCTTTGATAATCTTGAATAGCACCTGCAAAAATTTCTGATGCAGATGCAGAATATCTATCTACCATAACTGCCATTGGTTTTTTCCAAATTTGCTTAGCTCGAGCATCTCCCCAGGGTCTT
>Ga0213861_10003529_pt1 | contig 12890 bp, 2 predicted proteins | sample PICome_4_FD_160110 | JGI IMG/M metagenome (GOLD analysis project Ga0213861, IMG submission 160110) | Coastal seawater microbial communities near Pivers Island, North Carolina, United States - PICO131 | ecosystem: Environmental > Aquatic > Marine > Coastal | place: USA: North Carolina | collected...
AAAATTGCCTTCGGACGATTATTGGGTGTCTATTAAGTTGGTACCCTTTGATACCAACAAAAAAACAATCTTTAAGACTGGAAACTTTTCGTTGCTTAGAAAGTAAGAAATTAAAGTAGTATTTTTAGGCATTGAATTTGATGGATAAATATGATGAAAAGAACTACCCTGTTACTTATTACCTTTCTTGGGTTATTTGGCTATTTTAATAAAGCACAAGCGCAATTAAGTACAAGACATTTCATTCCCCCTTTAACCAATGCTGAAGTTGGAAATGCAAATCCAGAAAATCAATATTTTTATATCTCAACACCCAGTGTTCAGAATGTAAACTATACCATCAAACAGATAGGGCTTCCAGCAGCGAGCGATATCAATGGAACGGTAAACAATACAAATCCACAAGAAATATTTATTGGCACTGGAGTAACGCAACTTTTTCAAGAGTCACCACAAACAAGTACGGTTACAAATAACAAAGGGTATATCATAGAATCAGATGCAGCTATTTATGTCTCAATTCGTGTTTTAGCAGGTGGTGGAGCTCAAGCAGGAGCACTCGTTAGTAAAGGAAATTCGGCATTAGGAACTCGTTTTAGAGCAGGGATGTTTACCAATGAAAATCCGCAAACAAATTACCTTAATTTTATTTCGGTAATGGCAACAGAAAATAACACGACAGTTAATTTTTCTGACTTACCTGCAGGAATTTCAATAGAAAATTATACAGGAACAACCCCCATTAATGTTGTTTTAAATGAAGGTGAAAGCTATGTCGTTGCAACAAACTCAGCGGTAAACACCGTAAATAGAGACGGCTTAATAGGCACTCTTATCACCGCTGATTTGCCTATTGTAGTTAATGCTGGTTCTGCAAACGGTAGTTTTCACAATGGTGGAGGAAGAGATTATGGAATCGATCAAATAGTAGGATTAGACAAAGTGGGTTCGGAATACATCTTTGTAAGAGGAGGCGGAACCGATAACTGGGAAAATATATTAATTGTCGCCCATGAAGACAATACCAACATGCTTATCAATGGAACGAGTCTGGCAACAGTTTTAAACGCAGGGGAATATTATTTAATAGAAGGAGATCGTTTTGATACCAATGGAAATCTATACGTAGAGACCAATAAAAAAGTTTTTGCTTATCAAGGAATTGGAGCGAATACAAGTGAGGCAAATCAAGGTTTATTTTTTGTACCTCCCTTAAGTTGTGAAAACCGTGGAGAGGTAGATAACATTCCGATGATTGAAAAAATAGGGACGACAACGTTTACGGGAGGAATTACTGTTGTTACAAACAAAGGAGCCACCGTAAACATCAATGGTGTCGCTATAACAGATGCCTCTTTAAATACCTCAGGACCTTTTGAAGTAATTGGAACAGATTACGAAACCTACAAAGTACTAGATTTAACTGGCAGTGTTGCCATTCAAGGATCTGGAGAGTTGTATTGTGCCTATTTCAATCAAAATGGTGCAGCTACCTCAGGTAGTTTTTATTCAGGATTTACCGCAAAACCTGAAATCGATTTTCAAACCACAGTTGGTAGTTTGGGGAATTGTATTCCAAATATCACCTTAACTGCTGGAAATATAGGCGCATTTGACAGTTTTGAATGGCTTTATGACGATGGTACTGGATTTGTTTCTACAGGAGTGGTGCTAGACCCTACAATTACACCTACACAACCTGGGAATTATCAATTGGTTGGATTTCTAAATTGCTCGGGATCCGAATATCGATCGATCGTAGTGCCTGTTAGTGTTTGTCCAGACGATGCAGATGGAGATTTAGTTATTGATAATTTGGACATTGATATTGATAATGATGGGATTTTAAACTGTGACGAATCGAATGGAGATGCTATTTTAAAACTTTCCGATCTTAACAACCCAAGTGTTTTGTTTTTAGATACAACAACATCATCTTCAATAATCTCCAGTATTGTGAATGAAAATTCTGGAACTATTTCCGGAACAGATACTGGAAACATTCAAACAGTAATCAACCCCACTGTTGGAGCCAATATTTTATATGAATTAAATTTCACGGAACAAGTAAATTTAAAATTCACTCAAAACACAACCTTAGACCACACTGTTACCAATGGAGAATTTTTCATCCTTAAAGTAGGGCCAAACAATAAAAATATTACTCTTTTAGATCCAGATGATCAACTTCTTGTAGACAGCAACTATGATGGCGTTTTTGAAGCAGGTGTGACAAACATCTCTTCATCAGAAATTCATTTTAAATATGCTGTAAACACAACTGGAACAAGTAGTACATTTCAATTTGTAGCGAGTAGAATTACTAAAATGGAATTCAAACACTTGAATTCTGGAATCAATACTGCATCTACATTCAATGGGAATATTTCATTAACTTGTTTTTCCAGAGATTCTGATGGTGACGGAATTGAAGATGCTTTTGACCTAGATGCAAACAATGATGGTATACGTGATCTTTATGAAGCAACAGGTTTTAACGCAGTACTAACCAACAATGATACCAATTTAGATGGATTGGATGATTTATTTGATACCCTCACTACTAATTTAGATTCGGATTTTGATGGTGTTTTAAATTTTTTAGATAGCGATGCGGATAATGACGGAATCTATGACCTATCAGAATTTGGGTTAACGCTTGCACAAGTAGCAATCTTAGATACTGATAATGATGGAGTTATTGACACACTGGTGGATAGTAATAACAATGGACTACACGATGATTTTGAAGCATTAACCACAGCAGATACTGATGCGGATGGAAGTCCAAATTTCTTGGACTTGGATGCAGATGCCGATGCTTGTTTTGACGTTGTCGAAGCGGGTTTTACTGACAGTAACAATGATGGACGCTTAGGAGGAACCCCACTTACTGTTAACGAATACGGAAAAGTTACTAGCGGAACAGATGGATATACACCTCCCGATATAGCTTATATTACTTCGGCTCCTATCCTAATAAATTCCCCATTTTCAAATCAAACCTTTTGTGAATTGGAATCCAATACACTAACAATAGATACCAATGCAGAGAGTTTTCAATGGCAAGTGAGTAACAATGGAGGAACAAACTGGACAGCTATTGTCAATGACGCGATTTACAACAATGCAACAACTACTGTGTTGGAAATCACTGCTACGCCACTTTCATTTCACAACAATCAATATCGAGTAGTTCTAGGGAGGTCTGGAAATACTTGTGGGCTTATTTCTACTCCAATTACATTAACAGTAAATGCGCTACCAGTGGCAAATGACCCTCAAGATATCGAAATCTGTGACGCAGATCGAGATGGTTTCCATGCTTTTGATTTTGACACAGACATCACTCCGCAAGTGCTAGGTACCCAATCGGATACTGATTACGAAGTGCGCTATTTTACAAGCCTTGCCGATGCGCAAAACAATATTGCTGGTACAAATATAAATGGCTCCAATTATACAAATACAGCCGCTTTTACATTGGAAACCATTTTTGCAAGAATTCAGAATCGTAACAATACAAATTGTGGTGCTATTATAGACTTTACGATCAATGTAAATGATGTTCCTAGTCCAAATCAACCCACAATTTATCGCCTCTGTGACGATGAATTAAGTGGTTCTAACTATGACCTAATTACGACCAGTTTTTTACTAAACACCAAAGACAATGAAATATTGGGCTTGACAAATTCGAATTTAGATTTTTCAATTTCTTACCATACAACTTCTGTGGGTGCTCAAACAAGTGCAACAACCGATGTGATTGACAAAACAGTTCCCTATACAGTAACAGATACCCAAAATGTGTTTGTTCGTCTTGAAAATAGAAACAATCCAGATTGTTTTGTTGCTTCAGAAGACGCAATCGGTAGTACATTCACCTCTTTTGAATTAAAAGTTGACCCATTACCTAACATCCTCTTTTCTGTAGAACTCAAACAATGCGATGACGATATCGATGGGTTTTCTAATTTTAATTTGAACGAAGCAGCTTCGGACATTTCTGCCAATTTTAACAATGAAACTTTTGTTTTTTACCCTACCCTATTGGATGCAGAAAATGATAGCAATGCCTTCACTGCTGCTGAAGCCATTGTTTTTAGAAACCGAACACAGACGACTGACACTGTTTGGGCGAGAGCCATCTCTAATTTTGATTGTTATCGAATTGCGGAAGTAAATTTAGTGGTTTCTACAACTGGATTGCCAGCCTCTTTTCAACGTAGTTTTGCTACTTGTGATGATTTCTTAGATATCGATGGAAATGACAACGCCAATAACGATGATACGGATGGGATTGCTACTTTTGATTTTAGCTCCGTCACACCGGAGGTGGTTGCAATATTTCCAAACACCCAACAACTTACCGTTACTTATTATAGAAACAGTGCCGATGCTTTGGCAGAAATAAATGCCATTGCTGATATTGCGAACTATCGAAACATTGGCTATCCAAATACCCAACAAATATACATTCGGGTTGATAGCAATTTGGACAACGACTGTCTTGGATTTGGCCCATTTATCACCTTAAATGTTGACCGAGTTCCTACTGCAAACAACTTGGCACAACCGCTTTCTTTGTGTGATGATTTTGATTCAGGTTCTTCTGAGGATGGTGAGAACATCAACATCAATTTAAGACAAACGGTCAACGAAATTTTAGGGCCTTCACAATCCGAAGCCGATTTTATTGTAACCTATCATACTTCTCAAGCGGATGCTTCTTCGGGCAATGCTCCTATTTTGAATGATACCAACTTTAGAAACACAGCTCCGGCAGGATTTGTGCCTGGAACCCTAAGTCGCCAAACTATTTATGTGCGGGTAGAGGATCGAAATAAAGTTCCTGCCTGTTTTAATGATCATCTGTCTTTTGATATTGAAATTACACCCCTACCGGAACTACAAAACACCATTGCGGCCATTGAGGTTTGTGATGTGCCTACGGCTACCGATAGTGATCCTAGAAATAGGGTTGCACAAAACATTGATGCAACTATTAGAAATGCCGATATTTTAAATGGTAGGGATCCGAGCATTTTCTCGGTGCGTTATTACAAATCGCAAACCAATGCGCTGGCGGATGTCGACAGAATTGACATCGCAAACCTATTGAATTATGAAAATGATCCTGCGAATACTTTCTTCCCTGCCAATGTAAACAGTGATGATCCGGGGATTGAAACCCTCTTCTTTGTCATTTATAGTGCGGATACAGGTTGTGCTTCGGAACCTTTTACTCTCGACATTCGCATTTATCCGGAACCTAATATCCCTGTAAACATCAACAATTATACGGATTGTGACACCGATAATAATGGCCTTGGGAATGACACCGATGGGATTCTTGAAAACATTGCTTTTTCTTCGAAAATAACCGAGGTATTGGCCAATTACACCACAGCGGAACAGTCTAATTTTACCGTCTCTTTTCACGAGAGTTTGGCCGATGCGCAAACGGGGAATGCGCCTTTGGATACCAATGCCTATGAGAACACAACGAATAACCAAACTATTTTTGTGCGGGTATTGAACAATCAAACGGGCTGTGTATCGGATGATTTGTCGTTTGATATTATTGTAAATCCTTTGCCTTCTTATGATCCGTTGGATCTCTCGCAGGTGGCTTGTTTGAACAACTTGCCTTTGACCTTGCAGGTAGACAATCCTTTAACGGGCTATACCTATAGCTGGGTAGAGAATCAATCTGGTGATGAAATTAGTACTGCACAGTCGGTAGACATTCGCGCTGGAGGTACTTATACGTTAACCGTTACCGACAGGGTAACGCTGTGCAACAGGGTAGAAATCTTTGATGTAATCGAATCGGAGGCGGCCATCATTACGAGCGAGCATGTAGCGGTCATTGATGAAACTTCAGAAATTTTTGGAAATAACTTCTCCATTACGATTGACAGTACTCCGGGAATCTTGGGGATTGGAGACTATGAGTATGCCTTGTTGGATGAGCTTGGAAACCTGGTATACGACTACCAAGATACTTTTGTCTTTGAACAATTGTCGGGAGGATTCTATACCGTATTGGTACGCGATAAAAATGGCTGTGATGAAAATGGAATCCCAGCTTCGTTGGAAGTGCCTGTGGTAGAATTCCCAGACTTCTTCACGCCGAATGGAGATGGTGTCAATGATACTTGGAATCTTAAAGGAACCAATAGTAACTACTACCCTTCGAGTGAAATTTACATCTACAACCGTTTTGGAAAGGTGGTCGCTAAGGTAGATTTATCGGAACAAGGTTGGGACGGCACCTACAATGGAAAAAAATTGCCTTCGGACGATTATTGGGTGTCTATTAAATTGGTACCCTTTGATACCAACAAAAAAACAATCTTTAAGACTGGAAATTTATCGTTGCTTAGAAAATAACATTTTATTCTTTATATTCGCTCAAAAAAAATAAAATGAGGAAAATTCTTGTACTGTTACTTTTAATAAATTCCTTTTATCTTTCTTCACAAAACGATTGTTCCGATGCATTAATCGTTTGTGGAAATAGTGGTTACCAAGATTTAAATGCTACAGGTGTAGGCGTACAAGAATTAAGCGGATCAAATACCTGTGGAAGTCAAGAAAACAATAGTCTATGGTTTCAGGTAAATATCAAAACAGGAGGTAAATTAGGTTTTGTTTTAACACCCACTTTTTCTGACGGAACAACAAACACCGATTTATCGATCGATTTTGATTTTTTTGTTTTTGGTCCTGATGTCAATTGTGGAGCCATTGGTCAAGCGATTCGATGTTCAACTACAAATCCAATAGCAGCAGGTGCTACCAGTAATTTAACAGGAATGAACAGTACCGAAACGGATACTGCTGAGGGTCCTGGAGCTGCTGGTAATAATTTCGTAAGAGAGTTGGATGTGATCGCTGGAGAATCCTACTTTATTGTTGTTGACCGGCCAATAGGTACCAGCAATTTTAAAATTGATTGGACTGGAACCGCTACTTTTAACGATCCACCAGATGCGATTCCTCCAGTGGCAGGAACCTCTTATGACCTCTCATTATGCGATGCAGATGGCGTAGATGACAACAGTACTAAATTTGATTTAACGCTAAATGAAACCTCCATTTTAGGTGGACAAACAGATATTTCCATAAGTTATCATACAAGCAATAGTGATGCACTTACAAACAACAACCCAATTCCAAATCCTTTAGATTATGAAAACATCTCAGCAACACAGGATATATTTGTAAGACTGACCAACACAACAACACTTTGTTACACAATCACTACCTTTAAAATAAATGCATTTGCAGTTCCTCAAATAGCTACTCAACCTGGAAACTTGATCATTGATGATCTTGATAATGATGGTGTTGAAATTGTTGACCTAACAGCTCAAAACCCAGATATATTGGGAGCTCAAGACATTACTGAATTTGAGGTAATTTATAGTACAGATGCAACTTTTAGTTCAGTCATTCCAGATCCTGTAAATTACACGAGCGATGTATCTTTAGAAACCATCTATTTTAGAGTCGTGAATCAAAACAATGCGAGTTGTTATTCGGAAGGTTCATTTTCGATTAGCTTAATTGTAAATCAACCACCAGAACTCACTGCAAATAACAGAGTAGCCTACTGTCCTTTGAGTCAAGTTAACATTGCGCCTAACTTCTCTATCACGGATTCAGATGACTCAGGAATTGATGCTTTTTATGTTCAGATTTCTGCAGGATATTCAGTTGCCAATGATCAATTAATACTCACAGGAACCCATCCTACTATAAATGCTACATGGACTGCAGTTGAAGGAAAATTAACCCTAACTCCCGTCGGTGCATCACAAATTTTATATACAGATTTGGAAGCAGCGGTTAGAGATATTGTTTTTGAAAGTACAGACCCAGCCATTAATACAGATCGCTTTTTTTCATTTACAATTGGAAGTGCCAACTACCTTCCTTCAACAGGGCACTTTTATGTTTTTGTAGAAGACCTTGATGTACTGTGGTCCGATGCAAAAATCTTAGCTGAAGCTTCAAATTTCTATGGACTTCAAGGATATTTAGCGACCATTCTATCCGAAGAGGAAAGTCAAATATCCGCAGAACAAACAACAGGTACTGGATGGATTGGTGCCAGTGATGAAGAAACAGAAGGTGTTTGGAAATGGGTTACGGGCCCAGAGGCTGGAACTAATTTTTGGAACGGTACTTTTACTGGGGCTGCTGTAGCTGGAATGTACTCCAACTGGAATACACAGGAACCCAATAACCAAGGAGGTGAAGATTATGCTCACATCACTGACGATTCTGTTGGAATCGCTGGCTCCTGGAATGATTTACCAAACACAGGAGGCGGAGGCGCATACCAAGCAAAAGGATACATTGTAGAATACGGTGGAATGCCAGGTGATCCGGTTTTAAATATATCAGCGAGTACTAGTATTTATGTTCCACAAATACTCACCACCAATAATGATGAAGCCTGTTTTAACAATAGCGTATCATTGACAGCTACCGTATCAGAGGGAGCTATTTATTGGTATGATGCACCAGCTGGAGGAAACCTAGTTGGAACAGGGACCACATTTACGACACCTTTATTAAGTAATTCTACCACCTATTATGCAACAGCATCACCAGAAGGATGTGCTACCGCAAACAGGGTTGCAGTCACTGCTATTATCAATCAATTACCTGTAGTAAATGACCCAATAACATTCTCAATTTGTGATGACGATCAAGATGGTTTTATTTCAATGGATTTAACTTCTGTAAATGCAGATATCTCTGCTAATTTTGCAAATGAAACCTTTACCTATTACAAAAGCATCGCAGCTGCAACCGCAGGGACTCCAGAAATTCCAGATCCAACAAATTATATCAATACCACAAATAGCAATGATGCAGTTTGGGTAAGGACCATTAGCTCAAGTAACTGTTACCAAATTTCCAAAATAAACATAGAAATTCGAAATAACGTAATTCCTGTATCTTTTGAAAAAGAATTTGTTGAATGTGATGATTTCCTAGACATCAACGGAAACAACACAATAAACAACAATGATACCGATGGGATTGCTACTTTTGATTTTAGTTCGGTAACTAATGATATTATTGCATTATTTCCAACCGGGCAAACCCTTGATATTGGTTATTTTGAAACCCTAGCAGATGCCAATAACATCCAAAATCCAATTCTAGATACTAGTGCATATCGAAATATCAATTCGCCAAATACACAGCAAATTTTCATTCGAGTAGAAAACACTGAAAACAATACCTGTTTGTATGTAGGATCCCATATTACCCTTACAGTAAACCCAGTACCAATCGTCAATCCAATTGAAAATCTAATCCTTTGTGATGATGCTATTGACGGTGACGATACCAACGGCATTGTTCAGTATTTTAATTTAGAGAATCAAACCTCCCTAATTCTTGGAAGTCAAGACCCAAATGACTTTACAGTAACCTATCATGAATTTAGTTCCGAAGTTACTTCTGGAGCAAATCCTTTGAGCTCACCGTACACCAATACGACCGCAAATTTACAAACCATATTTGTCAGAGTCATCAACAATACAACAGGTTGTTTGAATGGTCAATTTAGTTTTGACCTAATTGTAAACCCGCTACCAAATGCAGTCGCAGTTGTAGAACTCAAACAATGTGATGACGATATCGATGGGTTTTCTAATTTTAATTTGAACGAAGCAGCTTCGGACATTTCTGCCAATTTTAACAATGAAACTTTTGTTTTTTACCCTACCCTATTGGATGCAGAAAATGATAGCAATGCCTTCACTGCTGCTGAAGCCATTGTTTTTAGAAACCGAACACAGACGACTGACACTGTTTGGGCGAGAGCCATCTCTAATTTTGATTGTTATCGAATTGCGGAAGTAAATTTAGTGGTTTCTACAACTGGATTGCCAGCCTCTTTTCAACGTAGTTTTGCTACTTGTGATGATTTCTTAGATATCGATGGAAATGACAACGCCAATAACGATGATACGGATGGGATTGCTACTTTTGATTTTAGCTCCGTCACACCGGAGGTGGTTGCAATATTTCCAAACACCCAACAACTTACCGTTACTTATTATAGAAACAGTGCCGATGCTTTGGCAGAAATAAATGCCATTGCTGATATTGCGAACTATCGAAACATTGGCTATCCAAATACCCAACAAATATACATTCGGGTTGATAGCAATTTGGACAACGACTGTCTTGGATTTGGCCCATTTATCACCTTAAATGTTGACCGAGTTCCTACTGCAAACAACTTGGCACAACCGCTTTCTTTGTGTGATGATTTTGATTCAGGTTCTTCTGAGGATGGTGAGAACATCAACATCAATTTAAGACAAACGGTCAACGAAATTTTAGGGCCTTCACAATCCGAAGCCGATTTTATTGTAACCTATCATACTTCTCAAGCGGATGCTTCTTCGGGCAATGCTCCTATTTTGAATGATACCAACTTTAGAAACACAGCTCCGGCAGGATTTGTGCCTGGAACCCTAAGTCGCCAAACTATTTATGTGCGGGTAGAGGATCGAAATAAAGTTCCTGCCTGTTTTAATGATCATCTGTCTTTTGATATTGAAATTACACCCCTACCGGAACTACAAAACACCATTGCGGCCATTGAGGTTTGTGATGTGCCTACGGCTACCGATAGTGATCCTAGAAATAGGGTTGCACAAAACATTGATGCAACTATTAGAAATGCCGATATTTTAAATGGTAGGGATCCGAGCATTTTCTCGGTGCGTTATTACAAATCGCAAACCAATGCGCTGGCGGATGTCGACAGAATTGACATCGCAAACCTATTGAATTATGAAAATGATCCTGCGAATACTTTCTTCCCTGCCAATGTAAACAGTGATGATCCGGGGATTGAAACCCTCTTCTTTGTCATTTATAGTGCGGATACAGGTTGTGCTTCGGAACCTTTTACTCTCGACATTCGCATTTATCCGGAACCTAATATCCCTGTAAACATCAACAATTATACGGATTGTGACACCGATAATAATGGCCTTGGGAATGACACCGATGGGATTCTTGAAAACATTGCTTTTTCTTCGAAAATAACCGAGGTATTGGCCAATTACACCACAGCGGAACAGTCTAATTTTACCGTCTCTTTTCACGAGAGTTTGGCCGATGCGCAAACGGGGAATGCGCCTTTGGATACCAATGCCTATGAGAACACAACGAATAACCAAACTATTTTTGTGCGGGTATTGAACAATCAAACGGGCTGTGTATCGGATGATTTGTCGTTTGATATTATTGTAAATCCTTTGCCTTCTTATGATCCGTTGGATCTCTCGCAGGTGGCTTGTTTGAACAACTTGCCTTTGACCTTGCAGGTAGACAATCCTTTAACGGGCTATACCTATAGCTGGGTAGAGAATCAATCTGGTGATGAAATTAGTACTGCACAGTCGGTAGACATTCGCGCTGGAGGTACTTATACGTTAACCGTTACCGACAGGGTAACGCTGTGCAACAGGGTAGAAATCTTTGATGTAATCGAATCGGAGGCGGCCATCATTACGAGCGAGCATGTAGCGGTCATTGATGAAACTTCAGAAATTTTTGGAAATAACTTCTCCATTACGATTGACAGTACTCCGGGAATCTTGGGGATTGGAGACTATGAGTATGCCTTGTTGGATGAGCTTGGAAACCTGGTATACGACTACCAAGATACTTTTGTCTTTGAACAATTGTCGGGAGGATTCTATACCGTATTGGTACGCGATAAAAATGGCTGTGATGAAAATGGAATCCCAGCTTCGTTGGAAGTGCCTGTGGTAGAATTCCCAGACTTCTTCACGCCGAATGGAGATGGTGTCAATGATACTTGGAATCTTAAAGGAACCAATAGTAACTACTACCCTTCGAGTGAAATTTACATCTACAACCGTTTTGGAAAGGTGGTCGCTAAGGTAGATTTATCGGAACAAGGTTGGGACGGCACCTACAATGGAAAAAAATTGCCTTCGGACGATTATTGGGTGTCTATTAAATTGGTACCCTTTGATACCAACAAAAAAACAATCTTTAAGACTGGAAATTTATCGTTGCTTAGAAAATAACATTTTATTCTTTATATTCGCTCAAAAAAAATAAAATGAGGAAAATTCTTGTACTGTTACTTTTAATAAATTCCTTTTATCTTTCTTCACAAAACGATTGTTCCGATGCATTAATCGTTTGTGGAAATAGTGGTTACCAAGATTTAAATGCTACAGGTGTAGGCGTACAAGAATTAAGCGGATCAAATACCTGTGGAAGTCAAGAAAACAATAGTCTATGGTTTCAGGTAAATATCAAAACAGGAGGTAAATTAGGTTTTGTTTTAACACCCACTTTTTCTGACGGAACAACAAACACCGATTTATCGATCGATTTTGATTTTTTTGTTTTTGGTCCTGATGTCAATTGTGGAGCCATTGGTCAAGCGATTCGATGTTCAACTACAAATCCAATAGCAGCAGGTGCTACCAGTAATTTAACAGGAATGAACAGTACCGAAACGGATACTGCTGAGGGTCCTGGAGCTGCTGGTAATAATTTCGTAAGAGAGTTGGATGTGATCGCTGGAGAATCCTACTTTATTGTTGTTGACCGGCCAATAGGTACCAGCAATTTTAAAATTGATTGGACTGGAACCGCTACTTTTAACGATCCACCAGATGCGATTCCTCCAGTGGCAGGAACCTCTTATGACCTCTCATTATGCGATGCAGATGGCGTAGATGACAACAGTACTAAATTTGATTTAACGCTAAATGAAACCTCCATTTTAGGTGGACAAACAGATATTTCCATAAGTTATCATACAAGCAATAGTGATGCACTTACAAACAACAACC
>Ga0213861_10003538_pt1 | contig 12874 bp, 13 predicted proteins | sample PICome_4_FD_160110 | JGI IMG/M metagenome (GOLD analysis project Ga0213861, IMG submission 160110) | Coastal seawater microbial communities near Pivers Island, North Carolina, United States - PICO131 | ecosystem: Environmental > Aquatic > Marine > Coastal | place: USA: North Carolina...
AAATGCGCATCTGAGGATTCGGTAATCTCGGCATAACCTTTACGGGTCGCCTCATGCCCGATTTTGGCGTCGATATTGCCTGCGGTGCCGGGCATGTCGCGGGCCCCCACGGCCTCGCAGCGGGCGGTTTCCATCGCCTCATAGATCTCACGGGCGAGGGTGCCTGTGGGCGCATATTTGGCCGCTGTGGCATCATTGTGGAACTTGCGGCGCAAGGCAAAAGCATCGGCAGTGCCACGGGCCAAGAGCACTTCATCGCGCGTCATGCGGCGGCTAACCTGCGGTAATCGCACGCCTTCTTTGGTCATGCCCGACGGGTCCACCGAATAGGTGACGGTCATATCCGGATCATCAGCCATGACTTTGGTCGCCTCCGCGAGGGCCTTTTTGAACGGATCGGCGGGGTTATCGGTTGGTTTGCTCATGAGAATCCCGGATCGGCTTGGGGTAGGGTGGGCGTTAACCCACCATTGTTTGGTGGGCTAAGACCTAGCTTATTTCATTGCCATGCTGGCCGCTGATTCCGGCAGTTCCTCATCAAAGCAACGCTGGTAGAATTCGGCCACGGTTTGGCGTTCCAGCTCGTCGCATTTGTTCAGGAATGTCAGGCGGAACGCATAGCCTATGTTCTTGAAAATACGCGCATTTTCGGCCCATGTGATAACGGTACGCGGCGACATGACGGTGGACAGATCACCGTTCATAAAAGCGGTACGGGTCAGGTCGGCGACGGTGACCATCTGGCTGATGTCTTTGCGGCCTTTTTCGGTGTTGTAATGCGGGTTCTTGGCCAGCACGATGGCCGCCTCGGCATCATGGCTCAGGTAGTTCAGCGTGGCCACAAGCGACCAACGGTCCATCTGGGCTTGGTTGATCTGCTGGGTGCCGTGGTATAGGCCCGTTGTATCGCCAAGACCCACCGTGTTGGCCGTGGCAAACAGGCGGAAGGAAGGGTGGGGTGTGATGATTTCGTTCTGGTCCAGCAGCGTCAGTTTGCCGTCATGTTCCAGTACGCGCTGGATGACGAACATCACATCGGCGCGGCCCGCATCATATTCATCGAACACGATTGCCACAGGATTGCGCAGCGCCCAAGGCAGAATTCCTTCATGAAATTCAGTTACTTGCTTGCCGTCACGCAATTTGATTGCGTCTTTACCGATCAGGTCAATCCGGCTGATATGACTGTCTAGGTTCACCCGCACGGTGGGCCAGTTCAGGCGCGCGCCGACTTGCTCGATATGGGTCGACTTGCCCGTGCCGTGATAGCCTTGGACCATAACGCGGCGATTATAAGCGTAGCCTGCAAGGATCGCCAAAGTCGTGTCGGGATCAAACTTGTAGGTCGAGTCAATCGCGGGCACGCGGTCGGTCGGTTCGGCAAAGCCTTTGACCTTCATGTCGGTGTCGATCCCGAAAACCTCACGTACAGAGATTTCTTCGGTGGGTTTCATCATCGCGTCAGCCATAGGTTTGCCCGTTCCTTACGTATGCCGGGCGAACCGCAAAGGGGTTATGGCCCAGTGTAATGTTAGCGTATGTTTTGCGTATGCCATGCGTATGCCATCCGTATGCGAGTGATGGAACATAACGCAAAAGGGTGCAAGGGAAAGGGCGATAAGTTTTGTACCTGTCACAAGCTGGACTTACGGTTTTTTAACCGATGTAGCCCCAATATTGGCCTGCGCCACAGATACGGATTTTAGAATCGCAAAGCAATCGGTGCCGATGGTCAGGCCCAAGGCATCGGCGGAGCGGCGGGTAATGCGGGCCAGAATGAGGTCTGTACCAATGCGCAGCTGCACCAAGGCACCGGGGCCGCTGCCTGTGCGCAGGTCGGTGACAGTGGCAGGCAGGATGTTGAGCGCGGAGAGGCCGGTGGGCCGGGTGCGGGACAAGATCACATCTTGGGCCATGATCCGGATGCGGATGCGGCTGCCGATGGGGGCATCAACCTTTGGCAGCAACAAGGGGCCGGCGGTAGTGGTCAGTTGGCTTAAACCGTCGTCTTCGTGCTGCATCAGAGTGGCGGAAATTACCGCGCCCGCCTCGCGCAGACCAAGGGCAGGTGCTATGTTAGGATCGGACAGCAGCGCTTCTATCGGGCCGTGGTGGGTGATTCGGCCAGCGTCGATCAGCAACAGCTGGGTGGCAAGGCGCGCCACCTCGGCCATGTTATGGCTGACGTAGAGGATGGGGGTGCCGATATGGTCGCGCAAGCGTTCGAGGTAGGGCAGGATCTCGGTTTTGCGCGCCTCGTCCAGTGCGGCAAAGGGTTCATCCATCAGCAGCATTTGGGGCCGGGTCAGCATGGCGCGGCCAATGGCGGCGCGAGATGCTTCGCCACCTGACAGCCCGCTAGGGTGGCGGGTGAGCAGTGGGGCAAGGTCAAGCGCTGTGATGATGTCGTCCTTGCTGGGGCCGGGCAGGCCACGTGCGCGTTTGTCGGCATAGGCTAGGTTTTGGGCCACAGTCAGATGCGGGAAAAGGCGGGTGTCTTGGAAGACATAGCCCAGCCCGCGTTTGTGCGGCGGGGTGAACTGAGGACCGTTTTGCCAGACCGTATTGTGCCACGCGATGCGGCCTTGGGCCTTGGGCTCCAGCCCCGCAATCACCCGCAGCAAGGTTGATTTGCCAGAGCCAGAGCGCCCGAAAAGGGCTGTCAGGCCCGATGAGGGCAGGCTGTGCTGGATGGCCATGTCAAAATCGGGATAGGTGAGGGTGAAATCGAGCGACAGCATTACCCGCGCCCCCCAGTCGGAAATTGGCGGTTCAGGCTGTAGACCAGCAGCAAGGTGACAAAGGAAAACACCAAAAGGATCGCGGAAAGCACATGGGCGTCGGCGTAATTGATGGTTTCCACATGTTCATAGATCGCGATGGAAATAACCTTGGTTTTGCCCGGAATGTTGCCACCAACCATCAAGACCACGCCAAATTCGCCCAAGGTATGGGTAAAGCTGAGGACAGTTGCGGTAAGAAACCCGCGTTTGGCCATGGGCGCTGCAACGGTTGTGAAGCGGTCCAAAGGCGAGGCGCGGAGCATGGCTGCGGCCTCTAGCGGTTTTGGGCCAATGGATTCGAAGGCGGATTGCAAGGGTTGGACGGTGAAGGGCAGCGAGTAGAGCATCGAGGCCATGACGAGGCCGGTGAAGGAAAAGGTTAGCGTTTCGCCGGTGACCTGCACCCAAAAGGCGCCAAAGGTGGAATTGGGGCTGAATAGGACCAGAAGGTAAAAACCGAGTACAGTGGGGGGCAGGACAAGGGGGAGGGCGGTCAGCGCCTCTACCACCGGTTTGGCGCGGGATTTGGTTTGGGCCAGCCACCACGCCAGCGGCGTACCAAGTATCAGCAGCAAAACCGTGGTGATGGCGGCGAGTTGAAGGGTGAGCCAAAGGGGGCCAAGATCGAGCCCAAGTGCGGACAGGGTCATGGCAGGCCGTAGCCGCTTCGGGCGATGATGGCGCGGGCGGCGGGAGTGGCGAGGTAGTCGAGGAAGGCGCGGGCGGCAGGGTTATCCGCGCCATGTATCAGCAAGATCGCGTCTTGTTGGATGGGCGGGTAAAGGTTGGGGGTTACATCCCAAACATGGCCCTTTGGTGTGGGGGGAAGGGCCGCGCGCGCGACAAAGCCCGCCTCGGCCGCACCACTTTCGACCAAGGCAAAGGTTTGGCCGATGTTTTGGCCCATGACGATTTTGTCGCGCAGGGCGTCTGTTATGCCCATCGCGGTCAAGGCGGCGATTGTGGCCTGCCCATATGGGGCAAGGTCTGGGTTGGCGATGGCGATGTGGCGGGTCTGGTCGCTTTGCAAAGCAAGGGCCGGGTCGGTTTCGGGCGGCAGGGTTGGTGCCCAAAGGGTCAGGATGCCTATGGCATAGGGTTGGGGTTGGCCATGTCCGTCGGTGTGCAGCCGTGCGGGGGTTGCCGCATCGGCGGACAGCATAAGGTCATAAGGCGCGCCTTGGGTGATTTGCGCATAAAGCTTGCCGGTGGAGCCTGTGGTGATTTGCACGAGGTGGCCGGTATTGGCCTGAAACTGCGTGGCAAGCGTTTGGGCGGCAGTGGCGAAATTCGCGGCCACCGCAGCCAGCGCCGTTTCGGCTAGCGCCGTTTTAGGGAGTGCGGGCAGGGTGATGCAGCACAGCAAGGCGGCAAGTCGCAGCATTTCGGGCCTTTCAGAGCGGTTGTTTTGAATATTGCCCCCTTGGAGAACGGAGGCAAGGGGGCGTTTTGCAGCACGGAATTTGGGGGGCTTGGCATTTGGCCGCGATTTGCCCAAAAGGGGGCCATAAATGAAGGGCGGCGACGATGGTAGAACGGTTCAGCTTTGAGGTATCGGCACGCGATGGGCGCGCGCGGCAAGGGGTGATTTCCACCCCGCGCGGCGAGGTGCGCACGCCTGCGTTTATGCCTGTTGGCACGGCGGCCACGGTTAAGGCGATGCTGCCGGAATCGGTGCGCGCCACGGGGGCCGATATTTTGCTGGGCAACACCTATCACCTTATGCTGCGCCCGACGGCCGAGCGGATTGCAGCGCTTGGCGGGTTGCACAAGTTCATGAATTGGGACCGCCCGATCTTGACGGATTCGGGTGGGTTTCAGGTGATGAGCCTTGCCAGCTTGCGCAAGCTGACTGAGGAAGGCGTGCAGTTTTCCAGCCATATTGACGGGTCAAAACACATGCTGTCGCCCGAACGCAGCATGGAGATCCAAAAGCTTTTGGGCTCTGACATTGTGATGTGTTTTGACGAATGCCCGGCCTTGCCTGCCACGGATGTTGAGGTGGCAAAGTCGATGGCGCTGTCGATGCGTTGGGCACAAAGATCGCGCGATGCTTTTGGCGACCGGCCTGGACATGCGCTGTTTGGCATTCAGCAAGGCGGGGTGAACCAAGACTTGCGCGGCCAAAGTGCCGAGGCGTTGCGTGCGATTGGCTTTGACGGCTATGCCGTGGGCGGTTTGGCGGTGGGTGAAGGGCAGGAGGCGATGTTTGGCGTGCTGGACTACGCGCCGGAAATGCTGCCCGAGGATAAGCCGCGCTATTTGATGGGGGTGGGCAAGCCTGATGATATTGTCGGCGCGGTTGAGCGCGGGATTGATATGATGGATTGCGTTTTGCCGTCTCGTTCAGGCCGCACGGGGCAAGGGTGGACCCGTCACGGGCAGGTCAATCTGCGCAATGCGCGCCACAAGGATGACCCGCGCCCCTTGGACGAGGCCTGCGAATGCCCGGCCTGCCGCCAATATTCCCGTGCCTATTTGCACCATGTCATCAAATCGGATGAGATTATCGGGTCGATGCTGCTGACTTGGCATAACTTGCGGTATTATCAAGACCTTATGGCAGGGCTGCGCGCGGCGATTGGGGCGGGGCGTTTGGCGGATTATGTGGCGGCGTTTCATGCGGGCCGGGCGGGGGGCGATATTGAACCCTTGTAGAGATTGCTGTGACAGCCTGCACCCTTTTCGCAACCGAACGCTTGGGGTAGACCTGTAACCGATGGATTTGCGCGTAGATCAGCTTGCCGTGGCCCGTGGGGGCGTGACCGTGCTGGAGGGGGTAGGCTTTGTGCTGACCGCCGGGAGCGGGTTGGTGCTGCGCGGCCCCAATGGGATTGGCAAGACCACGTTGCTACGCACCGTGGCGGGGTTGCAGCCTGCGGTGGCAGGTGAGGTGTCGGTGGGCGCGGATGCGATTGCCTATGCCGCCCATGCCGACGGGTTGAAGGCCACGCTGACGGTGGCCGAGAATTTAACCTTTTGGGCCGAAGTTTACGGCTCGCGCGGGGTGACGGATGCGCTGGCGCGGATGAACCTGACCGAGTTGCGCGACCGCCAAGCGGCGAACCTGTCGGCAGGGCAAAAGCGGCGACTGGGGTTGGCGCGGCTGTTGGTTACGGGGCGACCCATTTGGGTGCTGGATGAACCGACGGTGTCGTTGGACACAGCGTCAGTTCAGTTATTTGGCGATGTGGTGCGCGGGCATTTGGGCGCGGGTGGGTCCGTGCTGATCGCGACCCATATTGACCTTGGACTAGAGGCTGAGGTGCTGGAACTGGGGCCGTTCAAGGCACGTGGCCCGCGCGAGGGCGGCGCAGGCGGGGCGTTTGACGCAGCCTTTGGCGGGGATTTCGCATGATTGCGCTGCTTATCCGGGATATGCGGCTGGCGATGCGGGCAGGGGGTGGCTTTGGCCTTGGACTTGCGTTTTTCTTGTTGGTGGCGGTGTTGGTGCCGCTGGGCGTAGGGCCGAACGCTACGGTTTTGGCGCTGATTGCGCCGGGGATATTATGGGTCGGCGCATTGCTGGCTTGTTTGTTAAGCCTTGATCGGCTGTTTGCGCTGGATTTTGAGGATGGCTCACTTGATCTGTTGGTCACAGCTCCGATTCCGTTGGAAGGCGTGGTGGCGATCAAGGCGCTGGCGCATTGGACCGTGACAGGCTTGCCGCTGACGCTGGTTGCACCCGTGCTGGGGGTGCTGTTGAACCTGCCCGGCGAGGGGTATGTTTGGCTGGTGATTTCGCTTGGCATTGGCACGCCTGCGCTGTCGGTGATCGGGGCGTTTGGCGCGGCGCTGACGGTGGGCCTGAAACGCGGGGGGCTTTTGCTGTCGCTATTGGTCTTGCCGCTCTATGTGCCAACGCTTATTTTTGGGGCCGAAGTGGTGAAGCGTGGGGCTGAAGGCATGGCCACGGGCACGCCTTTGGCCTTGCTTGCAGGGATTACTGCGGGGGCGGCGGCATTGCTGCCCTTTGCATCGGCTGCGGCAATCCGTATCAATCTGCGGTGAACAAGATGTGTTACAGCTTGTCGCCGAAACAAGGAAAGTCTAGCTAATCACCATGTCACTTTGGGAATATTCAAATCCGCAAAAGTTTATGCAGCTGTCGCGCTGGGCCTTGCCTTGGATGGCGGGGGCGTCTGCGTTGTGCCTTGTTGGCGGTCTGATCTGGGGGTTTTTCGGAACGCCTGATGACTATAAACAAGGGTCCACGGTCAAGATCATTTACCTGCATGTGCCTGCCGCGATGATGGCGATCAATGCGTGGGTGATGATGCTGATTGCCTCGTTGGTTTGGCTGGTACGGCGGCACCATGTGTCGGCATTGGCGGCCAAAGCGGCGGCCCCTGTCGGGCTGACCTTTACGCTGATTGCCTTGGGGACGGGCGCGCTCTGGGGGCAGCCGATGTGGGGGACGTGGTGGGCTTGGGACCCGCGATTGACCAGCTTTTTGATCTTGGCGCTGTTCTATCTGGGCTATATCGCGCTTTGGCAAGCGGTCGATGACCCTGACACGGCGGCTGATTTGACCGGTGTTTTGTGCATTGTCGGGTCGGTTTTTGCGCTGCTGTCACGCTATGCGGTGAATTTTTGGAACCAGGGGCTGCACCAAGGCGCGTCGCTGTCTTTGGATAAAAAGGAAAACGTGGCGGATGTGTTTTGGTTTCCGCTGCTGGTGTGTATTGCCGGGTTTGTACTGTTGTTTGTGGCCCTTGTGCTGTTGCGCACACGCACGGAAATTCGGTTGCGGCGGATGAATGCGCTATTGGCGCGGGAGCGGATGGGATGATGCCAGAGCTTGGAAAATATGCGGATGCCGTGCTTGGGTCTTATGCGGTGTCCATCGCTTTGATCGTGTTTGTGGTTGGCTGGAGCCTATGGCGTGGGGCGAAAGTGCGCCGTGCCTTGGCAGGGGTTGAGGCGCGGGCGGGCAAAGGGGCGGAGGCGAAAAAGCATGGCTAAGGTTTTGATGTTCTTGCCGCCAGTTCTGTTTGCAGGTTTGGCTGCCTTGTTTATTGTGGGCATGAACCGCGAAGACCCAGACAACCTGCCCTCGGCCTTGTCGGGCAAAGCGGCGCCTTTGGTGCAGGTCACGCCCTTGGGTGATGGGCCGATGTTTGGCGATGCCGATTTGCGGGTGCCGGGGGTGAAGATGGTGAATTTTTTTGCCAGCTGGTGCGCGCCGTGCCGCGCCGAGCATCCGTTTTTAGAGCAGTTGGCGTCCGAAGGGATCACCATTTACGGCGTGAACTATAAGGACAGGCCCGAGGATGCACTTGGATTTTTGGCCGAGCTGGGCAACCCTTATGCCGCGATTGGGCAAGATGCAGGGCGCATGGCCTTGGATTGGGGGGTGTACGGGGTGCCGGAAACCTATGTGATCAACGGCGAAGGTGCGATTGTATTGCGCTTTGCCGGGCCTATCACAGCGCAAGAGTTGGAGCGGCGTATTCGGCCGGCGATTGCAGAAGCCGCCAAAGAATAGGCCCGTTCCCGCGCCCTAGAGCAGGGTTTGAAAGGCAACCATCATCACAAGACCGAAGAACGCGGGTGCCCAAGGCATGTGCGCCGCTAGCGTTTTGCGCGGTTTGATGCGCTGCAAATGTTGGCTAATTTCGGTTTGGCTGTTGAGTTCTGGAAACCGCATTCTGGCCTGCTTGCTGTGTGTTTCCTGTACATTGCGCGCGAATGCTTAATATGGGTATAATTTTTGCGCCTAGAAACGCAACAAGCGCCCCAAACTGGGGCGCTTGTGCTGTTCTTGGGTCGAAAATAGGGCTTACGAGGCTTTTGCCAAATCGCGCAGAACGTAGTGCAGCACGCCGCCGTGTTCGACATATTCCTTTTCAATCGCCGTATCGATCCGACACTTGATCTGGATGGTTTTGGTTTTGCCATCGGCATAGGTGATATGGCATGCAACCTCGGACAGTGGCTTTAGATCGCCAGCCAGCCCTTCAATGCTGATCACCTCATCCCCGGTCAGACCCAGCGATTTGCGTGTGTCGCCGCCCGTAAATTCGAACGGGATGACGCCCATGCCAACGAGGTTGGAACGATGGATGCGTTCAAACGACTCTGCTATTACCGCCTTGACGCCCAACAGGGCTGTACCCTTGGCCGCCCAATCACGGCTGGAGCCTGCGCCGTATTCGATGCCGCCAAAGATCACCAGCGGCACGCCCGCATCTTGATAGGACATTGCGGCATCAAAGATAGAGGTCTGCGCGCCATCGGGGCCCTTGGTGTAGCCGCCTTCAACGCCGTCCAGCATTTCGTTCTTGATGCGGATGTTGGCAAACGTGCCCCGCATCATCACTTCATGGTTGCCGCGCCGTGACCCGTAAGAGTTGAAGTCTTTGGGTGCTACCTGACGTTCTACAAGGTATTTGCCGGCGGGCGAGGTGTCTTTGAATGAACCAGCGGGCGAGATGTGGTCGGTGGTGATCATATCGCCCAGCAGCGCCAAAACCCGCGCGCCCTTGATGTCCGAAATCACGCCCGGATTTTTGGACATGCCGCGGAAATAGGGTGGGTTCTGGATATAGGTAGAGGTAGGTGGCCAGTCATAGGTTTCCGAATCCGGGGTTTTGACAGCCTGCCATTTCTCATCGCCTTTGAACACATCGGCGTATTTCTTCAAGAACGCCGCACGGGTGACGGTGCTTTCCACCAGTTCCGCGATTTCGGCATTTGTTGGCCAGATGTCTTTGAGGTAGACGGGGTTGCCATCCTGATCATTACCAAGGCTGGCGGTGGTGATGTCAATATTCATATCCCCGACCAAGGAATAAGCGACCACCAACGGCGGTGAGGCGAGGTAGTTGGCGCGTACATCGGGGCTGATCCGGCCCTCAAAGTTGCGGTTGCCTGACAGGACCGAGGTGGCGATCAAGTCAAAATCATTGATTGCTTTGGAAATCGAAGGCTCCAGCGGGCCAGAGTTCCCGATGCAAGTGGTGCAGCCATAACCGACAAGGTTGAAGCCAATCGCATCGAGATCCTTTTGCAGATCCGCCGCTTCTAGGTATTCCGTCACGACCTGAGACCCGGGGGCGAGCGATGTTTTCACCCAAGGCTTTGGCTTCAAGCCCTTCGCATGCGCTTTGCGCGCGACCAAACCGGCCCCAATCATCACATAGGGGTTGGAGGTGTTCGTGCAGGAGGTGATGGACGCAATGACGATAGAGCCATCATGCAATTGGTATTGCCCATCATCTGTTTTCACATAGCCGCGGTTGTGGTGGCCTACATCTCCTGGAATATCCATTGGAGCAAGGGCGCCGCCTTCGGCAACCCAGCGCACTTCGGCATCGCGGCTTGGCGTTTTGCCTTCACGTTGACCCTTGACGAATTCGCCGAAAGTGGATCCGGCGACGTCCAGCGCGACGTAATCTTGCGGACGCTTGGGGCCGGAAATGGCAGGAACGATGCTGCCCATATCGAGTTCCAGCGTGCTGGTATAGATTGGCGCATAGTCTGCGTCGCGCCACATGCCGTTGGCCTTTGCATAGGCCTCGACCAGCGCGATGCGGTCTTCGTCGCGGCCAGTGTTGCGCAGGTAGCGGATGGTTTCATTGTCGATCGGGAAGAAGCCACAAGTCGCGCCGTATTCCGGTGCCATGTTGGCGATGGTGGCGCGGTCGGCTAATGGCAGACGGTCCAGACCGTCACCGTAAAATTCGACGAACTTGCTGACAACGCCGTGTTTGCGCAGCATTTGAACGACTTTCAGCACGAGGTCGGTAGCGGTGGTGCCTTCAACCATGGTGCCTGTCAGTTTGAAACCAACAACTTCGGGGATCAGCATTGAGACGGGTTGGCCGAGCATTGCCGCCTCAGCTTCAATCCCGCCAACGCCCCAGCCTAACACTGCCAAACCGTTGACCATGGTGGTGTGGCTGTCGGTGCCAACGAGCGTGTCTGGATAGGCGACCTCTTGCCCGTGCTGATCCTTGTCGGTCCAGACAGTTTGCGAGAGGTATTCAAGGTTCACCTGATGGCAAATGCCTGTTCCCGGAGGCACAACGCGGAAGTTGTTGAAGGCGTTTTGACCCCATTTCAGGAAGGTGTAACGCTCCATATTCCGTTCATATTCTCGGTCTACGTTCATCTGGAACGCGCGCGGATTGCCGAATTCGTCAATCATGACCGAGTGGTCAATGACAAGGTCAACAGGGGCTAGTGGGTTGATTTGCTGAGCGTTTCCACCAAGCCCGATGATACCGTCACGCATGGCGGCAAGGTCGACCACGGCAGGCACACCGGTAAAGTCTTGCATCAAAACGCGGGCCGGGCGGTAGGCGATTTCGCGTGGATTGCGGCCACCATTGGCACCCCATTCGGCGAAGGCGCGGATGTCATCCACCGAGACGGTCTTGCCATCTTCAAAGCGGAGCATGTTTTCCAAAACCACCTTTAGGGCGGCGGGCAGGCGCGCAAAATCGCCAAGACCGGCCTCTTGCGCGGCGGGAATGGAATAATAGGAAACGGTCGATCCGCCCGCTTTAAGGGTGCGGCGGGTTTTGATGCTGTCATGTCCGACGGTTACGGTCATGTCTAACCTCCTGGCTGGGGCGTGAATGTCGTGATCTTCCCTTGGGTCATGCCGGTTTTGCAGCGGAATTACAAGGGAGTCGCCACTTTGTATGCAATTGTATGCCGAAAATCTAGCCCCAATTTTTGCGGTATTTGGCACAAGCGGTGCGAGAATGGTGCTATTTGGTTTTGTAACGCTGGCTCGCAAAACCTTGATTGGTCCAATAGGTTGGTTGAGGTTAGAAAAGGCAGGACACAGGGAACGGGATAGATTTTATGACAAAGGCTTTTGCAGCCGTTTGCGTGGCATGGCTTGCCTTGGCGGGCCAAACGCAAGCGCAGACCAGTGACGCGGTTGTGGTAGAGTTGTTTACCTCGCAAGGCTGTTCCTCTTGCCCGCCCGCCGATGCGCTTTTGGGCAAGCTGAGTGCGGATCCGCGTTTGATCGCCTTGTCCTTGCACGTTGATTATTGGGATTATCTGGGCTGGAAGGACAAATTCGCCAGCCCCGAGTACACCGCGCGGCAAAAGGACTATGCCCATCATGCGCGTGATAAAATGGTTTATACGCCGCAAATGGTTGTGCAAGGCAAGCATCGGATGGTCGGCAGCAAGGCAGGCGAAGTGGAGGCCGCAATCGGGGCTGCATTGGCCGCAGTGCGGCCTACCCAGTTGGTTTTGACGCGCGAGGGAGATGTTTTGTTGATCCGTGCGGCACCTGTTGCAGGGGGCAAAGGGCCAATTCAGGTGCAGTTGGTGCGCTATGCCCCTTCAGAAAACGTGGTGATTGACCGCGGCGAGAATGCAGGAAAAACCATGACATACCACAATGTGGTGACGTCCTGGCAGGTGATTGGCAAATGGGACGGTGCCGCGCCGTTGGCGATCGAGACGCAGGTGACGGGGGCGGCACCTTTGGCGGTTATCCTGCAAGCAGATGGTCCGGCCGCGATATTGGCGGCGGCGACCTTGCGCTGATGGGTTACTTCCAGCGGCGGTGTATCCAGAACCATTGATCCAGATGTTTGCGCACCAAGCGTTCGAGCGAGTCGTTCAGCGCTTGGGTCATCTCTTGGGGTGTGCCGTGCGGGATTGGCGGCTCAATAATAATCTCAAAATCAAGCCCATTGGCACGGCGTACGGCATAGGTGGGTACCACCAGCGCATCATATTTCAGCGCAAGATCAGCGGCAGAAAGTGCGGTCATCGCCGGATGGCCAAAGAACGACAGGGCCTCGCCGTGGCCCATGTGCTGATCGATCAGCAAGCCGAGCATGCCGCCTGATCGCAAAAATCGCACCATATCCGCCAGCCCGGCACGGCCCCGCGGAAAGACCGGGGTCCCGATGCGAGAGATGGCGTCGACGTAATGGGTGTTGAAATTCTTGTCGCCCATAGGCCGATAAAGCGCGCCGACCTTGTAGCCCCGCGCGATCAGGGCGGCGCGGCTGGCATCATAATTGCCAAAATGCCCGGTTACCAAGATCACCGGGCGCCCGGCCTCATGGGCTTCGTCCAATGCGGCAAGCCCTTCGCCTTTCAACGGCTCT
>Ga0213861_10003544_pt1 | contig 12863 bp, 11 predicted proteins | sample PICome_4_FD_160110 | JGI IMG/M metagenome (GOLD analysis project Ga0213861, IMG submission 160110) | Coastal seawater microbial communities near Pivers Island, North Carolina, United States - PICO131 | ecosystem: Environmental > Aquatic > Marine > Coastal | place: USA: North Carolina...
CCTCCGGGCGTGCCACAGAACATCCTCTTAAATCCGGGGCAAGAGCACCATCGCTAACCCTTATCGAAGGGCCCCACAGCGATGCCAGTCAGCCAATCCGTACTAACGCTAGTAGACGGTCTTTTTAATCCAACCGATTTCCGCTTCTTCCCTCCTACTGCGGGGAAAAACCACACCGGTTAGCGCTGGTGCATCTGACTCTTAATCAGTGGGTTCCGGGTTTGAGTCCCGGGGTGTACCAACAAAATGCGCTCATTTACTGACAAGTAACTACTCCACTGGCTGATCAAGGTGCAGTCGAAGGTGCGCTGGAAGCAAGGTGGATTCGGCGTTCAAGAAAGCATTCGAAAACCCAGTGATGTTGCTCGCTGGCGCCTAACATCCTTTCAAGTGGCTTAATCCCTCATCCCAGTCGCAAGTAACGGCGCTGTGTATACACCGCTGCGGTCGTCAGAATGACGGTCACGACGGCTGCTAACGCAAACATGAGGTGGGCTCCCGCGCCCGTGAGAATGTGGCTTGCGGCGTACACCCCTGCACCGTTTCCCAGGAACATGAATCCCGCGAACAGAGACACAGCGGTGGCCCGCGCGCGCGGAGTTACCGAGGTAACCCAGGTTTGCAGGGTGGTGTGCATGAGTACCCAGGCCGCTCCCTGGGCGATCACAGACACGACGACGGTTAATTCGTTGAGCACCACAGAGAGAAGGACAAACCCGGCCGTAGCAGCGAGTCCGCCGTAAAACAGAAAGTAGTGCGGGCCGACGGTGTCGGCATTGCGCCGCACGACAAAGGATGTGAAGAGAACGGCTACTCCATATCCGCCAGTCACCAACCCGGCGATTGCGGCAGATGAGCCATTGGTTTCTAAGGCCGCCGGAACCAATGTGAAGGCTCCTAGAAGTGCACCGGCTTCAACAAACACCAGCGTGAAAAGCAGTACAGCCCACCGATTGGTGAATACCGTTCGGTAGGACTCGGCGAGGGGTAGACGCTCCGCACCCGGCTTGGGATTCGGCCAGTTTCGGATAAACCACGCCATAAAAAAGCACACCATGGCTGTGGCAACGAAGAACGCCTGCCAACCAACGGTGGCGATACCGACTCCGCCCAGTGCCGTACCGAAGGCCAGCCCCAGGGCCACTCCGGTTTGAAGTTGCGTGATTCCTACTTGTCGTTTGGCCCGATCATCAATCGTGTCGCCGAGAAAAATTACTGCAGCGGGAAAAACACCAGCCATGAAGCCGCCCGCAGCCGCTCGAGAGGCAATAAACCACTCGACGTTCATGGGAATAATGCTGACGAGGTCAAAGATGCCGGCGAGAACCAGAGAAAGACGGAGGGTAGCGATACGGCCAATGTGGTCGGAGACGATGCCCCAGAGAGGCTGCGCCAACCCATACGCGATGTAATAGGCACTCGCCGATAATGTAATCGTTTGCAGGTCTACGCCAAAATCTTGTCCCATCCCGACGAGCATCGGCGTGACAACCGCGCGATCAAAGGTCGCGACAAAAACCGCGTAGGGGAGAAAGCGAACGATGCCGTCCATCGACCACTTCATGGCACGTCCTCCCCTGCACCGTTGACTTGCGGCGGAAACCTTTAGTTCACTTAAATTTCAGGGAATATGGGCCCAACCAAGGCCCTCAAAGTATCAGAAAGTTGGTTCAAAACCTAGCCACATTCGGTCAAAGTTTCACAACTCTTTTGGGGCGATTTGACATGCTTCTTCACAGGTAGGCGTATTGAGTCTTCTATCTGTTCGAGAGCTATCACAGCAATCGACAGTACACAAAGGAAGGTGCAAAATGAGTAACACTGAGGTTATTCGAAAGCGGAGTTTGCTATCGATTGCGGCCATCGCGCAGGTTCCTCAGAGCAGTGCGCTATTTCCTGAGATGACCATCCGAGAGAACGTACTCCTTGGCGGGTATCCCATTCGTAATGACCGATCACTGCTCGCCCAACGGTTCGCAATGGTGGAAGACATGATGCCGGTGGTGAGGGAGCGCGGTAGCGAAAAGGCGGGCAACCTCTCCGGAGGCCAGCGGCGAATGGTGGAAATCAGTCGCGCACTCATGTTGGATCCCACCCTGGTGCTCATGGACGAACCCTCGTTGGGACTTGACCCTAAGTCTGTGGCCAAGGTTGCCGAGGTCATCCGATCGATGGCGGACGAAGGCAGAACCGTGCTCCTGGTAGAGCAAAACGTTCGATTGGGAATGAACTTGGCTACCCATGGCGTTGTCATGGAACAGGGTAAAGATCGCATTTCGGGCGACTCGGCAGGAATTGCCGACAACCCCGAGGTTGCCTCGATGTACCTGGGGAAGACGCGTTCCGCTTCGGGGCACTAGGCGACCGGCGATCCCGCACGAATCAGACCCGTGGGAATTTTGTGCAAGTCCCGAGCTCCGGTCTGCTCGATGACGACGAGCTCACCCGTTTGAACCCCCAAACTGTGTTGGGCATTGGTCACATTGGGTTGAACCACGATAGCCATGCCTTCGGTGAGAACAAGGTCGGGGGAGTGGTTGGGGATTCGCGACGATGAGGTGGCGATGGGTTCCAAATAGCCCATTCCAAAACCGTGGAATAAATCATCGTTGGTCGTGAGTCCGACCTGTTCAATCATTCCCGAAAGCGCGATGAGCTCTTGAGTGTTGACCCCCGGGCGCATCGCTGCTTTCAGTGCCGCCTTGCACTGCTCGGCAACGGCGGACAGGTGGAGAACTTCTTCCGGTGGCTCGGCGAGGGTCACGGTGCGAAGAATTTGACCGGGGTATTCGGGCGCGATCGACGCACTCAACTCGAACGTGACCATCGAGTTTTCTCCGATAATCCTCCCCTCGGGGAACTGGCTCGGGACATCGCGGTCGGGCTCGTCCATGTTAGTCACGGCGATGTAACAGATGTGGTCGAGTCCATCGAGTTCGGTGTACGCCTTCTTGGCGGCAGCCAATAGTTGCCAATCGGAAACACCTGGAGCACAGGCCTCTATCAGGGCTAACGCTGCGGCGTCGCTAACTTCGGCGCCCATCTCGAGTGCCTCAATCTCCTCCTGAGATTTCACTTGTCGCATCCGAGCGTGAGGGCCGTCGATGGCGACCAGGGTCGACTTGTTCTGCTGTGCACGAGCGGCGACGGCGGGCGGGATAGGTCCCAAGGTCGCAATTCTGGGGGCCGAACCTGCAACGTCAAAAACCTCGTTGAGGTAGTCGCCGTAAGCATCTCGCACTGAATCGACCCGGGCTCGGCGGGACGCCGCCGGTACGTGATTGTGAAAGGCGACCCAAAGGTGTTGTTCGGTCGGGGTTAGGGCGTAGAGCGCCGACCTCGTCACGGGCCACTCAGTCAGGTAGGTCACCGCGACGCCGCTGCGGTTTTCACCAAAGCACAAGACTGCGTCACAGTCGTGGGCGTTGGCAAGGGCGAGGGTATCGAGTCGACGACGTTCGAGCTCGGAATCCGTGAAGTGAAACATGGCTCTCCTACCCCTTTGTTGCAGTGAATCGCTTTTCACAAAGACTATGTCCCACGAGCCCCCGCCGGTGGTGTCAACATACTTGGCTTTTGGGTAAAAAAGACTTCATTCAGAATCCTCAGAGGCACCTAGACTTGGCTGAGTTGGACCCCGCGAAAGAGGCTTTGAAGATGGCGTCAGACGAGCAAGACACTTTGGTTAAAGAAGCGACGGCCCACTGGGCGCCACGTTTCACCACTAATGGTGTGGCCGTGCCCGATTTCAATCGACTCACCCGTTCGATTCAACGTTGGTCTGACTGGTGCGGTGAGTGGGTCGAAGCGGGACATCTCCATCGCGACTTAGGTCACGAGGCAATGGCGGAGGGGCGGGTCCTCTCGGCGGGAAATCATCTCGCAACGGCGGCGGTTTACTACCACTTCGCGAAGTTCGTATTTGTGGATTTTCCGGATCAGATGAAGTTCGCCCACGCCCTCGCGGTGGACGCTCTCAACGCGGCACTGCCCTTTCTTAACCCTCCGGGACGTCGAGTAGAAGTGCCCTACGGTGAGCACACGCTGCCAGCCATCCTGCGGATGCCAGTGGGGATGGAAGACCCCCCGGTCGTCATTATGGTGAGCGGGCTCGACTCGACGAAAGAGGAACTTCGGAGCACCGAACAACTGTTCCTAGATCGCGGCATGGCCACCCTCGCTATCGATGGCCCCGGTCAGGGGGAAAGCGAATATGACCTGCCTATCATCGCTGAGTGGGAACAGGTCGGGCGAGCCGTGGTGGATTGGATTGAATTACAGCCTGGTCTCGATTCAGAACGGATCGGAGTATGGGGAGTCTCGCTCGGTGGCTATTACGCTCCGCGCATGGTGTCGGGCGAGCACCGAATCAAGGCGTGTGCTGCCCTAGCTGGCCCGTATTCCTGGGGCGATATTTGGCACCAGCTTCCCGAATTAACCCGGCGAACGTTCACCTTCCGAGCGCACTGCAGTACCCAGGATGAGGCCTTGGAATACGGCCGTTCACTGACATTGGAGGGTCGAACAAAGGACATTACCTGCCCGATACTCATTATTTTTGGCGCCCAAGACCGGCTCATTCCGAAGGATGGTGCTGAGCGGCTCCAGGCAGAAACAGGCGGGACACTTCTGATGTTGGAAGACGGCAACCATGGTTGCATGAATGTTGCGGCAAAACACCGAAACAAAACCGCTGATTGGATGGCGCGCCAGCTCGGCGCTCTCTGAGTCTCTAAAGGAACGGAAGGAACAAACGATGGCAGGCGTACTTTCACCTATTCCTGAGGATTTCATTCGGCGCAAGACGTTGACGGCTCAGTCGCCCGGGACGATGAAGACGGTCATCGACTATGGCGAGTTTGGCATTGGGGTAACTGACGAGCCCGCCGCCCACGGCGGTGAGAGTGCGGGCCCCTCCCCGCTCCAAGCTGTGCTTGGAGCCCTCTGTGGCTGTGAGGCCGTGACTTTTCGCCGGACGTCGAAAGAGATGGAATTCGAGTACGACCGTCTTGAGTTTGAGGCAGCTTTCACCATCGATATCCGTGGCCGGATGGGCGATCGAACTGTGCGCCCGCATTTTCAAACGGTCAAGTTGTTAATCTCTGTTGTGACCTCACATACCGAGGAAGAGCTCGCCGCGGTGATTGAGGAGACGGAGGCGCGCTGTCCAGTCATGAACTTACTCATCGACGCGGGCGTTGGCGTCGATGTCAAGTGGCAACGCGTCGAGGCATAGGCCCCGCTGGCGACTAGCCGGGGAAAGGGAGGTCGAGGTCTTTCATCATGACCATCGCCGCGTTTCGTCCCGGGAAACCGGTAATGGAGCCCCCAGGGTTGGTGGTGCCCCCTGTTTGATACAGGCCGGGAATCGGCATCGTGTGTGACGCCCAGCCAGGAACCGGTCGAAGGGGGCCAGCAAATGGTGCCGACTTGTCGCCTCCGTGGGCACATCCGTTAATCATGTGTTGGTTAGCCCGCTCGATATCAAGTGGGCTCTTGACCATGCGGGCCTCAACGGTGTCGTCGTTGATGTTGGGCACCGCGGTGCGCACATACTCCACGATCCGATCGGCGTGCATTTCTCTCGCGTCATCCCAATTGGCTTTTCCGTAGGGCGCAACGTGAGAAGCGGGCACGAGAATTTTTACGGTGTGTTTACCCTCTGGAGCGCGCGACGCATCGACCAAACTCGGCGTTGCGACGAGAGTCCAGGCAGAGCCTTCGACCGGTCGACGGCTTCGAATGTCGTGCAGTTGCTGGGCCACCTCATGCGGCCATAGTCCCAGCCCGCTACTCACCGCCGTGTCTTCAGGCTTCTTACCGACGAAGGTGGGCACTTCATTCATGGCGAGGAACATCACGAGTGCGGAATTCCTATGTCGTAGGTATCGACTCCGTAGATAAAGTCCTCGCCCCATGCTTCCCGCGGGGCCATGTCCACCAGGTGCTTGATGTGGATGGTCGAGAGCACCCCTTCGCGGCCGAGGAATGTGCTTCCATTCGCAGTGCGGAAGCCTTGGCAGCGTCCGCGCTCGATAACAAGCGACTCCACTTGCTGGTTGCAGAAAATTTCTCCGCCGTTATCGCTGATGACGTTTACGAGAGCTTCGGTGAGTCGACCCGAACCACCCACCGGGATCGACCAGCTGCGCGCTTGACGCCCCGCCATAATCGAATAAGGCAGCACGCCCGTTCCGGGCAGGTCGACTGAGCCAAACGTCTGACATGCTTCCCATAGCAGAAACGCTTGAATGTGTTCGTTGTCGAACTCGTGCATCACCACATCCAGCGCGCTGAGGGCACGGCGCCGTCGCCAAGTCCCTCCGTTGGGGAGCTTGTCGAGGGCTTGGTCGATGGGAGTAGCCCATCCGATGGGGTTGTTGTTGGATTGGGCAAAGGCCTCTTTGGCGCGGTCCCAATCCTCGAGCATCGCGAAGTAGCGGTCTGCGTCAGCTCGATTGAACCGGGCAAACTCCTTGTACGTCTTGTTTCGGTCTAGGTACATAGCGACTTGCTCGCCGTCGGGCATCGCGACGCGGGCAACTGGATCAGGGTCTACGTACCGCAGTCCTTCGTGGGACACCAAGCCAAGAGTGTCCTGGGCGACGACCGGATTGTCTTGAATGATTGTGTGTCCGGTGGAACAACTGTCCATGAAGTATCCGGGGAGGTATTCCTCAGTCGCTACTCCGCCACCGGGAATGTGGCGTGCGTCGACAATTACTACTTTCTTTCCCGCCCGGGCAAGGTAGGCGGCTGCGATGAGGGCATTGTGACCTGCCCCGGCAATTACGATATCGGCAGTGATGTCTGTTCTCACAGCTCGAGTGTACGTGCAAACGAGTGCATTGGCGTTTCAGGAATTAGGTAAACACCACGGGCAAGCAGCCAGGTCGGTAACCATGATCTCGGCAGGGAATCTGAGGAGACTGACGGTACACTGGAAACTGGCGCAGGAGCGGGGCTGTGTTTGCCAGTCAGCCTGGAAGCAAGGATCGTGAAAAATCAAGTTACTCTCGAAGACGTTGCAAAGGCTGCCGGCGTGCACAAGGCAACCGTCTCGCGTGCGCTGAACCCCGAAACACAATCGGTTGTAAACGAACAGACCGTTCGGCGCATTACCCGAGTCGCCGAAAAACTCGGTTACGTGCGAAATCTCACGGCGCGAAGCCTCAGACTTCAGTCGACGATGACGGTGGGAGTCATCATTCCCGACTTGACCAACCCCATCTTTCCACCCATGGTGCGCGGAATTGAAACCTATCTCGCAAAACATGGCTACACCGTCCTCCTGGCCGATACCGACGAGTCTCCCGAGGAAGAAAAAGAGGCCATTCGGTCGCTATCGGAACGCCGCGTAGATGGGTTTATTGTCGCCACCGGAGCGGACGATCACGAGACGATCCCGCGAATGTTTGAGCAGGGAATTCCTGTTGTTCTGGCCAACCGGGGCGCTGGAAACGTTCCCTACCCGCTGGTGACGGGGGACGACGAGGCGGGTATGAGGGCAGCGGTACAGTACTTGCACGACCTCGGCCACCGAGACATTATTCATCTGGCCGGACCGATGAATTTCTCGACGACCCGGATTCGGACCCGAGAGATTGCGCGTGTCTGTCAAGAACTGGGAATGACGTGCCGGGTCGTCGAAGCGGAGAACCTTCGCGTTGACGCCGGGACATCCGCAGTCAATCGTCTATTGGAGGCACCGCGCACATTCACTGCCATTCAAGCGAGCACCGACCTCCTAGCGTTGGGTGCCCTGCGGAGCTTGCGTGCTCATGACCTGCGCTGCCCCGAGGACGTCTCGGTCATCGGGTTCAATGACATGCCATTTGCGGCGGACTTTTCGCCCGGTCTCACCTCGGTGAAAGTTCCGCTCGGTGAGATTGGCGCCGAAGCCGCCCGTCTTCTAGTGATGAGATTGCAAGAGGGCAAAAACTCTCCCCGCGTGGTGACCTTGCCCGTGAGCCTGGTGGTCCGCCAATCATCCGGGGGTGCTTACGCGCCCTGGGCTTCATAACTTCGGTCGAGACACGCTCCATCGGAGAACTTGACGAGCTGTCCGTTTCATTCGTAAGATGGTGCAATCGATTGCGTCATGGGTCAACAAGGTAGCTCATCGCAGTCACAGCGACACCGAATTTTGAAAGGACCAGCGAGATGGCTGAGAACTTGATGACTGTGGGATGGATCGGGGTGGGCCGAATGGGTGCGCAGCTGGTCACCCGGCTCCTGGCCGCAGGATACGATGTCGCGGTATACAACCGCACGAAGGCGAAAGCGGAGCCACTCGCCAAGTTGGGTGCCACTATCGTTGACCGACCGATCGACCTCGCCGGTCGCGACCTCGTGTTCAGCATGGTCTCTGCTTCCAAAGACCTTGAGCAGGTAATGCTGGGTGAGGGAGGACTTCTCACAGGAGACGTTGTTCCTGCAGTGATTGCGGACTCATCTACGGTGTCAGTGGAAATGTCAGAAAAGGTTCGAGCAGCTGCTTCGGAGCGAGGTACGGGATTCCTGGCAACACCCGTGAGTGGAAACCCTTCGGTAATCGAGGCTGGAAAGCTGACAGTTGCCGTGTCAGGGCCACGTGAGACCTTTGACTCCGTGGAACCTGTGCTACAGCACTTTGGCCGCGGTGTGACGTATGTGGGCGACGGTGAAGCCGCACGACTCGTCAAGATCGCCCACAACATCCTGCTCGGTGTCGTGACACAGTGCCTTGCGGAAATTCTCGTGCTCACCGAGAAAGGCGGAGTGAGCCGCGAGGCGACGATGAAGTTCATCAATCAATCTGTGATGGGGTCAGTCTTCTCGCGTTACAAGTCGCCCGCCTTCGTAAACATGGACTTCACTCCGACCTTCACGATGCCACTGTTGCAAAAAGACTTTGATTTGGGTCTCGATGCGGCAAACCGTCTCGGCGCTCCCATGCCTATCACCTCGGCGACTCGTCAGATCGTGGCTCAGGAGGTAGGCGCGGGGAATCTCGAAGACGACTTCGCTACTCTTATCCTCACAGTCGCCAAAGGCGCGGGACTCACGCTGACCTCAGAGGACTCAGACATCACTACTGGCCTGGATGACGCCGACTAGTATTCGTGCGCTGGGGCCATGGCGCTAGAGAGTTGCCGATAGAAAATGACCGAGCGGAAGGCAGGCAAGCGTGATTCGAGTTGGTCAATTTAGTGAATCGCCGGTATTGGCGGTTGCGCGAGCTCTCGGCCTTGATTCGCGTTTTGCCGTGGAGTGGGAAACCTCGAGGGTGGCGTCCTCACCTGCGCAATTTGAATCTCTGAGAAATGGAGAGTTAGACATTGTCGTCACTAGCCCTGACAACATCCTCTTCTACACCTCGACAGACAAGAACCCGCTTGGCCAACGGCTCGATGTACGCACCCTTCGCGCCATCGATCGGGGACTCGGTCTCGCGATCTACACCAACGCAGATATTCAACAACCGCGGGACCTTCGAAGCGCAAAATTGGGCGTTGATGTCATGTCGTCGGGATTCGCCCTATTGCTCCTCACGATGCTCGGTCATTTGCGCATCGACGCGAAAGATGTCGAGTACGCATCGCTCGGAGCAACTCCTAAGAGGTTGAAAGCCATCATTGAGGGGGAGATCCAGGGGAGCATTCTAAACGCAGAATCGGCAGTTGCAGCCGAAGCTGCCGGTTTGACTAGGTGGGTTACGTCTGCCGATATCCACCCCAATTACTTGGGGACGGTTCTCGCCCAAATGTCGGGCCCGATTTCTCAGCAGGTTGAGGCATTTCTGGCGATGTGGGAGGAAGCATCGCGCTCCATCGAGTCGCTGCCTGGCGCGGAACTCATGGCTCACCTCTCACGCGCGGGAGTGCAGTTGGGTGAACCGCGATATGTCCAACTGCTGAAATCCGAGCAGTTCGGCATTCTGAGCGATGCGTCTATTAATGCCGAACAACTGCAGGTGTTGGCGGACATTAGAGCCCGCGCGGGCGCCTACACACCTGATGGGGCAGCAATTCAGCGAATGTTGGATCTCGCGGAGGGTGCGACGCCATAAGGACTCGAATATCGTTGACGTTCTGAGCGCTGTCACCACCACTACCACTCACTGAAGGAGAAGAACATGGGCCGAATCGCCTACCCCGACATTTCCGTCATTACCGACCCAGAAATGCTTGCCTCGCTCGAACGCTCGCGCCGCGTCGGTACGCCGCGGCCAGAGTCTCAGGCGATTCGCTCCTGGGTCCCCGACGTCTTGAAGACTTTTTCGCAGGCGTGGGAGAAAACCTTTGTTGAGGGTGTGGTCGAGCACGAACTCAAAGAACTGTGCCGGCTGTACGTCACCAAGACGGTGGAGTGCGGATACTGTGGCGCGCAGCGGTCTTCGTTTGCAGAACGTCGCGAAGAAGCCTTGCTTGATGACCTCATCAACTTTCGCACGTCGGACAAATTCACCCACCGTGAAAAACTGGCTTTGATCTACACGGACGCCATCGTCTGGGATTCAGAGATCGCCACTGATGCCGATTGGAAAGAATTCAACGCGGAGTTTTCTGAACCAGAGCTCGTGGAGCTCGGATTCTTTATCGCCCTCACCTCGGGTCAGCAGCGTTGGATCAAAACTCTCAGACTCAATCACTTCGAAGTTATGGCAGACGAGAAGACCGGAGTGGTGCCGGCGTTACAGTAACGCGGCGCGGCCTACCCTAGTTCTTTTCTCGGGGGTCAGGACCCACCCGGTAATTTCGCTCCAGAGCGGCAAAGGCCTGGATTGTGTCGGGTCGAAGCGAGATCGTCGCGGCCTCAAAGTTTTCTCTCAGACGCTCCCTCGAGCTTGCCTTAGGGATCACGCTCACGTCTTTCGAAAGATGCCAGGCGAGAACCAGTTGAGGCACTGTGATGGACTCTTGCTCGGCTAGGGAATCCAGTGTTGAATCGCTCAGAATTTCCGCGCGCGCGAGGGGAGCCCACGCTTGACTCGCGATGCCGTGAGTGCTGTGGTAGGCCAGCAGTTCTTCTTGCTGCAAATAGGGGTGGCGCTCCACTTGGTTCATCACGGGGAGAACTCCTAACTCGTTTCGCAGGCACTCCAAATAGTCAATGTGGAAGTTACTGACTGCCACATGGTCAATTAATCCTTGATCGCGCAGCCCGACCATGGAAGCAAAGGACTCAACGTACAAATCCTGGGCGGGGGCGGGCCAATGAATCATGTAGAGATCGACACGTTCGAGCCTTAATCGATCGAGAGAGCGCCGAAGTGCGTCAGGGATGCGGTCGCGGCCCTGCTCATCGATCCATGCTTTGGAGGTGACCGTGAAGGACTCTCGTGGCAACCCACTGTGTAAGAGGGCTAGACCCAATTCCGTTTCGTTGCCATAGGCACTAGCGCAGTCAAAGTGACGGTATCCCACGTCGAGAGCCTTTTCCACGAGCTCTTGTGTGAAGTCTGCCGGCACCTTGAATAAGCCAAGGCCAACGCGACTCGGCGTGAAATTATGCGCACCAGCTGAGGGAGTCATCGGCGAGGACGGCACTTGCGGGCTCAGTCGACCGGGGGCCAAATCGGAATTGCACCCCGTCCTGATGGAAAACGCACGTTCTTTGAACGGACAAACTCGTGGAGGGTCTCGATGGCATTCTCTCGACCAAAGCCACTTCCCTTGACACCGCCAAAAGGCGCTCCGAGGAACGACCTGCGCATGTAATTGTTGACAAACACCATTCCGACTTTGAGTCGGCGCGAGAGCTTCCAGGCGAGATCCTCGTTGCGCGTCACGATGGCCGCCGTTAGACCATATTCGGTGTCGTTGGTAATACGAATCGCCTCGGAAATCTCGCTAAAACGCATGACACATGCAATCGGGCCAAAAATTTCTTCCTTGGCCACGGTCATCTCGGGCGTCACGTCGGCGAGGACGGTCGGAGCTACCCAATACCCATCAGCGAATTTCTTGTCCGTCGGGAGGGCACCTTGACCGACGATGCGTGCCCCCTCATCGAGAGCGCTTTGAAGGTAAGAAAGCACTCGGTCGCGCTGTTTTGCGTCAACCATTGCCCCAATGTCCGTCTTGGGGTCTCGACCATCACCAACAATGAGATCCCCAGCTGCCTGGGTGAACTGCGAGAGGAATTCGTCGTGAATCGAATCATGCACCAAGATGCGAGCCGTCGAGGTGCACGCCTCACCTTGGTTATAGAACATGCCTTCGATCGCGACGTTGACGGCGACGGTGAGGTCAGCGTCTTCTAGGACCATGAGCGCATTTTTTCCACCAAGTTCCATGGTCGCAAACGTCACATTGTCGGCTGCGGTCTTCAACACCTTGATCCCCGTGGCGGTCGCGCCGGTAAAGGTCACCCTCTCGACGTCTTTGTTTCCGACCAAGACCGGTCCGGATTCGAGCCCAGTCACCGCGTTGAGCACGCCGGGAGGAAGTACTTCGTTGGCAATTTCTGTCATTCGCAACACGGAGAGAGGGGCTTGTTCGCCTGGCTTGATAATCACCGTGTTGCCAGCCGCCAGGGCGGGTGCACCCTTCTTCGCAAAGTGAATCGGGGGCCAATTGAATGGCAGGATGGCTGCGACAACTCCGTAGGGCTCATAGACAATCCGGGCCTCAATAGGCCCTTGGTCCAAAATGTCACCGTGCAACGTGTCGGCAAGGCCCGCAAAGTAGTCGAAACAAGTGTGGCTAAACGCCACATCGAATCGACCCGCGTCGCGCTTCGGCTTGCCCACTTCCATTGATTCGAGGTCCGCGAGCTCTTCCGCATGTTCCTGGAGTTTGAGCGCAACCTGGCGCATCAGTCCCGCGCGCTCCCGTGGCGACATCTCGCCCCACACCGATTCATAGGCCGCTCCAGAT
>Ga0213861_10003545_pt1 | contig 12860 bp, 17 predicted proteins | sample PICome_4_FD_160110 | JGI IMG/M metagenome (GOLD analysis project Ga0213861, IMG submission 160110) | Coastal seawater microbial communities near Pivers Island, North Carolina, United States - PICO131 | ecosystem: Environmental > Aquatic > Marine > Coastal | place: USA: North Carolina...
TAAACATCTACTAGTGTGATGAAGATACTTTTTGTTTCTTCATATTATATTACTATTCTGATATCCTTATATTGTTTTCTGTATCAAACGTCTCGTGTTGTTTTTCTTACGCACGGGGCTTTTAATATACACATACATTTTTTTCAGAAATATCTCAGCCACAACTTTGCGATTTGAAGCCAACTTTTATCTTTGTTCTTGATTTTGTTGCGGATGTCTTCGACCTTCTTTTCGTCACGCATGATTCCAATTATTTTAAAGGCAATTTTCACCATTTCATTCCGGTTATTTGTATCTTCAACTTCGAAGTGGATCCCCGGTCTTTCCGCAAATACCCCATCGTTCGACAAAAGAGGAATACATCCAGCAACAGCAGATTCCCGAACTGCGATACAATCTGTCTCGGCTTTCGTCTTCGAGACATACAGTTGAAACGTTGACTTACATTTTTCTTCTTTGATCACATCAATAGATTGACGTCCCCAATCATAAACACCGGGCTGATTCATCAAATATTTCATAGCTTGCTTGAACTTTTCGTCTTGCACTGAATCCATTCCGTAATAGACATGAAACTCAGCAGTATCGTCGATGCTACGAATCACAGGCCAAATATGCATGAGGATCTGGTATAAACCTCGGGTATAACACGAGGTGTAGCAAAATCGATTATACACTCTCTCATATTTACCCTTATCTGCGAATTTCCGAGTGCGAACTCCGTTTTCAATAACAACAGATTTGGCTCCAATTTTATCTCGAATTTTCGGATGAAAAATTTTCATTTCGTCTTCGTGAAATTTGCTCTTGAAGAAGATTTTGTCGATCTTTTCAATGTACGCTTCAACTAAATCTGGGAAAGAGATTCGATCATGTAAATCCACGTAAATTCTATCCGCCGATATGTATTTCAACATCGGGAGGATTCCTAAATTACGCCACAAAATTACTGTCTTATAATGATGTTTACATTCGAAATTTAGATAACTTTCGTAATTCGCAATCTTTTTATCCACATTTGCTTTAAGCATTGTGTTTTCCGTGAAATTCCCTACTACAAGAACACTTTTTCCTTTCTTAATCCATTCATTTGATAAATGTAACACAGCCTGTTCAGATCCACCGAGATTCGTATCATAAGGGGACCACATAGGTCCTCCAAATCCCAAATAATACACGATATCATAATTGTCATTTTTTTGGCTCGTGCACAAGACGTCCTTGTAATTATTAAGAATCTTCGAGTTGATCATAGGAGTAATTTCATGTATGCTTTTTTTGTCTTTATCAATCCATGCATTATATATGATCATTTTTCTCTTGTTATATGTGTTTGCGGAATGAACCATTTGAACCACTGTTTTATAAGGATCAAGCTGTACTATTTCAGATGTAAAGTCCTTTAGAAAGAATTTCTCTTCTGCGTGAGTGTCTTCGTTATTGTATTCGTGATTTTTCAGAAAATCTTTATGATATGATAGACAATTGTTAACTGTATGGAATTGTGAGAATCCTGTAAACTGAAAGAATGAGCTTAAGTCTGTATCATACATGATATGTGAAGTGCAGCCGGCAGCAATTTTACCAGACTTGTTCATTGCTTTTATAGAATGCTCGACATAATCAGGATGATAATAGTCATCGTCATCAAAGGCAAAAATGTAATTAGATTGATTGGAAACCATTGAATTCAATCGATTACGAAGGAATCCAATGTTTTCAATGTTTTCATTCGTATCATCGATAAAGAATCTCGAAACAACTTTGATTTTCGTCGTTGACTGTAATTCTGAAATTAAAAGAGAAAAGTCTTTCGAGTTCCACGATTTATCAGATGATACAACGATCCATTCTTTGATAAACCTGGAGTAAGTCTGATTCTTGATATTTTTTACTTGTAGTTTAAGACATTCACCCCGTGTTCTTGTCGTTGGTGTCAAAACGGATATACTGTAATCTTTCATCTTATTATCTTCAGCGTCTTTATTTTTATATGATTTCAAACGCAATATATGGGTATCTCTTAGAAAAAAATAGAAAATGATTGATGAAATAAAATATATAGCATATAGTATACATCAAAACACAATCATGTTTTCTTCTCTAAAAGAGAAAGATAATTCTATTGAATTTGAAATTAAAAATATCAGTAAATCTATTGTCAATGCTATCCGGCGGACTTGTCTAAGCAATATTCCAAATACTGCTTTCGATGAAGTGAATTTTAAGGACAATACAACTTCATTGCACGATGAGTTTCTAAAACACCGCATCGAATTGATTCCGGTTCTTCTTGAAAGATTCGATGAAAAGACAATAATCTCTAACTATACTTTTAAGCTCCATGTGACAAATAAGCCCAATGAACCCACGTATGTGACGACTAATGATATCGAAGTGTTTGAGGTTATCGATGGTATCGAAAAAAAGGTTGTTTTTAAAAATATGTTCATTCAAAAACCAAATCCTATTCTTATTACACGGTTTCCAACAATTATCGATGATAAAGAAATTCAAAAACTGAATGTAGAGTTCAAATTGAGGGTCGGAACTGGAATTATCCATACAAAATATAGTCCTACTACTATTTGTGTTTCTATTCCTCTAAAAGATAAAAACGATGAAACTAACAACGACACATACAAATTTAAGCTTGAATCCGTTGGTCTCGTTTCTCCGACCGAAATAGTGACGAAATCTTTCGTTAGTATCGGAGAACTCCTCAATACAATGCAGAATGACCTTTCAGATAACAATATCCAAATTAATACGGTTGAAAACTTTCGTGGAATCGAATTCGTCTTTGAAAAGCAATCTGCTACGACTGGATATATGATTCAAGAGATGATGTACGAATTATTTTACAATAAGGAGATTTCTCACGTGTCATATCATGAAACACATCCCTTGGAAAATACGTTGGCTTTTCGTATCAAACTAATCGAAACGGACACGGATTCATACATGGAATCGGATGACTATATAAATGCCACGAAAAAACTAATGACTGACTCGCTAGACAAACTTCTGGAGAGTTTGAGTGACATTGTAAAAAATTGGAAAGATTATATGCAAAAAAACTAAAACCTAAAACGTAAACCTCACTTGGCATGTTGACTGAAAATCAATATGTTTTTTTTCAATGATTATTTAAGGAAATGTTTCTAATTACTCTTCAAAACAGTATCCATGAATTCGTAAAAGTAGCATTACCAATAATCGTTCCCGCTCATGGGTGTATCGATGTCATCGACGCACACGATAAGAATATTACGAAAGTTTACGTAGAATCCAATATAAAGGCATTCGCAACATATCCTCTTGTTTCCAGTGTCTTTCCTGGACTTGGTTTCTTATATTTCATGACCTTTTCAGCAATACACTTTCGCCATCAAATGTTGATGTTTGATGATGATGATTTCAATGAAAGAGTGCTTGCTTCTTCGCTGTTAGTTTCTATGAGTGTCTTAAATCCAGACATTGTATACCTATTCTTGATGTTCATCCACACACCGTCTCAATATATGGACCACTTTGAATTGCTAAAAAAACACAAACACATGTCAATTCTATACATTTCTTCAATGACAACTTTTGCGTGTTGTTGTAATTTTCAAAATTGGTTTGAGAACGATTTGATTGGAACTTTCATTATAGCACACATCTTTTATCAAGAATTTGATCGATTCAAGAGACAAGATGATTCTACTTTTTGATCTTCTTGAAATATTGTAACACACGTATTAAAATGAATGTCAAAATATAGTATTCGCTGTGAGTAAGAAGCGTATACTCAATATTGGGGTGACCGTGTGTGTTCATATCAATGACTGTAGCATCAGAGATCAGTGGAATTGCGCTCGTTTTGATGAAATCATCGGTCAGGATTCGTTTTGCTTTCAAACGCAAATATCTCCGGTAAACGAGAAAGTTCTTATCGAACAACATATGATTATCTTGTATTCTTACTTAGCACTCACATATATAAAAAATTCATATCATTTTTACTTTTTTTTGGGTGCATAACAAAAAAAACCAGTGAATAACTGGGAAATTCCACATAGGGTTTATTAGTATAATAAATTACTATAATAAATTACTCAATAAAGCGAGGGTCATCGTAATCCAGCGAAATTTGCTGAGAGAGAAGTACCTTAGACGGGCGCAATAGCACACTTTTCAGTCGTTCTTCGTTGCGAGTAGTCTGCCTTTCAGGCGTCCGCATACCGTCAATATTTGACGTTCGCTTTTGCTTTTGCGTATCTAAGAAAGAATCGATCGACTCGTTATTCTCACATCCGAATGACATTTTTGCTTGTTCAATTGATATGTATATTATATTGTATATATATTAATCAAGTAATAACTTTTGCCATTTTTTCTTTTTGTAATTTTGTGTGTAGTTTTGTGTGTAGTCTTGTGCGTAGTTTTGTGTGTAGTTTTGTGCATAGTTTTGTGTGTATTGTAAATTTGGATTCTTACTTGAATCAAGCATTTTTATCATACAGAAGATGACAGTCAATCGACCATTTCTTCTTATTTCTAAATTTTATATTCATGATTCGATTCGTTCCATGTAATTTTATTTTTCCCGTGAATTCTTCGCCATCTTTCACATACTTTTGAACGATTTCATCAAATTTTTTCATGTTTTCGTGGTTGGATAGACCATAAACTTGCAACTGAGTTTTAATCTCGATCATCTTCTCAATTTTCTCGAGTTGTGTGTAAACTTCCATTAGTTCAATGAAATATTTTTAGATTATGTTTCAAACGCAAATCTCGATTAAATGTTTAAAGCGAAACTCTTGGTTTCGGGGCGAACTTTCTTAGGGCGCCCACGTTTTTTCTTAGAAACGACGGGTTCAACATTTTTGGATATAGGCTTGACTGATTCGGGATCCGATGGTGAAATCTGATCGATCGATCTTAAAATACGGTCAATATCTACATCATCTGGAGGAGCCATAACCGTTTCATCGGGATCGAATGAAGGTTTGGCGATAGGCTGATCATTGTAAGATGGATTCTGATTACCATTGTTTAATTCATTGCGGATTGCCGCCTCCGCAAACTGACGTTTCAAATCTGGATTATTTTTCATGATATCCTGAACATTCTGGTCGGAGTTACCAAAAAGCTTGGCGGACATATGAAACATCGCTGCAGAACCTCCAATCATCATCATTAGTTTGATCTCAGGAGCCATTTGAGCCTTGCCTTTGTACTTTTCATGTAGCTCTTCAAATACATCATCATAATCATCGATACCCTCGCCTACGCTCTCGGACCAGCCATTAAGTTTAAGACCAAACGGATCAAATCTTTTATTCACAAATTCTGTGCCGCTTGTTGCCATCATAAGTGTCTTTCGCTGAAACTTAATAGAGGCCTCGAGATCGCGCTGCGATTTAATACGCTCGTATTCGTCGCGCATTTCAATGACCGAATCATGTCTAGAATAATGCTTACTTAAAGGAATTCCCTTGGACTCAAGACGCTTGAGCTTGAACAGTAAATCTTGCTTTTCAGCGTTATTCTCGGTATGATAAACTGGGCGAGATCCAATCTCTTGAGCACGCTGAAACGCAGGTTTGAACGCCGAAGTAGAGTCGTTTTCTCTTTCGACTGAAAAATTTATTTTGATATCGTCATCATCTTTTTTAGTATCGATACTTTTGAAAGGAATGTCGTTTGATACGGTCATTTCTACATTGTTTTCGGGTGATGCAGGGCGAGATTTTCCAGGATCTATCAAAAGATCGAACTCGTTATCTTCGTCATTTGGTTGGTCATTCATCAGGCCTACGTCAAAATTAATTTCTTCAACATTCAGTTCGTCGAGGGACATAGTTTGTATTATAAGTTGATAGTTTATTTTTATATGTTTTTAAACGCACTTGATTGAATGATACGCAAGTCCTTGTAAAATAACATCTGCAAGATCATCCTTTTTCTTTTCGATCTCGAATTTGTTTGAAAGTTCTGACACGTCTCTTATTAATTTCGACACAACTTCGATAGATGTTTTCTTGTTTTCCTTATAAGATCTTGGAATAGATTCAATAAGACTCCTCTTCTTACAATATTTCAATTTTTCTCCGGCATTGATGAAATCAACATTGATCTCAGGAAATTTCAATTGAAGGTAAGTAAACAGAATCATTTGTATCGATTTCATTTTAGGATTCTTCAATACTGGTTGATTCTCGATAACAATGTGCGTCATTTCGTCAATCGGAATCTCATCGAAATGTTTCTTGAGATTAACAAGGGTTTTTTTGTAATCGATTTTATTCGTCTTCTTGATATTTTTGAGTTTCAATAGACTTTTGATTTTCTCCTTGATAACTTTTGAAGTCTCTTTCTCGTCAAGTTCAATCTCGTTGATAGAACAACATTCAATCAACTCCGGCTTGGATAAATGCAGGTATTTTGAAGAGACGTAATGAAGATCTTCAAAGTTACGATTGATATCGAGATTTTGCCAAGTTTGTATAGTGAAATTATCTTCTGAATCGATACTCATGATTACGTATGATAGATTGTTGATGCCAACATCTATGGACAACAATTTCATTTTAAATATATATATATATTTTATGAGATTCAATAACACACTTATTTCATACAAAGGGAAAACTCGACGATTGCCTAAGAGGTACTTGAGTAATTTGAAAGGAAGTGATTTGAAAAAACAGATCAAATCAATTTTCGAAGGGAAAAAGAGACCGCAGATCAAATCAAGAAAAGCAAGAAAATCGACGTGGACAGCTAAATTCGATCGCGAATATGGTGATGAAATCGCAAAATTGAAAGGCGGAAAGACTTTAAAAAACATATCAAAAGTTTCAGGGATCTCCGAAAAGGCTTTAAAAGAGGTTTACAATAAAGGTGCGGCTGCTTATTTTACAGGTTCAAGACCCAATCAAAATCCACAAAGTTGGGCGTACGCACGTGTTTATTCGTATATTATGGGGGGCAATACTCGTAAAGTCGATAAAGAGGTGACAGAAAAATATAATGTTAAATTCAAGCATTAGGAATTGTGATGAACAGAAAGTAAAATATTAAAATCGTCAAAGAGAAAGAAAACAAATATTAAATGAACAACAAAATAATTATGAAACTTCAAATTTGGGAAAAGAAGCAATATCTATTAATAAATTAAAAGAAATACTAAATGATACAAATCTTGATTTAGAAATTATTGGTCTCGAAGGATTTCATGTTGATATTGCTGTACGTAAAAAAACAGAACACAAATGGTTTCCTATACAAATGAAAGCAACTGGTGGTGGAAGACTTAGTTTTTCTATGAACAAAAGATACTATTGCCCATTCGCATTAAAAAATAATAAAAAGAGGTATAATTATTATGAATATATGCTTCTTATTTGCTATAATATCACAGATGACAAATTTCTCTTAATAATGCCTCATACAAAAGGTATTATAGATTCAAGTTTCAGATTTAGCAAAGGAGTAAATAATGGTTTCTATGTTGACGCGAATGATATTTCTAAAAGAATTAATGAATATATAGATGATAATGAAAATCTTGGTAAAACAATTGAAGAACTTAAATTATTATGTACTGAAGAAAAACAACTTGAAATGAAATATGTACAAATAAGGTTAGAACAGTGGTCAAAAATATTTAATATGACAGAACTTGAATCTTGTGCGACTGACTTCATTATTGATGATTGTATAAAAATTCAAGAAAAAACAAGGAATAGCACTGATATAAATGAAAATTCATTTCAATTCATATTAGATAGAAATAATGATGGATGTAAACATCAAACATACTATATTAAAGACAATGACTTTTACTTATTTAATTTAAATAATACGGATATATTTTATATTATACCTGCTGCGAGATTATTAGAAGTAAATGGTTATATATCTAAATTTTTGACGCTTCATAAAGAGTTTAAAACAGAAGAGGACAATCAAAGATGGAGATACTATGATTCCTGGACTTACCAATTTCGTTTTGATAGAACAAAACCAGAAGATATGCTTTCTCTTTGGTGTCTTATATACGATTTCTAATAATTTTTCATTTCCTTCGAATTTAAAATTTAAGTTGTTTTTTAGTTATAAACGAAACAAGCATTAGGAGTTCTGATGAACAGAAAGTAAATGCTGCGGCTTATTTCACAGGTGGAAGTCGTCCAAACCAAACACCAGAGTCTTGGGCGTATGCAAGAGTCTATAGTTACATCATGGGTGGAAACACAAGAAAAGTTGATACGGAAGTCACCGAAAAATACAATGTAAAGTTCAAACACACTTGAATTCTTGACATACTTCCTTAAAGTGTTTAGATATTGTGAATTTCGATACTTGCGCAACATCTGCGACATCGTCAATTTCAATGTTCAATTCGAGTTTCAATGAGCAATTCAATATGATTAGTGCAATATTTGTTATGTAATTTCCGTTGATGTTAAACATTGGGTGATTGAAGCATTCTTGCTGTAAACTCTTTTCGTCTTTCTCATTCAACTTCTGTTTTATGGCAAGTCTATTGATAAATCTATCAAAATAACTGTTCAAATTCTGAATTTCTTTGTCATTGTTGATACCAAGTCGCCTGAATATTTCGCCAAACCTTTTAAGACCTCTGGAAAAATCACTCTTTTTCATATCAAACAAGATTGCAATCTCACTTGGGGACCTAGGGCAATTACAAGATTTACACGCAGTATAAACGCAAGAAGCAATCATGCCTTGACGTATCATTCCTCGAGTTGATGATAACATGGAAATTTTATTGTAATATGCTTTAGATGTATTCAAAACATTCTTATTCAGATTTGCTTCGTTGATTTTATGATTGATTAGTTTGAAGACTTTGCTCAAAGATTTTTCGCGATACGGCATTGAAATCCATTTATGGACTTTTTTGAGACGATAATCACTGATAGAAGAAGCTCCAATCATCGAAGTGCTCATTGAAACTTGGGGCATATACGTATCAATACTTGTTGCCCTTGCGTTAGACATTGTAAAATCACCGGTTGAATTATAGTCAGTCCAATCAACATCAGTGTTGATGAAAAGTTCATTCAATACTTGGCCACAAGATGGACACTCGTATACATTACCATTCAAAACACCATGCTCGTTACAATGTGTGCAGAATCTGTTCGAAGTTTCATCTTTCTCTTGGACGGATACCGAATTTTTGAACGAATTTATCAAATCTTCATACATTTTTCAATATCGACTTGAATATCATTTGTGAATCATTTTTCATTTTTTCAAGAGTATAAATCGATTATCACGTATTTCGATTCATTCGATTGATAATCCCATAGAAACTTGCTAGTTTTGTAATATTTTCTATATGGAGAAATTTCTATGTTATTCATGACTTTTATTCCCATTCGATTACAAATTTCCTTACACTTATTCTCGACGATTCCGTATTGATTACAAACACATCTCACATTTCTTCGTTTGATCCAAAATATCAGGGAATCTTCTGTTGAGTGCACAAATATAATGGATTTTCCGATCATTTTGATGAATTCCACAACATGATCCCAAAGTATAGAGCCAAACCCATTTCTTTGTTCGTAAGAACAAAACCAGAGAATTTCTGCACAATCTAAATGAACATTTAATACACAAAATCCTTTGATTCCTTCGTTGTCTTCGTAATAGACGACGATAGGAATACGCTTATGGTTGATGAGATTCACATTAGAACACAGGTTTTCAAAAAGATCCTTCCAATTCCACCCAAAGATTTCACAAAATTTGGATTTCAAAGTAATATTTGAATTTCCGTGTAATACACGCAGATGTTGATACATTGATGAGACCTCACTGTTGTATTTTTGTCTTAAGAGATCCACATTGAAACTTTTATTCATCTTGACTAGTTTATGTCATATAAATAATATTCGAAAATGGTTACTAGAAATCTATGATATAAGTATAAACTATGTTTGAAATTCAATATTGCCGTTACTTCGACTCGAATGTTCAATCTTTCGGATATTTCGATTCGATTGAGAGTGTTAAACAAAAATTCGTAGAGATCCTTGGGGAAGATGTTGATTTTGCTCCCGATTGTAGATTCGAAGACAATCATTTGCACGTAAAACGTCATAGGATATCTGTATGGGTAAACGAACACGATAATGCCGCAAACAAGAGACGCTTGTATATGTCAAGGTGTAAGAGAAACTCTGACATTCCTTAGGTCATAAAGAAGTAATTGTTGGTTATTATAATTAAAAAGTATATCCTGAGGTCATTTTCTGCAAAAAACTCAATGCTCGCATCTTTCTCATATTTCACTTCTTCGAGTTTTTTGTATATTTTCGACCAATTCGTGAAACAGGATCTGCAAAAGTTTCTATATTTAACCATATTCAGTCGATCAAACACAAATTTGTATCTTTCTATTTTTTTAGGGAATGCGAGATTCCTACACACATCATCTTTGAGGAATCCTCGATTCCTCAAACTTTCTATGTGATCGTCTTGTAAATTCATTATTATGCTTAAACATATAAAATAATGTAAAGGTGTTCAAACGCAGCGTTTATATTACAAATTGCCTGTATTTGCCTATGAATGATGGGTCGTTGTCTGAGGGTTCGATGTATTTGGTATTGAAACTAGTCTCATCAAACGTTTCTTCTACAATATCGCTACAATATCTCTCAATATCTTCTTCCCAGACAAAGTCATCAATGTCTTGGCCCTCTTCTATTATCTCATCATCTATTTTCGTTCGTCGGTTCATTTCATCAGCATATACCTTGACATATAGTTTTTGTTTTTCTTCGTTCCTCGCCTTATTCTTGAGATATTCACGGCATTTGTCTCTTTTGAGACGATCCGACATGTCAATTAAAGGTAATTCTATACGACTTGCTTCCCGTTTCAGAACTTCGTCAAAGTTTTTCTGATTCGTATCTTCAGTTAAGGCGAATATTTTGTTGACCCATCGCTTACAAAAGTGTTTTTCACTGTATTTTGATCTAAACTTTTCACCAAATTTTTCTTCAAAATTGTTAAACAACGATAAGACAATCGCTTCTAACGCTTCCTTCCTTTTCTTAGAATTGAAGTTCTTTCCATCGTGAATTTGAACAACGTCCATCGATTTATTCTGAAGCATGATATTGTGATTTTCTGGGTGGTTCTTGTTGAAATGAACGTAATGCATCGCTTTGGCAGCAAAAGCATTTGGACCAGCCATTAGTCGCATGGCTAGATTGTCAGTAATATAAGTCAGTTCTTCGTTTCCAAGGGGACGAATCTGAACTACTTCCACATTTACATTCGAATTATTGATTGAGTTGTCGTTGAACGAGTTAATAGCATTTTTAACATTCAACTTGCGGAAGTTTACGAGTTGTCTTCTCATTTTCTCATTGTTCATTTCTACTTTCTCAAAGTCTTTCTTCAATTTTTGAAACTTCATTTCTTGTTCTTCTTTATAAGTTTCAAATATACGCTCAAAGTCTTTCAAGGAAATCAATCTGTCTTTCATGAAAGCGCTTCTTTGCTCTTTCTCGAGATTTCTAATGTGTTTGTTCGTATTCATGTGTGTGTCACATTGCTTCTGTGTTTTAAACTCAACATCGCATAGTTTACAATGAAAGGGCATGGTTCATATTGATATTATATGAAGATGTTTTTATATGATGTGATACAAAAAAATCTTGGATTAGACAATTTTGTTGGTAAACACTGGTAAACACTTAAGAAGTATTTCTTTTGCTTCTAATTGTAATTTCATCCATTACAGAAAGTTCTGTATCATTACACATATATTCTTCAATGACGAGACTGATTCTTACATCATTTACTTTCGATCCGAATGAGTTTACTTTATGACACAAATCTCCCCGTACTTTCAAGTAATTTCCATTTATAGGCTTTTGGTATACAACAGGTGTAGGTAATGGAATATAACTGCTTAAACCCAATGGCTTTGCAAATTCGTGAACATTTGATATGCCTTTTTCATATGCAACAAATTCACCGCCAATTATGTCTTTAGGGCAGTTTACGTATATTATATTGATAAAACGAGCCAACAAATCTCTATTGAAGACCCCGGATTCAACATCGATTGTATTATCATAATGTGGTGATACGGCATCATCCATCATAGATATATCTGACGCTTTTATGACAAGAGTATTGATAACGAATGCGTTAGAATCAGGAAGAGTAACTCTTTCGAGAATGTCCCAAACCATTTGTAATTTCAAATCATTCACGAATAACCTTTGTGCTAAATCTTTGTTTTTGAATATTACTGTAAATCCAGTCACGTTGGTAAATCCTTCTCCTAAACCACCACCAGCAACATTTTCAGGATGGGTTTTAAGTTTGTCTGTTAAATACTGACATTGATCGGGATTTAAGAAATCGGTAAATCTTTGAATATTTGGTGTATGTTTTGCGATTGTTGATTTGTAAGAAAACTTATCTGGTATTTCGAACATATTTAACCATATAAGTGAAATCACGGCGAACACAACAAATCTTGTTTTGTATTCCATTATAAGTATGAAGATTTTTTATTGAAGTTTTCAAGCGGAACGCTTGAAAATTATGGGAAAAGATCTGTAAGCTTAGAAATCCCAATCAATCCTCCCAACCCATCATTTGTGTAGAGAATTATAAGGGTGTGTGACGTTTTACCCTATGTTTCAAATGTTTGAACCAAATATATAGGGGTGACGTTTCAACCCTATGTTTTTAGTCCTTTGCGAAAGTATAGGGGCGATGTGTTTCCCTTTAAAATTATCCCAAAATCGCCATTTTTTGGGCTAATTTTGGGTATGGAGCTCACTTTTTGTCTTTTTTTT
>Ga0213861_10003548_pt1 | contig 12858 bp, 22 predicted proteins | sample PICome_4_FD_160110 | JGI IMG/M metagenome (GOLD analysis project Ga0213861, IMG submission 160110) | Coastal seawater microbial communities near Pivers Island, North Carolina, United States - PICO131 | ecosystem: Environmental > Aquatic > Marine > Coastal | place: USA: North Carolina...
TTAGCAGAAATAAGCACTGGCATCTCGATCATAATGGAATTCATCTTTGAGTCTCTAGAAGTTCTTAGAACTCTAGATGATGGAACCGTTCCTATAGGTTTAAAATCATTGTCTACTATAAAAATTTCTAAAAACTCTGCTGGTAAATCTTTATCTTCTCTTAAATAATCTATTGTCTGTCCAACTGTCCAATTACTAGGAACTGCTGTAAATTCTCTTTGCATTATTCTTGCTGCTGAATCTTCTGGAAAACTTAGTCCCTCCTCTAACAAGAATTTATCTTTTGGAGGTAACTTATCTAAAACTTTAACTTTGATATCTTTTTCTAAATTTTCTAAAATTTTGATAGCATTATCTGACTCAAGTCTCTTAATAATTTTGATAACTGAGTCAATTGATAATAATTGAAGCACTTCACCTTGAATGGACTCATTTAATTCAATAAATATTTCTGGGTTTATATTGAATGACTCTAATTCAATTAACTTTATTCTTGTGTCAGGATTTAAATTTTCAATTAAATTAGCAACATCAGCTTCATGCAAATCTTTAAGAGTTTGATTAATAAACTCTATATTGCCAATTTCAATTTTTTCACTAAAAGTGTTAATAAACTCTTTGTTAAAATCTAAATTAACTTTTTTATTTCCAGTGGACTTTAACAAAGCCATAAATACCTCTTAAAGTTTTCTGAGACTAATAGTCTATAAAGTGGTAAAATTCAATTTAAATGAGTATTGAGATCAAATTAAGTAAAAAACGCATTCCATACGAAAAAGCCATGTTTTTTCTCAATAAAAGAGTTAAACAAGTTAAAAATGGAAATAATAAGGAGCTAATATGGATATTAGAACATCCAAGGATTTATACAGCTGGAGTAAGTTTTAAAAATAATGAAATTATTGATAAAAAAATTGAAATTATAAAAACCAATAGAGGTGGTAAAATTACATTACACAACCCTGGGCAAAAAATTATATATTTTGTTATTAATTTAAATGAAAGAAAAAAAGATATCAGAAAGTTAATTAGCGCTATAGAATTGAGTATTATAGATTTTCTTAAAACTTTAAAAATTGTGGCTAAAAAAGATAAAAAAAATATTGGTATTTGGGTAAAAGAAAAAAAAATAGCAGCTATAGGATTACGTGTTTCAAGATGGGTAGCTTTTCATGGATTCTCAATAAATATTTCAAATAACCTTAAAGAATACCTAAAAGTTATACCATGCGGATTAGACAATACAAAAATTACTTCTGTTTATAAGGAAAAGAAAATTATACCTAGAAATTTTGAAATGAAATTAATAAATATATTTATAAGATATTTAAATAAAATTTAAAAATTTTTTTTAAGAAAACTTTCAAATTCATTATCATATTTTGCTTTAAAATTGTATTGAATATTATTAATCATAAACTTTATCTTGTATGCATGTAATAATAAGTTTTTATTCTTAACTCTCATTTTATCTGCACGTCTATTAATAAAATATTTATCGTCTCCAATGATAGGATTACCAATATTATAAAGTTGTTTTCTTAGTTGATGTTTTCTACCAGTAATAGGATTAAGCTCTACATAAGAAAAGTCAGTTGATGTTTTTAATATTCTCAAATGTGAGATGGCTTTTTGAACGTTCTTTTTACCATTATCAATAGTTACGAGGTCATCTTTTAAAGTTTTAATATCTTTAGAAATTCTTCCGTGCGTTAAAGCAATATATGTTTTGTGAATTTTTCTTATTCTAAATAAAGAAGTGAATAATTGAGCGTATTCTCTTGTTTTGGCTACAATTAAAACACCTGATGTTTCTTTATCTAATCTATGTACAATATAAGGTTTAGTGTATTCAAAATATTTTGAATCTTTTAAAATATCAATTATATTTTTAAATGATTTGGTCCCTGCTTGAACAGCTATACCACGCGGCTTATTTATAACTACAAAATTCCTATTATTTTCTAATATATAATCATCATAAATATTAACTTCTTTGCGCGATGGTTTGTATTTTAAAATTTTAGGTCGATCTGATTTTTTAAACTTAGAAATATCATAAATTTCAACTATATCTCCAGTCTGAACACGATATGATGATTTAACTTTTTTTCTATTTATCTTTACTTTGTTAAGTCTTAATATTTTTTGAATTAATGATTGGGGAAGATCTATTATATTATCTTTGAACCATCTGTCAAAACGACTATTGTGATATTCCTTTTTAACTGTAACTTTTTGAGGCATGCATAGATAAATCTACTTGGCCAATGCTTTCGGTTCTGTTTGAGATTCTTTAGATTTATCTTTTGTTTCAGTTTTCTTTGGTTTATCTATTTTTTTTGCTTCAATATTTCTATCTACCAATTCAATAACTGCCATTGGAGCATCATCACCCGTTCTAAAACCTGCTTTTAGCACTCTAGAATAACCACCGTTTCTTGAATTATATCGTTTAGATAGTTCATCAAAAACTTTAGTAACCGATTTTTTATCTTGTAGCTTAGAAAATAATCTTTTTTTATTACTTAATATATTTTTTTTCCCAATTGTAATCACTTTATCTATTTGAGGTTTAAGTTCTTTAGCTTTAGGAAGTGTAGTTATGATTTGCTCGTACTTTATCAAAGAATTTAACATATTTTTAAAAAGTGCTTTTCTATGTTCACTAGTTTTGTTAAGCTTTCTATAACCAATCCCGTGTCTCATTAGTAGTTATTTTCCTCAAGTTTTTTGGACATTTCAGCTATGTTATCAGGTGGCCAATTAGGAATTTCCATACCAAGATATAAAGACATTGTATTTAAAACTTCCTTAATTTCATTTAAGGATTTTCTTCCAAAATTGGGTGTTCTTAGCATTTCAGGTTCTGTTTTTTGAACTAAATCACCTATATAAATTATATTATCGTTTTTTAAACAATTCATGGATCTTACTGACAACTCAAGTTCTTCAACTCTCTTAAGTAAATTTTTATTAAATTCAGGTTCTGAAGTTTTAACTTCTTTAACAACTTCTTGTGGGTCATCAAAATTAACAAACATTGACAGCTGGTCTTGAAAAATTCTAGCTGAATAAGCTATAGCATCTTCAGCATCAACTGTTCCATTAGTTTCAACTGTCATTAATAGTTTGTCATAATCTAAAGCACTACCAGCTCTCGTGCTTTCAATTGAGAAGGAAACTTTTTTTACAGGACTAAATAAAGAGTCAATTGAAATCAAACCTAACGGGCTATCTTCAGTTTTATTTTTTGGAGCTGGAACATATCCTTTTCCAATACCAACCATTAATTCCATGTGAAAATTCGTTTTTTCATCTAAATTACAAATTGTTTGCTCTGGATTTAAAATTTCAACGTCTGGAACTAAAGTAATATCTTTAGCTTTAACTTCTTTAGGGCCTTTAATATCTAAAATAATTTTTTTTGAACTTGAAGAGGATGACTTAATTGCTAAATTTTTAACATTCAAAACTATATCGGTAACATCTTCTCTCACACCTTTAATAGATGAAAATTCGTGTAAAACACCATCAATCTGAATTGCAGTTACTGCAGCTCCTTGTATTGAAGAAAGTAAAATTCTTCTTAAAGAATTTCCAATAGTTTGTCCAAAACCTTTTTCTAATGGTTCTGCAATTACTTTTGCTATCGTTTTGTCGTCATTACTTGTAATTTCTAATTTATTTGGTTTTATTAAAGCTTTCCAATTTTTATCTATTACGTTAGATGATGTCTCCATTATACTCTCCTTTTTTTTGGTGGTCTTGCACCATTGTGTGGCATGGGCGTAGTGTCCTTAATTGATAAAATTTTAAATCCCCTTGATTGCAATGAACGTAAAGCTGTTTCGCGCCCTGAACCTGGTCCTTTAACTTGTACTGTTAATATTCTTAAACCTTGCTCAAAAGCCTTTCCACCTGCGTCATCTGCAGCTACTTGTGCAGCATAGGGAGTTGATTTTCTTGAACCTTTAAATCCTTTTGTTCCTGCAGAAGACCATGAAACAACATTACCACTTTCATCTGTAATTGATATTATTGTATTATTAAAAGTTGAATAAACGTATGCGATACCTGAAGTTATGTTCCTTTTAACTTTTTTCTTTTTTTTAAAAGTACTAATTTTTTTAGACTCTACTTTTTTAATTTCAACTTTTTTTTCATTTTTTTCAATTTTTTTATTCATTTAATTTTATTTTTTTAAAGGAGTTAATTTTTTACCAGCAATGGCAATTGCTTTACCTTTTCTAGTTCTAGCGTTGCACTGAGTTCGTTGGCCTCTAACAGGCAATTTTTTTTTATGTCTTGAACCTCTATAACAAGCTAAATCAACAAGTCTTTTTATATTAACTGAAACTTCTCTCCTTAAATCACCTTCAACTTTATGATTTGCATCAATAAATTCTCTGATTTTTAAAACCTGATCTTCCGTTAAATCATTTACTCTTTTTGATGCTGGAATTTCTAATTTTTTACATATTTTTTTTGAAGAGTGTGGTCCAATACCATGTATGTAAGTTAGTGCTATGCTAACAACTTTATTTTGTGGAATATTTATTCCTGCTATACGAGCCATATATAAATGAGTTTAAGTTTTCTTGCGTATTTATATTGTGTAATTACTTAAAGTCAACCCTCCAGAGCATCTATTAAGCCGCTAATTTCATCGGTAATCTCACTTATTGAAGTTTCTCCATTTACTATCTTCAATAATTTAGTATCTTTATAGAAGTCAATAACGGGTTTAATGCTTTTTTCATAAGTTTCAAATCTTGAAATTGCGATCTCTAAAGTATCATCAGATCTCTTTTGTAAATATTTAGAGGCACAACAATCACCATTTTGTGGAGCAGGATTAAAAAACTCGTTATAAATTTTACCACATATTGAACAAACAGATCTTCCAGTTATTCTTTTTTTTATAACATCTAGTGATACGGATAATTTTAAAACTAAATTAATTTTTTGATTATTTTTTTTTAATAAAAAATTTAAATTTTCCGCCTGTTCTTTATTTCTTGGATAACCATCAAATATTAATCTATTAGAATATTTATTATTAGAAGTAAATTTTTCAATTAAATCACTTACAATTTTATCAGAAACTAGATTACCACTATTCATTATTGAAGAGACTTCTACGCCTAAAGCAGTTTTTTTTATAATTTCATTTCTTAAAAGCTCACCAGTTGATAATTGATATAAATTATATTTTTTTACAATAAATTTTGACTGGGTTCCTTTACCAGCTCCAGGTGGTCCAAAGATAACTAGATTCATTTATTTTACTATTTACCAAATTTGGTTTTTTTAATTAATGATTCATATTGTGAACTCATTAATCTTGTTTGCACTTGAGTGACTGTATCCATTGCAACAACAACCACAATTAAGATTGAGGTACCACCTAAATAAAATGGAATAGGATATTTAGCAATTAAAAATTCTGGCATTAAACAAACAAAAGTTAAGTATAAAGATCCTACTGTTGTTAACCTGATTAAAATAGTATCTATATATTCAGCAGTTCTTTCGCCTGGTCTAATACCCGGGATATATCCACCGTATTTTCTTAAATTTTCTGCTGTTTCTTTGGGGTTAAAAACAATTGAAGTATAAAAAAAAGAAAAGAAAATAATACCTGAGGCATAAAGCAACATATATAAAGGCTGACCCTGTGTAAACATTGATGAAATTTTTAAAAAGTTATCGGACTCTGCAAAACCAAAATTTGAAATTGTTACCGGTAATAAAAGTAAAGCTGATGCAAATATTGCTGGTATAACTCCAGCTGTATTTATTTTTAAAGGTAAATGCGATGATTCACCTCCATACATTTTATTTCCAACTTGTCTTTTTGGATAATTCACTAAAATTTTTCTCATCGCTCTTTCAAAAAATACTATAAATAAAACTGTAAAAATCACTAAAATAAATATTCCAACGATCATTAATGCAGATAAAGCACCTGTTCTTCCAAGTTCAAATGTTGAAGCTAGCGCTCGAGGTATTTCTGCAACGATTCCAGAAAAAATTATTAAAGAAATTCCATTTCCAACTCCTCTTAATGTAATTTGTTCACCTAACCACATTAAAAAAGTTGTTCCTGCTACTAAAGATATTGTTGTGATTATTCTAAATGATAAACCTGGTTCTATAACTAAATTTCCAGCATTTTCTAATCCAACCGAGACACCGTATCCTTGCAAACAAGCTATTAGTACAGTTCCATATCTTGTAATTTGTGTAATTTTTTTTCTTCCTATTTCTCCTTGTTCTTTAAGATTTTTAAAATAATCTGAAACTCCTGTCAGCAGTTGAACAATAATTGAAGATGATATATATGGCATTATCCCTAAAGCAAAAATAGCCATTCTAGTTACCGCTCCACCTGAAAACATGTTAAACATGCCTAATAGACCTTTCTGACTTGAAGCCATTATTTCTTTTAGTGACAAAGGGTCTATACCAGCTAGTGGTACATAAGTTCCTAATCTATAAATTATTAAAACTAAGATTGTAAAAAAAATTCTATTTTTTAAGTCTTTTGCTTGACTAAAAGCGCCTGGAGTATTGAGTGTTTCACTAGACATATTAAAATTATTTTTTAACGATATTTATTTTTCCGCCAGCTTTTTCTATTTTTGTTAGAGCCTGCTTTGAAGCAAAATGAGCAGAAATTGCAATATTTGTTTTAATTTCACCTGTACCAAGTATTTTTAATTTTAAATATTTGCTATTAATTAATTTTTTTTCTTTAAGAATTTTTAAGTCAAGAGCCTTATTTAAATTATTGCTAGATTTATCAATCATGTTTTGAATTCTAGATAAATTAAGTATTGCTGTATTATCTTTGTTAAGTGATTTAAATCCTCTTTTAGGTAATCTTCTGTATAATGGCATTTGACCACCTTCAAAACTTTTTATTGCAACTCCAGACCTAGATTTTTGCCCCTTATGGCCTCTTGAAGAAGTTTTACCTTTGCCTGAACCAATCCCTCTCCCAACTCGAATTTTTTTTTTATTGTTTTTTACTAAACTGTTTAATTCCATTATTTAGCCTCTCTTTTTAAAACTATATCTGAAATTTTTTTTCCTCTAATAGAAGATAGTAATTTAGGTGAATTTTGAGATTTTAATCCATCAACACATGCTTTTAAAACGTTGTGAGGATTAGCTGAGCCTAGGGATTTTGCTACTACGTCTTGAATACCTAAAACTTCACACACTGATCTAATGGCTCCTCCTGCAATAATTCCAGTACCAGCAGGAGCTGCTCTTAATATGACCTTGCCTGCACCATTTTTACCTTTTACATCATGATGTAGTGTTCTACCTTCCTTTAAAGGTATCTTAATTAAATTTCTTTTTGCATCTTCTGTTGCTTTTTTAATTGCATCTGGCACTTGTTTGGATTTACCCTGTCCAATTCCAACAGAACCTTTTTGATTACCTACCACCATTAAAGCAGCAAAACCAAACCTACGACCACCTTTTACAACTTTAGTAATTCTATTAATTGCAACCAGTTTTTCTTTTATATCACTTTCAACTTTTTTATAATCAGCCATATTAAAATTTTAATCCATTCTTTCTTAGTGTTTCAGCAAATATTTTAATTCTTCCATGGTATCTGTATTCTCCTCTATCAAAATAAACATTACTTATATTTTTTTCTTTAGCTCTTTTAGCTAAGATTTCACCAATTAAGCTTGATTTTTCTATTTTTTTAACTTTTTTTGATTTAATTTCTTTTTCAAATGAAGAAGCAGAAACTAATGTTTTTTTAAGTTTATCGTCAATAATTTGAGCAGACAGATTATTTAAAGATTTATACACTGAAATTCTTAATCTATTTACATTTACAGTTTTTAATTTTTTTCTATTTCTTAATTTTCTTTTAATTTTATTATTTTTTTTTATCATTATTTTTTCTTACCTTCTTTTCTTAAAATAAATTGACCTCTCTCTTTGATACCTTTACCCTTATATGGCTCAACAGGTTTTAAGTTTTTAATGTCAGCTGCTACTTTTGAAACTAATTCTTTATCAACACCGTTTATTTTTATTATAGTTTGTTTTTCAACTAAAATTTTAATGTCTTTTGGAATTTTAAAATTTACATCGTGACTAAAACCAATTTGAAGATTCAAAACTTCACCCTTTAAATTAGCTCTAAAACCTACACCATTTAATTCTAGTATTTTTTCATGTCCTGTAGTAACACCAGTAACAGCATTATTTATTAAACTTCTATATGTGCCCCACATTATTGAGGTTTTTTTATCTATTTTTTTTTCTAGCGGTAATATTTGATATTCATTTTCAGTTAACTTTGATGAAAAAATTTTATCATTTATAGTTAGTTTTTTTGTGCCCTTAGGTCCTGTGATTGTCAAATTATCACCTTCAATTTTAATTGAAGAATCTTTCGGTATAGATATATTTTTTTTTCCAATTTTAGACATTAAAAAACTCTACAAATTATTTCGCCACCAACATTATTTTTCTTAGCCTCAACATCACTCATTACACCTTTAGGTGTAGAAAGTATTGCTAAACCTAAGCCATTCATAACTTTGGGAACACTTGTTGCTCTTGAATAAACTCTTCGACCTGGTTTTGATATTCTTTTAATTTCTTTTATAACAGGATCTCCTTCATAATACTTTAATGACACTCTTAAACTAGTTTTATTATTTTGAGTTTTTTCAATGAAATAATCTTTGATATAACCTTCATTTTTTAAAATTTCTAAAATATTTTTTCTAAAATTTGATGAAGGTATTTCAATCGAATTCATTGATCTCATTTGACCATTTCTTATTCGCGAAAACATATCTCCTATTGGATCTGTAAATGTCATAATTTTCCTACCAGCTTGATTTTGTCATTCCAGGGATTTTACCTGCAGAAGCCATGTCTCTCAGTGCAATCCTTGAAATTTTTAATTTCCTATAAACTCCATGAGGTCTTCCAGAGACTTCACATCTATTTCTTACTCTTATTTTTGCAGAATTTTTTGGTAATTTATTTAATTTTAATTGTGCACCAAATCTTTCTGATAATTCTAATTTTTTATTATTAATAATTTTTTTTAAAGCAGCTCTTTTTTTTGCATACTTTTTAACTAATTTAATTCTTTTTAAATTCTTTTGTATCGCACTTGTCTTAGCCATTTATATCCTTAGTTTTTTTTATCATTTAAAGGAAAATTAAATTCTTTTAGCATTTCTAATGTTCCTTGTTTGCTTTTACTTTTTGTTACAATTGTAATGTCTAAACCTCTAATTTTATCTACTTTATCAAAATTGACTTCAGGGAAAACAATATGTTCTTTTATACCGAAAGAATAATTATAAGAATTATCTATACCTTTTGATGATAATCCTCTAAAGTCTTTAATTCTAGGTAACGCAATGTTTACTAATCGATCTATAAATTCATACATCTTGTGAGATCTTAAAGTAACTTTGACACCTGCATTAGATCCTTTTCTTGTTTTAAAATTTGATATAGATTTTTTAAATTTAGTCACTACTGGTTTTTGTCCTGCTATGAGTGACATATCATCAGTACAAGCTTTTAGCTTTTTACCGTCTGATGCTTCTTCTCCAAGACCCATGTTTAATATAATTTTTTCAATTCTTGGAACTTCGTGCTTATTCTTTAATGAGAGCTTACTCATAAGATTGCTGGCAATTACTTTTTTATAGGTTTCTTTTAATCTTGACATTATTTTTTACTTTCTACTTTTTTTTCAATTTTTTTTGAATCTATATTTTTCACATTTGATTGATGAATAAAACTTTCTTTAGATACTATACCACCTTTATTTTCTTTGGTAGGTTTAGTGTGTCTTTTAATCATATTAATTGATTTAATTTTAATTTTATTTAATTTTCTATTTATTTCTAATATTTCACCAGTTTTACCTTTATCTTTTCCTGAAATAATTTTTACTTGATTCCCTTTTTTTAGATTCATGTTTATAAAACCTCCGGTGCGAGTGAAATTATTTTTGTATGTCCTTTTGCTCTTAATTCTCTAGTAACAGGACCAAAAATTCTTGTACCAATTGGTTCACCTTTATCGTCTGTTAGGACAACTGCATTTTTATCAAATTGGACTTTTGAGCCATCATTTCTAAAAATTTCTTTTTTTGTTCTAACAACAACTGCTTTATGCACTGCTCCTTTTTTTACTTTACCCTTAGGAATAACATCTTTAACACTTATAACAATAATATCTCCAATAGAAGCATATCTTCTTTTCGAACCACCTAAAACTTTTATGCACTCCACTCTTTTAGCGCCTGTATTATCTGCAACTGTTAATTCTGTCTGTATTTGGATCATTATTCCATTACCTTCCAAGTTTTCTTTTTCGAATAAGGTTTTGTTTCTACTATTGATACATTTTCACCTTCTTTAAATTTATTTTTTTCATCATGTGCGTGATATTTTTTTGATCTTTTTATTACCTTTTCGTAAAATGGATGTTTAAATTTTCGTGTTACTTGAACTACTACTGTTTTATTGTTTTTAGCACTAGTAACTATTCCTTTTAAAATTTTTTTTGTCATTTTGTATTTTTTATAGTTGTGTATAGCCTTGCTATACTTTTTTTAATTTGATTATATTGAGCTGGATTATTTATCTGATTATTAATTTTTTTAAACCTAATGTTAAATAGGTCTTTCTTTAATATTAAGATTTTTTTTTCAGCCTGATCTTTAGTTAATTTTTTATCTTCTTTTTTTTTACTCATTATTATCGCTTTACAAATTTTGTTTTAATTGGCAACTTAGCAGAAGCTTTGTATAAAGCTTCTCTAGCTATTTCTTCACTAACTCCATCTATTTCAAAAATTATTCTTCCCGGTTTAACTCTGCAAGCATAATATTCAGGTGATCCTTTACCTTTTCCCATTCTTACTTCAGTTGGTTTTTTTGAAACTGGTATGTTAGGAAATATTCTTGTCCATACTTTACCTGTTCTTTTCATGTATCTTGTAAGAGCCACTCTTGCTGCTTCAATTTGTTTTCCAATTATTCTTTCTGGCTCAATAGCTTTTAATCCAAATTGACCATAATTAAGCTTAACCGCTCTAGCAGCTTTTCCATGTATTCTACCTTTAAATGCTTTTCTAAATTTAGTTCTGACTGGTTGAAGCATTTTTTACCCTTTCCTTTTTTTCTTTATCTACATCTTTAGCCATTAATTCACCCTTATAAATCCAAACCTTAACACCAATAATTCCGTAGGTAGTAAGTGCTTCAGCTACACCGTAATCAATTTCTGCTCGCAGAGTATGAGAGGGTATACTTCCTTCACGTAACCATTCAGTTCTTGCTATTTCATTTCCAGCTAGTCTACCACTTAACATTACTTTTATTCCTTTAGCGTTTAATCTCATCGCAGATTGCATAGCTCTTTTCATTGCTCTTCTATAAGCTATTCTTTTTACTAGTTGTTGAGCAATATTTTCTGCGACTAAGTTAGAGTTTAATTCAGGTTTTTTGATTTCTTTAATATTAACATTTACTTCATTATCAGTAATTTTCATTATATTTTTCTTAATTTTTTCAATATCAGCGCCTTTTTTACCGATAACAAAGCCTGGTCTAGAAGTATGTATTGAAACAGTGCATTTTTTTGAAGACCTTTCAATTATAATTTCAGAAACGCCAGAATTAACTATATTTTTCTTTATATATTTTCTAATTTTAAAGTCTTCGATTAAATATTTGCCGAAATCTTTCTTTTTAGCAAACCAAGTAGAGTCCCATCCTCTATTTATTCCAAGTCTCAGTCCAATTGGATTTATTTTCTGTCCCATTATTTATTCACCTTTTTTTCTTTTTTTTCTTCTAAAATAATAGTTATTCTACTGAATGGTTTTTTAATTGGACTTGCTCGACCTTTTGCTCTTGGCCTAAATCTTTTCATTACCAATGATTTTCCAACATAAGCTTCTTTTACAAATAAATTGTCAATATCAAATTGATAATTATTTTCAGCGTTTGATATAGCTGATTTAACTGTTTTACTTACGTCTTTTGATATTCTTTTTCTTGAAAATTCTAAATCTCTTAAGGCAACATCAGCTTTTTTACCTTTTATAAAATTGCATACTAATGCAAGTTTTCTAGGGCTTGTTCTTACATTCTTGTTTACAGCTTTTACTATTGAAACATTTTTATCCATTATTTTTTATCTCCCGCAGGTTTAGCGGCTGGAGCGGCTGCTTTTTTGTCTGCTGGTGTGTGACCTTTAAAAGTTCTTGTTGGTGCAAATTCACCTAATTTATGTCCAACCATTTCTTCTGAAATAGTTATTGGTATAAATGATTTACCATTGTGGATCATAAAGCTGTAACCTATAAAATCAGGTATTATAGTTGAATGTCTTGACCAAGTCTTAATTGGTTTTTTGTTAGGTTCATTTTTAAGTTTATCAATTTTTTTTAATAAACTGGGGTGAACAAATGGTCCTTTCCAAATTGATCTAGCCATTATTTTTTCCTTTTCTTCCTTCTAGTTATAATTAGTTTATCACTTCGTTTAGGTCTTCTTGTTTTTAGACCTTTAGCAGATTGACCCCAAGGTGAAACAGGACTTCTTCCGCCTGATGTTTTACCTTCACCACCGCCATGCGGGTGATCAACTGGGTTCATAGCAACACCTCTTGTTTGAGGTCTTTTTCCACGCCATCTATTTCTGCCTGCTTTTCCAATCTTTACATTTTTTTGATCTGGATTAGACACTGTTCCTATTGTGCCAACACAAGTATTATTTACTTTTCTTGTCTCCCCTGACGAAAGTTTTAAAATAGCGTAGTCTCCATCATATCC
>Ga0213861_10003549_pt1 | contig 12857 bp, 12 predicted proteins | sample PICome_4_FD_160110 | JGI IMG/M metagenome (GOLD analysis project Ga0213861, IMG submission 160110) | Coastal seawater microbial communities near Pivers Island, North Carolina, United States - PICO131 | ecosystem: Environmental > Aquatic > Marine > Coastal | place: USA: North Carolina...
CACAGAGCACAACAGGCAGACCACCCCGTCTCTGCACATACTCCCCCACCAATCGCCTCCGTTGCCGGCGCAACGCCTCAGGTTTACCAATCCAGGCGCCCCGAGAGAACCGTGCCCTATCAGCTGATACAACAACATGCCAAGGGTTGGCTAGCGCAAGCGCAGGCCAAAGGCGACAGTATTCCATGGTATATCGAGAAAGGGTTCAGCCGCTTTATGGACTGCGGCATTCTCGCCAAAGGCTTTGCCCGTGTTCGATGTGATGATTGCGGTGATGATTTTCTGGTGGCGTTCTCCTGTAAAGTTCGGGGAATTTGTCCTTCCTGCAATACCCGGCGAATGGTCTTCATCGCCGCCCATCTTGTTGAACACGTCTATCCCATAGCGCCAGTCAGGCAGTGGGTCCTCAGTGTACCGAAACGACTGCGTTATTTTTTACATCGAGATCATGATCTGGAGAGGCGAGTACTACAGGTTTTTTTGCGCGTCATCGAGAGAGTACTCCGCCAACACAGCCTAGGTGCTCCCACTGACACGCGCTTTGGAGGGGTTAGTTTTGTCCACCGTTTTGGTTCAGCCTTAAATGCTCATACACATTATCACTGTTGTTTTCTGGACGGAGTGGTGGGGAGAGGGGGAGAGTTCTGTAAAGACGATACATCGAGCCGAGATCCCATCCGCTGGTTTGAAGCGATAGCGCTCACGCCCGCAGCAATAACAGCCGCTCAAAAGCAGATCCAACATCGGGTATTGCGCCTCTTTATTAAACAAGGCTTGCTCGACAGCCTGGATGCAGCGGAAATGGAACAATGGGAACACGGCGGTGGTTTTTCGCTAAATGCTGAGGTGCGGATAGAGGCCCAAGATCGGAGCGGCCTGGAGCGATTGTTCCGCTATTGCGCACGACCTATCTACGCGGCAGAACGGTTAAGTTGGCAGGACGAGGGTAAGTCTTTGTGCTATCAACTGCCTAAACCCTTGCCCAACGGTCAAACCCAGCTTCGCCTCAAGCCGGAAGAGTTTCTGGATCGCCTGTCGATGTTACTGCCAAGACCGAGAGAGCATCGCCACAGTTATCATGGTGTTTTGGCCGCCAATGCAAGATTGAGAAAAGATGTGGTGGCGCGAGCAGGCCTGCCGATTGATAAGCAGCCGAAAGTGAATCGGGGTGACGTCGACACTCAGCCGCAGCCATCAGACGAGCAAGTCAAACAAAAAGATACGGATGGACAAAAAGGATTCGGTGGATTCAAGGGCGTTGTGAGCTGTTGGGCCATGTTGTTAGCCCGTATTTATGATGTGTTCCCCCTGGTTTGTCCCCAGTGCGGTGGGTCAATGCGGGTCTTGAGTTTTGTGACCGAGATTCAATCGGTAGAGAAGATACTGACGCACATTCATGAGCCTATCGAAGCGCCGATCATGGCGCCAGCACGAGGGCCACCTCAGGCGGGTTTTGATTTTGATCAGCGGGTTGATGATTGGGCTTTTGATCAAACGTTGATCTAAGGATTCACTGGATGCTTAAGCGTAAAGTGACACTCGGTAACTATTGGGTGGAGGCCTTCTGTTGTTGTTTTTTTGAGCATGAGGGTTTTGGAGCCCTATCTTTGCCTCCAGGGGGTATTTCCCCTCTCGAATCCTGCGATTCTGTGTGGAAAGCTGGTTGGTCTGCGTCTACCTTTATGAGCAATAGTTGGGATAGTAGCTTTGGAATTCCTATTCTTCGAAGCAGTTTGTTGAGGTGATTATCGCCCCTTCCGTTTCTGAGGAAGCGGTTGCCGTAATCACCGCGAAGAAGAATGTGCGGCTTCTTGAGTGCGGCACCTGGGGTACTGAGCGACCTCAGGACTTTGACTACAAGCGCGTTAATGGCGGCCTGTTAATTCAGGATCGTGATAACGGTATGGTGGCTGAAAAAGATCTTAAAGTGGTCAGTGAGCGAGTGCCCACCGAAGATGAAATGGCCGATATGATGTTTGCCTGGAAAGTCGCCAAGATGGTCAAATCAAACGCGATTATCTATTCTAAGAACAACCGCACCATCGGTGTTGGCGCTGGCCAGATGAGCCGCATTAACTCGGCTCGAATTGCCGGTATTAAAGCCGAGCATGCAGGTCTTGAAGTTAAGGGTGCAGTGATGGCATCAGATGCCTTCTTCCCATTCCGCGACGGTATCGACAATGCGGCTGAGGCAGGAATTAGCTGTGTGATTCAGCCCGGCGGCTCTATGCGTGACGATGAGGTTGTTGCTGCGGCCAATGAGCATGGCATGGCGATGGTGTTTACTGGAATGCGTCACTTTAGACATTAATTGTTGCTTCCGTTATCCCTAAAAAGCCCGCGTTCTGCGGGCTTTTTAGCAACTGGCGTTTGTTACCGCAGTTCTTTTATATCAGCTTCTCAATAACAATGATTAACAATAAAGCAACACTCACACCTTTCCAGAAAATAACCGGATCACGCTCGATCAATGGCCGGCTATTGCGCGAGATAAACGCTTTGTTGGGATGATGCAGATCGTGGACAAATTCTGACAACTCTTCGTAACGTTTTTGCGGTTCAACATACAATGCCTTGCGCAGTGCATCATCAACCCAAATTGGAAACTCGGTATCCTCATTAACGACCGTTTTATACGTCAGACGACGCTGTGCGGAAAGACTTCTCGCCTGGGCAATTTCAATATTGTAAGGAAAGCGGCCAGACAACATTTGATAAGCAATTACGGCTAATGCATAAATATCCGAACGTTGACTACCCACTTTGCCCAAGAAGTATTCCGGCGCTGAATAGCGCATAGTGCCGCGCACGGCTTCTTCGTTTTTGATATCGGTTACACCAGCAATAAAGGTTGAGCCAAAGTCGATAATTTTCACCGTGTTGCCAGGGCCGATCATAATATTATTTGGCCGTAAATCCTGATGAATCATTTCTTGCCGATGAAAAGCCTGCAGACCTTTTGCCGCTTGCTCAATAATTGCTCTAACCTGATTAATGGTTGGTTTAGGATTATCGATTATCCATTGATTAAGGGTTATTCCCTCGACGTACTCACTCAGCAAATACAAATAATTACGTTTGCGGGTAGGTTCAATCGCTTTGACAACATGGGGATTGTCGATGCGCTTAGCTATCCATTCTTCAAGCATAAAGCTTTCAAGATACTGAGTATTATCACGCAATTCAGTGGAGGGTGTTTTAATCACAAGCGTTTTCTGGCTTTCTATATCGCGGGCTAAAAACACATGGCTGCGACTGCTGATATATATTTCACGGAGTATTTCATAGCCGTCAAATTGCATTCGCGGCATCAGTCTCGGCGGCAGGGGTAATTGCGATATATGCTGCTGAACCTCAGCTAGCTGATAGTCGGGGAGATGCTCAACCCGAACAATTTGAATACTTAAATTATCATCACTACCGGATAACATTGCCTTCTGAATAATTTTTTCTGCAGCACTATTTAAATTCTCTGACTCTTCAATAAGTTTGAGTATTTCGGTGTTGCCAATAAATTCATAGACGCCATCAGTGGCGATAATAAATTGATCACCTACGTCTATAGTTGCACTGTGATAGTCGACATCCAACGTCTGTTCGATCCCCAGTGCGCGGGTTAAATAACTGGTCTCGGCGGAAACAACTCGCCGATGATCTTTGGTTAATAATTCTAGTTGATTCCCTGAGATACGATAGATGCGGGTGTCGCCAGAATGGAACAGATGGACAGTATTTGATTTCAGAATTAGTGCGCTAAATGTCGCTATATAACCTTTATCTTTTTCAAAACGATAGGGGCTGTTCTGGGTCTGTGCATAGAGCCAATGATTGATAGACTTCAATACTTTTTGAGCTGAAGTTTTTACTGCCCAGGCGTCAGAAGTGCAGTAATAATCTTCCAAAAAGCTTGAGACTGCCGTGCGACTAGCTATTTGGCTAACCTGGCTTGAGCTAATGCCATCGGCCATGGCTAAAACAATGCCCTTAGTACTTAACAGAGGTTCTTCGGGAACCAAATGACCCACGGCGTCCTGGTTAATTTCCTTAACGCCCTTATTTGTCGCTTGACCAATACTCACTGTTAGCGGCTGGTTAATAATCAATCTCCCACTGTTTCAAATTTTTATTCTTCACAACTGTAATTGTTAATAGTTTATGTCCAGCTGAAATAAAAAAGGCTCCAAAGTATTATCACTTTGGAGCCTTTAACTTGCCAGTCAAAAATCGTTACTTAGCGATTTCACGCGCAGCCGATGTTCTTACATGGGTATAGTACAGAGGCAAACCAACAAACAGTAAGCCGCCGGCCAGGTTACCCAGAACAGTAGGTATTTCGTTCCACAGAAGATAATCATAAACCGTAAATTCACCGCCCATAATCATAGAGAATGGGAACAGGAACATGTTAACAATTGAGTGCTCAAAACCCATAAAGAAGAACAGCATTACCGGCATCCACATAGCGGCCATTTTAGCGCCAGCAGAGGTTGAGATCATTGCGCCAACAACACCCATGGATACCATCCAGTTACACAACATACCGCGGATAAAAATGGTTATCCAACCACCGAGGCCATGTTCTTGATAACCGAGTGTTCTCGACTCACCAATAGTACTCACCTTAGCTGCAACGGCACCGCCATCAGTTGCGTAACCATAGGTTAAAATAAACGAGACCATAAAAGCGGTTGTCAGGGCACCAGCAAAATTACCCAAAAACACCAATCCCCAATTTCGCAGAACACTTTTACCGGTAACACCTGGGCGCTTATCGAGAAATGCCAGGGGTACAAGTGTAAACACGCCGGTCAGCAAGTCGAATTTCATCAGGTACAACATAATAAAGCCAACCGGGAAAAGTATTGACCCGACCAGTAAGCTACCTGTTTTAACTGCGACAGTAATCGCAAAGACAGCCGCTAGACCTAAAATAGCACCCGCCATATATGCTCTGATAAAAGTATCTTTAGTCGACATAAATACTTTTTGTTCACCTGAATCAACCATCTTTGTGACGAATTCACTTGGTTCGATATAAGCCATTAAACTTTCTCACTTTTTAAAATTAAATTATTTTGTAAAACAATCTAAAACCTGCAGCTAGATTGCCTGTTTCTTTCAATTGATTACCAGGATGCGTAAGGTAAGAATTTACCATTTAACGTCAAAATAACACGGTCACCTTTTGGATTTTCCTCTTTATCAACTTCCATAGAGAAGTCGATTGCACTCATAATTCCATCGCCGAATTTTTCTTGAATAACTTCTTTTAATGTATCGCCATATACGCCAACAACTTCGTAGAGTCGATAAACTAATGGATCCTGCGGCACGGCCTTATCCCACTCTTTACTTGGATATTCCATCAGTACTGCCGTGGCTTCTTCCGGTAGCCCCAAGAACTCAACAAGCTTTTCTGCTACCTCTGGCTTACAACTATTCATGCCCAAACAAGCTGAGGTTGTCCAAACCACTGACATTCCAATGGCATCGGCAATCGCCTGCCAAGTTAAATCTTTTTCTTTTTTAATCGAAAAAATAATTTCTGTTAAATCTATTTTTTGCATAAAACTCTTCCCAGGTGTTTTTGATGACTTTACAAAAAAGGCATTTAAAAGAATAAATCTTTGCTGCTAACTAAATGCCTGCGCATAATTTTTTACATTACGAGTCAGGTTTAGCAACAACTGTGCCAACAATTAGGAAAGGAATAATTATCCAGCGGTAAAGCTAATGCTTTAGACCGGGAGACTGCTAGGAATCAGGCGGGTTTGAAAAAGAAATTATATTTTTCTAAAAAGGAATTTATAACTAATACTGTTAGTTTTTTTATTTTTGCACTATAAAAAATAGGTAGAAATTACCAGCGCACCAGATTGATACATTGTAGACGCAGTAGTTATTGCCCATAACTACTGCTGATTAAGGATTGTTCTTTGTAAAAGCAAAGGCGGCCAGGGCTCTTTCCCGCGACTCTTTGATATCAACAATTGGCGCTGGATAATCAACATCAATTTCTACACCAGCTGCGGCGAGAATTTCCGCCGGGGCCAACCAGGGGGCATGAATATACTTGGCCGGCATATTGGCCAGCTCTGGAACAAAGCGGCGAATATAGTCGCCCTGTTTATCGAACTTTTCACTCTGGGTAATCGGGTTAAAGATGCGAAAGAATGGTGCTGCATCTGCACCACAGCCGGCAATCCACTGCCAGCTTGCGCTGTTGCTGGCAAGATCCGCATCGACCAGACAGTCCCAGAACCATTGCTCACCATGGTGCCAGTGAATCAATAAATTCTTAACCATAAATGAGCCTACCACCATGCGCACACGGTTGTGCATATAGCCGGTCTCCCAGAGTTCGCGCATTCCTGCATCGACCAGTGGATAGCCGGTCTTACCCTTTTGCCAGGCGTGTAACTCTGCGTCTGTGTCTTGCGCCCAAGGGAAAACATCAAACCTTGGCTGAAGATTTTTTGTTGGCAGCGCCGGGAAATGGTAAAGCAAATAATAGGAGAACTCGCGCCAGCCAAGCTCACTTAAAAAAGTATCAAGATTGGTTTCATTATCGATTAACGCCGCTGCATCATTAGCGGCATACCAGGCGCTATTGACCGAAATCTGACCAAAGTGAAAATAGGGTGAGAGCCTCGAGACATTTTTCTTATTGGGAAAGTTACGCCCTTCACGATAATCCTGAATACCGTTAAAGACAAACTCATCCAAACGATCTTTCGCGCCCTCTTCACTAATATCCCAGTGCTCGTGCATCTTTTTATCCCAGCCTATTTCCGGCAGTAGAGACAAGTCTGCGACGCTTAAATTATGCTCAAGTTTGTGCAGCTGCATTTTGGCCGGCACGGCCAGAGGCTTTCTTGGTGCCGGCTTTTGCAGACAGCCTCTGCGGTAATAGGGCGTAAAAACCTTGTAGGGAGTGCCATCTTTTTTTAGAACCTGCCAGGGTTCCCAGAGCAGCGAACCATTAAAACTTTGCACTTCCAGTCCAGCCTGTTTAAGGCTGGATTTAATCAGTCCATCTCGTTCAATACTTTGGGGCTCATAGCAGCGGTTCCAATATACCCGGCTAGCATTATTCTCCGCCGCTATCTTTGCGAGTATTGCCTGAGGCTCGCCCTGATAGATATTCAGTTTGCCCTGCAAACTTGTATTCAATGATTCCAGCGCATGGTGCAGCCACCAGCGGCTGGCGCCACCGAGCGGCCACTGCTGATCAGTCCCATCCTCATGAATATACACAGGAATAACAGTGCCGGCTTCGCAGGCGGCGACCAGGGCGGGATTATCGGTGAGACGAAGGTCTTGTCGAAACCAGAAAATAGTGGGCTGAGAGATAGCGCTTTCCTTTTATTCTTATAGGCTATTTACGCAGGCACAGGGGCTAGTGGATTGATCCCCAAGGGATTTAGCATTTGAGCATATTTGTCGTTTTACTCTGGTACAATCTTCGCCTTTAATTTTGACTGTGGATTTAAAGTGATGAATGTATTGGTTGTCGGTTCAGGTGGTCGCGAACATGCCCTAGCATGGAAAGCTGCGCAGAGTGCTGAGGTTGAAACTGTGTTTGTAGCGCCGGGCAATGCGGGCACTGCTATAGAAGCAAATCTGCAAAATGTCACCATCGCTATTGATGACTTCGCAGCACTGGCAGACTTTGCCGAAGCTAACAATGTTGGCCTGACAATTATCGGACCGGAGCAACCGCTGGTAGATGGCGTTGTCGACTTCTTTAACCAGCGTGGACTGCCCGTGTTTGGCCCGTCAAAAGGTGCAGCACAGTTAGAGGGCTCAAAAGCATTTACCAAAGACTTTTTACTGCGCCACAATATTCCCACCGGAAGCTATCAAAATTTTACCGATATCGACGATGCGCTGGCTTACCTGAATCAGGTAGGTGCGCCGATTGTTATCAAGGCCGACGGTTTGGCCGCGGGTAAGGGGGTAATTGTTGCCATGACCCTTGAGGAAGCCGAGGCTGCCGTTCGCGATATGCTGGCTGGCAATGCCTTTGGCGAGGCCGGTCACCGCGTGGTTATCGAAGAGTTTCTCGATGGTGAAGAGGCGAGCTTTATTGTGATGGTCGATGGCAAAAATGTTCTGCCAATGGCCACCAGTCAGGATCACAAACGGGTTGGCGATGGTGATACCGGCGTCAATACTGGCGGTATGGGGGCATACTCTCCCGCGCCTGTGGTTGATCAAACTATTTTCCAGAGAGTAATGGATGAAGTTATCACCCCGACTGTTGAAGGTATGGCGGCTGAGGGTAATGATTACACCGGTTTCCTCTATGCTGGCCTAATGATTATGGCCGATGGCACACCCAAGGTTATTGAATACAACTGTCGCTTTGGCGATCCGGAAACCCAGCCAATTCTGCTGCGCTTAAAATCAGATTTAGTCGCTCACTGTCTGGCAGCACTGGATGGCAAACTAGATACAGAAGAGGCTGACTGGGATTCGCGCCCTGCGGTAGGCATTGTGATGGCTGCTGGCGGCTATCCCGGAAGCTATGCTAAAGGCGAAGTTATCCATGGTCTGTCAGCAGAGAATATTGCTGGCGAAAAGGTTTTCCACGCCGGCACCGCGATGGTAGATAATCAGGTGGTGACCAACGGTGGCCGTGTACTCTGCGCTACGGCACTGGGAAACAGCGTCGCGGAGGCGCAACAGGCTGCATACAGGTTAGCGGCAACGGTTAATTTTAAGGATGTTTATAAGCGTACGGATATTGCCTGGCGCGCCATAGAGCGCGAACAAAAAATCTAATATCTGGGAGCACAGTATCCATGTGGCAGAGTTTTCTACGCAACGATTATGATTTTCAGGCTTTTGGCGATCAACATCTGGCCGCAGTGCTGGTATTTTCTCTCTTCGCTGCCGCTGCTATCTGGTCTGTACGCAACTTAAACGCTGCCCAAAATCTGCTGCTCAGCCGCTGCTTTTCGATTTTTATCTTTTTGACCCTCGTGGTTTGGTCGCTAATTAAAATTTATTTCGACCGCTTTAATCTATTGGTCGATCTGCCGTTGTCTCTATGCAATCTGTTTGCAGTACTTTCCCCGCTACTATTCTGGCGTCCCGAGCAGCGACGTCTTGAGGTTATGTACTTTCTGGTTACCGTCGGTACCTTTCAGGCAATGCTGACGCCAGATCTCTATGTGGGTTTTCCGAGCAATGAGTTTTTTAAATACTGGATTGTGCATGGCGGTGTCGTGCTGTTGGTGGTGCATAGCATCTTTGCCTTTCAACTCTTCCCACGATTTAAGGGCGTGTTTGTTACCTTCGGCTGGATTAATATCTATTCTGCTATTCTCTATCCACTGAATATTGCTATTGGTGCCAACTATTTTTACCTGATCAGCAAACCTGGCAACGCATCAATACTTGATCTATTTGGCCCCTGGCCGATGTATATCTTTGTTGCTGAGCTGGTGGCCATGGCATTTTTTGCAATTGCTTACCTGCCGTTTTTACTGGTTAAGAAATCTCCCAAGATGGCTGTCACGTAACTTTTACCTAAGTTCGGGAAATTTAATCTACAATAGCAGCAGTTAAACGACCTACTAAAACAGACTTTGAGACACCGCATGTCAAGACAGAGACTTTCAGCAATTGACCATTTTCTGGTTCAGGCAGATCAGGCCCTGCGAACTCTGGCAGGAAGCGCGCCGCAACCAAAACGTGTTTCCCCAGCAAGAGAAATCCCTGAGGGAGAACTATCGGAGCAGGAAAAACGTCATGCCGCGGGTTTAATGCGTGTTAATCATTCCGGTGAGGTTTGTGCCCAGGCGCTCTATCAGGGCCAGGCCCTCACAGCGAAGTTACCGGAAGTCGGTCAGCAGATGGCTGAAGCCGCCGCTGAAGAGATTGATCATCTGGCTTGGTGCGAGGAGCGTATCGACGAACTGGACGGCAAACCCAGTCTGCTAAACCCACTCTGGTATGCCGCGTCATTTGGACTCGGTGCCACAGCTGGATTGATTAGCGATAAGCTCAGCCTTGGATTTGTCGCTGCCACAGAAGATCAGGTATGCAATCACCTGCAAGAGCATTTGGATCGACTGCCTGCCAATGACAGTAAAAGCCGAGCCGTTGTTGAACAGATGCTAATCGACGAGAAACATCATGCCGAGACCGCTCTCGATGCCGGTGGCTATCCTTTCCCTGGTCCGGTTAAAAAGCTGATGACTGTGGTTTCATCGGCGATGACCGCCAGTAGCTATCGACTCTAGCTGGATTCGCCCTGCGGCAACAGCTGAGTCTCCGAGCCTTCCATACCAGTTGCCAGATCGACAATAATCTCTGATAACCAGCGATGCATCGGCGAACCCAGAGTTCGCTTGTGCTGCAGCAAAACCAGTGGAACTGTGCCCTCGTGAGGCAGATCTGCCGGATAGCGCTTGCTGACAACTCGGTGCAGTTCGCGCTCCATTCCCGAACCAAACTTTGCTGCAACCATCAGGCAATCTGTATCGCAGATTGTCTCAATGGCCGTCATCAACTGATTGGTCACCATAGCTTTCTTGCGCTTGCGCCCTAACTCTCGCAACGCGCGGTCAAAACGCGCATCAGTTCTGGCACTTACTCGCTTGGCGATCAGTAGATAGTACTGAACAAAGGGGTACTCAAGAATTTCGTTGAGGGTTACTCGGGATTTTTGTGCCAGGGGGTGGCCTTCGCGCATCCAGATCGTCGGGCTAAAAATAGCCAGGTGCCGCTTGGTAATATCGCTGGTGATATCTTTTTCAATATCGATAGCGAAATCCAAAATTCCGTCGGCCAATTCACCTTCCACAGAATCCGTCTCACTGGAGATCGACAGCACCACGCCCGGGGCATATTTGTTTAATACGCCGGTTAACTGCGAGGCTAGCGAGATAGCAATAAATTCAGGAATCGCGATAGTCACTTCGCCAACATAGGCGGCGGGATCAAACTCACCCTCGGTGACCATATCGAGAATATCTTCGAGCATGCTCGGCAGCCGCAGCTGTAAATCTCGCGCCTTGGGTGTCGGGATCAGCTTATTACCGGTGCGCGTAAACAGCGGATCATCCAACTGATCGCGCAACCGTTGCAGCACTCGGCTCATCGCCGGCTGGGTAATAAACAGACGTTCTGCAGCTCTTGTCACACTTTTTTCTTCAAGAAGTGCCTGTAAAGAGACCAACAAATTTAGGTCGAGACGGGATAATTTCTGTAAATTCATAAACTTAGCCTAGGTCATTACCTGAGTGCATATAAATAATGTGAAGAATGCATTTGGATTATGGCATACCTCTGAGTATATTGACACGCATAGGGCATATGGCCCAGTTAACACTCAAGGAGATAGACCATGACACTCGTATACATACTAATCGGATTTGCTGGATTAGCGGGTGCTGCAATTGCGAAAGATGACTTCGCCAATGTTAAAGCACCAAAACTCAAAAATTCAGATAAAACGTTGGCTCAGTAAGCCAGCGCTTTGAAACCAAACCCCTCTTAATCCTTGCTATAGGATTTTTTATAGGGGCCCACACTGGGCCCCTTTTTTTTGTCTGCTAAAAAATTGAACATAGATAAAAATCTCAGTCAAACGCTACAGTCCATAATACTGGCTAATTTCAGCGACATTACCAAAATGCATGACCCTAATGCAAACAATGCATTTGAAGTATACCTTGCAGATTCTTATTATGCTCCCATTGAAGAGTTACTGAGAAGTAACTTTTAACAGATTTACCCCCTACCCCTTTCTTTGTGATTCATCCAAGGATTTTTTTAAGGAACCTTCCTCAGGTTCCTTTTTTTTGCCTGCGATTTATCGAAGTGTTTAGGCTCTCGTATAAACTCAAGCCCTCTGCGGGCTCAGGCTGTTTAATCGCTCAGGCTGTCTATAAGCTCAAGCTGCTACCAACTCATAACTATGGGACATTTCAACGCCCGCCGCTTCCATCATAATTGATGCAGAGCAGTACTTTTCGGCAGACAGCTTAACCGCGCGCTTAACCTGACTCTCTTTGAGCTCGGTGCCAGTCACCACAAAGTGCAGATGAATCTTGCTAAATACGGCGGGAACCGCATCAACTCTTTCAGCTTCAACCTCAGTGCGACAGTCAGTCACCTGCTGGCGACTCTTCTTGAGCATGCTCATCACATCAAAAGAGGCGCAACCTCCCAAGCCCAACAACAGCATCTCCATGGGCCGAATGCCCATATTGCGACCACCCTGACTCTCTGCACCATCCATCACCGCGGAGTGTCCGCTGCCGGACTCGCCAAGGAACATTACGCCATCTACCCACTTAATTGTCGCCTTCATAATTTGCCTCATTTTCAGGAGCGCAAAGATTACCATAGAGCCGTGGGCAAAATTTACTCGCCAATAGGTTTTTTTTACTACTATTACTTTTAGGAGTCGCGGATAAACACTATATAAAGCGGCATTTAGCTAAACTTGTAAATGGAGAAACAAATTGGCGCCTGCACCCCTCACACCACATATTGAGAATGTGGAAGAATTCTTATCCCACTGTCACAGACGCCGGTACCCGGCGAAGAGCACAATCATTTACGCTGGAGATCAGGGAGATACCCTTTACTACATTATTAAGGGTTCGGTTACGGTAATGATTGAAGATGACAGTGACGGTAAAGAAATAATACTCGCCTATCTAAACCCTGGAGATTTCTTTGGGGAGATGGGTCTTTTCGATCAGGAGCACCGCAGTGCTTGGATTCGCACTAAAACCGAGTGCGAGGTTGGTGAAATCAGCTATGCAAAGTTTATCGAACTCAGCAATAAGCATCCGGCATTTCTATTTGCGATCAGTAAGCAGGTGGCCCAGCGA
>Ga0213861_10003552_pt1 | contig 12855 bp, 15 predicted proteins | sample PICome_4_FD_160110 | JGI IMG/M metagenome (GOLD analysis project Ga0213861, IMG submission 160110) | Coastal seawater microbial communities near Pivers Island, North Carolina, United States - PICO131 | ecosystem: Environmental > Aquatic > Marine > Coastal | place: USA: North Carolina...
ATGAAAAAATCGCTACTAAAGGTCAGGATGTTGGTGTTTCTTTTTATACGTTTTTCAGGAATAAAAATGACATCCCAAAACTACTTATGGAAGCTGCCACTTGGTGGATTAAAACTCCTAAGTTAGACCATTTTGAGAAGGCTGTAAAAATTAAATGTTTAGTTGAAAATTTATAATGGAATCGCAACCCAATAATCCGTTACACGGCATAAAGTTAGAACAAATCATTAACGATTTGGTAGCACATTATGGTTGGGAATACATGGGGTATACTATTAAAATTAAATGTTTTACAGATAAGCCTTCAGTAAAATCGAGTTTAAAATTTTTAAGAAGAATGCCTTGGGCTAGAACCAAAGTGGAGAATATGTATTTAAAAATGTTGAAAAGCCAAAAGGGACAATCTTAAGAGATTACTTTTATTAAAATTATTTACAGCTTAGAAAAGCCACTGTTCAGCATCTTTTTAAAAAAAATAGAGAATACATAAGAGGGCTGATTTCCAAACATTACCACAACGTAAACGTTATAGTATATAAGTATTTTTTTTATCAAAACACAGCTAAAAGTATCTATACTAATAATAATTTCTTCAAAATAGCCCTATAATGGTATGTTTGATTGATTTCGGTTTTATTTATATTAATAATATTTGATTGACCTACTTGTATTGTTTTTGTATTGTTTTTTATCTTAATTTTTCTTTTAAGTTGATTTTTTAGATATAAATTTGTCCACTTATTTCATTGGTATATTTTAAAATAATTAAGCAAAAATCAAACCAAAAAAACCAAAAAATTATGTCAGTAAGAGCAGGGAAAGTTATGGCATTAGCAGGATTAGAACATGCTAATAAAACAAATAACGAATTAAAAGCTATATTTAATAAAGTATTAAATAACGGGATGCATGGGTTAGGATTTAGTCCGTATTTAGAAGGTCAAGAACCTGGTGAACAAATTACTGAAGCTCAGATAAGAACACGTATGGAAATTATAAAGCCATACACAAAATGGATTCGTTCTTTTTCATGTACCGATGGTAATGAATTAATACCTAGTATAGCAAAAGAATACGGAATTAAAACGATGGTTGGTGCTTGGTTAGGTGATGATGCAGAAATTAATAAACGCGAAATAGAAGGTCTTATTAAGTTAGGTAAAGAAGGTTTCGTTGATATTGCTGCAGTTGGTAACGAAGTGATGTATCGTGGTGATTTAACGGAAGCAGAATTGTTAACCTTTATGTATCAAGTTAAAGAAGCGATCCCTAATATTCCTATGGGTTATGTTGATGCTTATTACGAGTTTGCTCAACGTCCTAAAATTACTGAAGCTTGTGATGTTATTTTAGCAAACTGTTACCCTTATTGGGAAGGTTGTAGTTTAGAGTATTCTTTATTGTATATGAAAGATATGTATAACCAAGCGGTACGAGCAGGTAACGGAAAAAAAGTTATCATAACTGAAACAGGTTGGCCTAGTGAAGGTGAAGTTTTTCATGGTGCAGAACCATCGTATGAAAATGCTATAAAGTATTTTATTAATTCTCAAGTCTGGTCTGAAGAAGATGATATTGAAATGTTTTATTTTTCTTCTTTTGACGAATCATGGAAAATTGGAGATGAAGGTGATGTAGGCGCTTATTGGGGTTTATGGGATAAAAATGAAAATTTAAAATATTAACTTTATTAAATAATAAAGCTAAATTATTTAAGAGCTGTTAAATCCTTACTGATATGAAGGGTTTAACAGCTCTTCGTTTTTTATTATATTTTGATATGACTAACGCTCTCTGTTAGTAAGTTGAGTTATTTCTTTTTATTGATAGCATCAAGAAAAACCCTAAGACAAGTGTTTTAACCCTTCATAAACGACAATGCTTACTGCATTTGCTAAATTTAAACTTCTAACATGTTCACTATAAATAGGGATTTTAAAAAGTTTGTCAGAGTGTTTTTCAACGATAGCTTTAGGCAAGCCCACGGACTCTTTTCCAAAGATTAAAAATAGATGGTCTTCAAAAGGGATATCCCAATGATTTTTACTGCCATGGCTAGAAAGAAATGCCATATTTTTATCCTTATTGATGTCAAAAAATTCATCTATACTCTCGTAGTAAGTAACTGATAGATGTTGCCAATAATCTAAACCAGCTCGTTTTAATCGGGTGTCATCAATTTTAAAACCGAAAGGTTTCACAAGATGTAAATGTGAGCCTGAAGCTAAAGCTAAACGTCCAATGTTTCCTGTGTTATTTGGTATTTCGGGTTCTATTAAAACAATATTAAGTGCCATTATTTTTTGATGATTTTTAATGCAACTAGCCAAATAATTAATACAAATGGGGCGCCATGTAAAAAGACATCAAACCAATCTATTAGTTGCATACCTTTTGCACCTCCAAATAGCCATTTCAATTTGCCCCAAATATGAGGTTCTGGAAAAAAAGGAGCAAGTCCTAATGTTAGACAGAGTAATAATACAATTTTAAAATCTTTAAAAATTTTCAATCTTTTTAATTTAAAATAGAATTCACAAATTTTCCAATAGTATCGACGCCTTCATTAGTAACATGTTTTACAAAAGCACTGCCAATAATGGCGCCTTTAGCATATTGTGTTGCTTGAGTAAAGGTTTGATTATTACTGATGCCAAAACCGATGATTTGTGGATTGTTTAAGTTCATTTTACCGATACGTTCAAAATAACTAGTTTGTTCGTTACCAAATCCTGATTGGGATCCAGTAGTACTTGCGCTACTCACCATATAAATGAATCCGTTTGAAATAGAATCAATATACCCAATACGTTCATCACTTGTTTGTGGTGTAATTAAGAACACATTAATGAGTCCGTACTTTTCAAAAATGACTTGATATTCTTCGTGGTAAACATCAACAGGCAAATCAGGTATAATTAAACCATCAATACCAATTTCTTTACATTTTTTACAAAAGGCTTCAATTCCATATTGAAACATAGGATTAAAATACCCCATGATTATTAAAGGAATATTAACGGTTTTACGAATGTCTTTTAATTGAGTAAAAAGCACATCAGTAGTCATGCCATTTTTTAAAGCTTTTGTTGAACTATCTTGAATGGTTGGTCCATCAGCTAATGGATCACTAAAGGGTAACCCAATTTCAATCATGTCAACTCCATTTTTTTCTAAGTTTTGGATGATTGAAGTTGTATCATCAATATTAGGGTAACCTGCCGTAAAATATATAGACAATAACTTTTTGTCTTCTTTTAATTTTTGATTAATTCTGTTCATTGTAAATGAATAGTTTTTTCATTCCCTCGAAGGAGGGAATCTTTTAATGTTTATTTTAAATATATTCTGAAAGATCTTTCCAATCTGGATTCAATCCATTAATTAAATTAATCTTCCATTCTCGATTCCACTTTTTTATTTGTCGTTCTCTTTTTATTGAATTGTTGACATATTTTGTTGTTTCAAAATATACAAGTTTATCAACATTGTATTTTCCAGTAAAAGATTTTAGACTATTAGTTCTATGTTGTTTTAATCTTTCTTTTAATTGTTTTGAACGACCAACATAAAGAACGTTATGACTTTTATTTGTTAATATGTACACATAATGAACATCCATATTTTAATCATGAGATTTCTGCCTTCTCGGAAATGAAAAAAAATATAAGCTTTATATTTTAAAATAATCTATATAGTTCTGTAAATCTTTATCTCCACGACCAGATAAATTCAAAACAACAACATCTTCAGGTCTAAATGTTTTATACTTAAAAATAGCTAAGGCGTGAGACGTCTCTATGGCGGGAATTATACCTTCTAATTTTGAAAGTTCTAAACCAGCATCCATAGCGTCGTTATCGGTAATCGACATGAATTCTGCGCGACCTGTTTTAGCTAAATGTGCGTGCATTGGGCCAACACCAGGGTAGTCTAATCCTGCCGAAATAGAGTAAGGTTCAGTAATTTGTCCGTCGTTAGTTTGCATTAACAGGGTTTTACATCCGTGAATAATGCCTTCTTTGCCTAAAACCGACGTTGCTGCACTTTCTCCAGATTCAATACCTAAGCCAGCAGCTTCAACAGCAATAATACCAACATCAGGTTCGTGTAAATAGTGGTAATATGTTCCTGCAGCATTACTACCGCCACCAATACAGGCCACAACATAATCAGGGTTTTCTCGTCCTTCGTGTTCTTTTAGTTGCCATTTTATTTCTTCTGAAACAATAGCTTGAAAACGAGTTACCATATCTGGATAGGGATGAGGACCAATGGCTGAACCAATAATATAGTGTGTATCTACGGGGTTGTTAATCCAGTCTCTAATCGCTTCGTTAGTGGCATCTTTTAAAGTACGACTTCCTGACAAAGCAGGAACTACTTTTGCACCTAGCATTTTCATTCTGGCAACGTTTGGTGCTTGACGTGCAATATCAATTTCACCCATATAAACAATACATTCAAGTCCCATTAAAGCACAAACAGTTGCTGTAGCAACCCCATGTTGCCCAGCACCAGTTTCAGCAATAATTCTAGTTTTGCCTAAACGTTGAGCCACTAAAATTTGACCAATGGTATTATTAATTTTATGTGCGCCAGTATGGTTTAAATCTTCGCGCTTTAAATAAATTTTGGTGTTATATTTTGCTGAAAGACGTTTGGCAAAATACAGGGGGGAAGGGCGACCTACGTAATCTTTAAGTAGTTGGTTGAACTCTTTTTTAAAATTGGGTTCAGCCATTATTTTTAAATAATTTTGACGCAATTCCTCTACATTAGGATAGAGCATTTCAGGAATGAATGCCCCTCCAAATTCGCCATAATAGCCTTTTTCGTTTACGTTGTAATTCATTATTCTGGAATTCAGGTTATTTTTAAATTTTTTTAAGTCTTCTATGTTTTTTAATCCAGGTTCTATTTCAAATTTGCTATTCACATCTAGAGCATAACAGTACTTTGAAGCTTCGCTTTTCTGAAATTTATTGATATCTTCAATTTGGCTCAACCCTATTCCTCCGCTTAAAAAGAAAGGGGTAGTGGAAGGATAATTGTTTAAAATTGTCCAATCAAATACGTATCCGTTGCCTCCAGGGAGTTTTCCTTTGGTATCAAAAAGGAAGTAATCAACAATACCTTCATACGGTTTTAAAACACTGAAATCGAATTCATTTTTAATTGAAAACACTTTTATGATTTCGATATTTTTTCCTAGAAGTTGCTTACAATATTCAGGAGATTCTTTTCCATGTAATTGAACAGCTTTTAAATTATGTTTGCTAATCTTTTCAACAACAAAGTCTAAATCTGAATCAACAAAAACGCCTGTTTTTTTTATGGTGTTTGATATTTCTGGTATATGATATGCATCAAAGTGTCGTGCAGATTTTTCATAAAAAATAAACCCAAGATAATCAGGTTGCAATGTTTCAACTTCCTGAATATTATCTTGGTATTTCATACCGCAAACTTTTAGTTTCATGTGTTCGTTTTTTATTATTTTTTATGTGTCACATGTGACATTCATATAATAGTTATTGATTCATGTAAAAATTTAGTTATGATTGTTTCATCCTTCTAAACTTGTAATAAATTCGGTTGCACTTTTACCTGGATTATCAGTTTTCATGAAGTTTTCTCCAATTAAAAACCCTTGGTAGCCATAAGGCTGTAGTTCTTTAATAGCTTCTATATTACTAATACCACTTTCTGATACTTTTACAAAATCATTTGGAATAAGGTTACTTAAAGTTTTACTTACATCTAAACTAACATCAAAGGTTTTTAAATTTCTATTATTTACTCCAAGCATGTCTAAACTTGGCATGATAGATTTATGTAATTCCTCTTCGTTATGAACCTCTAAAAGCACATCTAAATTTAAGCTTTTTGCAAATTCTGAAAACTGTTTAATTTCATTTCTATTTAGTATAGCTGCGATTAATAAAATTACATCAGCACCATAAGCTTTTGCCTCTAATACTTGGTATTCATCTATTATGAATTCTTTACGTAATAAAGGTAGATTACAACTTGCTCTAGAAGTTAGTAAATCATCAAGAGAACCTCCGAAATATTTACCATCTGTTAAAACGGACATCCCGCAAACACCTGCGTCTTCATAACCCTTTGCAACATATTGAACGTTTAGCGTATTATTAATTACAGATTTAGATGGAGATCTACGTTTGTGTTCAGCAATGATACCAGATTTACTGTTCCGTAAATTGGTAGCAAGAGAAACTGTTTGTCTTTCAAATAAAACAGATTGCTCTAATTGAGATGTTGGAATGAGTTGCTTTCTCAGTGCAACTTCATTTCTTTTATCTAATGTTATTTTATCTAGTATATTCATTATTTACTTAACTCAATCAATTTGTCTAAACTTGCTTTTGCATTTCCTGAAAACAAAGATTCTTTAGCCATTTCAAAACCAACTTGATGCGAAATTTGTTTTGTTGTTGCGATTGCCAATCCAGCATTCGCACAAACCACATTGTTTTGGGCTTCTGTTCCGTTGCCACTTATAACATCCAAAAATATTTTGGCAGCATCTTTAACAGTATTTCCTCCAAAAATAGTGTCTTGTTCAATTTTATTAAGCCCTAAGTCTTCTGGTGAAAAAAGTTTTTCAGTATGATTGGATACAATTTTCGCTTTTCCTGTTAATGAAATTTCATCATAGCCATCTAGGGCATAAACAATATTGTAGTTTGTTTCCGTATTTTGATATATAAAACTATAAAGGCGTAAAAGCTCTAAACTAAAAACTCCTAGCATTTGGTTTTTTGGAAATGAAGGATTAACCAATGGGCCCAACATGTTGAAAAAGGTTTTAACTCCTAACTCTCGACGAATGGGAGCAACGTTCTTCATAGCTGGATGAAATAATGGTGCGTGTAATATGCATATTCCAGCTTTATCTATGCATCCTCTTAAAAAATCCTCATTGTTGGAAAATTTCACACCTAAATACTCCATAACATTAGATGAACCAGAAGTTGATGATACACCATAGTTGCCATGTTTGGAAACGTTAATTCCAGCACCTGCCGTAATAAAAGATGATAGAGTAGAGATGTTGAACGTGTTTTTGCCATCACCTCCAGTACCAACTATATCTACAGCATTAAAGTCGTTGAGGTTTATTGACACACAAAGTTCTAAAAGAGCATCTCTAAAGCCTTTTAATTCTTCTAAGGTAATACTTCGCATCATGAATACAGATAGGAAGCATGTTATCTGACTTGGGTTATACATATCATTTGATATATTAACAATAACCTGTTTAGCCTCTTCGCTTGAGATGGTTTCGTGATTTATAAGTCTATTTAGTATGTCTTTCATATTATTAAAGTCCTTTGAAACAGAAATTGTGTATTAATTATTCACCCAATTTTCTAATATCTTTTTGCCATCTGGGGTCAAAACCGATTCCGGATGGTATTGTACACCTCTTACATCATAAATTTTATGCCTTAAAGACATTACTTGTCCATTTGCATCAAAAGAAGTCGCTTCTAAACTATCAGGTAAATCTGGATTGACAACCCATGAATGATAACGTCCTACTTCAATGTTTTTATCTAAACCTTTAAATATATATTCATCATCCACGCATAGCGTTACATTGGTAGCTACACCATGATAAACCTCGTCTAAATTAATTAGTGACCCGCCAAAAACTTCACCAATAGCTTGCTGTCCTAAGCATACGCCTAAAATGCTTTTTGTAGATGCATATTTTTCAATAATAGGTTTTAATAAGCCAGCTTCATCAGGAATTCCAGGACCAGGAGATAATACAATTTTATCAAAAGGTGCTATATCTTCTAAAGCTAATTTATCATTTCTTACAACCGTAACATCACAATTTAAGTCTTCTAAATAATGAACCAAATTGTACGTAAAACTGTCGTAATTATCTATAACTAATACCTTTTTCATCTTTAAATATCTTCTGCTAATTTAATAGCTTTAGTTAATGCTCCTAACTTAATGTATACTTCTTGCAATTCACTTTCTGCATCAGATTTTGAAACCAATCCAGCGCCTGCTTGCCAATTTAATTTGTAGTCTTTACTTAAAAAGGTACGAATCATAATAGCGTGATTAAAGTTGCCGTCAAAATCCATAAATCCTATGGCACCGCCGTAATAACCACGACTTGTTTTTTCGTACTTCTCAATGAGTTGCATGGCTCTATGTTTTGGTGCACCACTTAAAGTTCCCGCAGGAAAAGTGTCTGCCACCACTTGCATGGTTGATGTTGTGTCGTGTTTCTGTCCCACTACTTTACTCACTAAATGGATAACATGTGAGAAAAACTGAACTTCTCTATAGGTCTCAACGCTTACTTGACTTCCATGACGGCTCAAATCATTTCTAGCTAAATCAACTAGCATGACATGTTCTGCATTTTCTTTGTCGTCTTTTTTGAGTTCTTCCGCTAAAATTTCATCTTGTTGTTCATCACCAGTACGTTTAAAAGTACCTGCAATGGGGTGTATTTCAGCTAAACCATCTGTTACAATAAGTTGTGCTTCTGGCGAACTTCCAAAAATTTTAAAATCGCCATAATCAAAATAAAATAAATATGGTGAAGGATTGATGCTTCTTAAAGCACGGTAAATATTAAAATCATCTCCGGTGTATTCTTGTGAAAAACGCCTAGATAATACCAACTGAAACACATCTCCTCTTTGGCAATGTTTTCTGGCTACTTCAACATTTTCTCTAAACTCATCATCTGTAAGATTAGATTTAATATCTCCTTTAGAATTGAAATTATAAGAGGCGAAATTTTGAACATTAATTAATTTATCAATAGCATCAATATTGTTTGGTGTTCCTTCATAACAATGTGCGAAAATATAAGCTTCATTTTTAAAATGATTGATAGCTATAATATTTTGATAAACCGCATAGTACATATCTGGAATAACTACAGAATCATCTTTTTTACTTATTTCTACATCTTCAAAATATCTTACAGCATCGTAAGCTGTATAACCAAAAATACCATTATTGATGAATTTGAAATTTTCTTCAGATTTAGTGTCAAATTTCTTGGTGAAATTGTAAATTTCGTCAACTACATTAACATCATTTGTTATTTCCAAAGATGTTGCACTGCCATCAGGAAATGTTTGTGAAATAATCTCATTTTCAACTTTAATGGATGCAATTGGGTTAAAGCAGATATATGAGAAATTTTTATGACTCTTATGATAATCACCACTTTCTAACAAAATACTATTTGGGTACTTATCGCGTATTTTATAATATACAGTAACAGGTGTAATAGTATCTGTTAAGATTTTTTTATGATGTGTGTAAAGACTAAATTTTTTCATCTTATGAGTTTTGTTTTATTCTGAAATAACTTCAGAACAAAGAAAAAGGCTTGTCGTGAATGACAAGCCTTTTGAATATTTTAAGTTTAAATATACTAGGGTTTTACTTCACGAAGATTAGTTTCGAAAGCACCACCACCAAGTATTATTTAAAATTGTGTTCATTTTATTTTATTAATTGGTTCAAATATAGAAATGAAAATAGTTATACACAAAACTTTGAAACATTATTTGTATAAAAGTTTGTTAAACTATAAGAAATGCAAAGAACTATTAATTAATTTTATGGTTATGAAACTAAACATACTAATTGTTGTCATTCTTTTAATGGTAAGTTGCGGAAAAAACAACAAAACTGCTGAGGTATTTAAAGAAGTCACTGAAGAAGCCGTTGAAAACGAAATAAATAAAGGGGATACTGAACTAGAAGTTTATGATTATGCAGGTTTTGAGACATTTTTGAACAGGAAAGACGATAAAGTTTATGTAATTAATTTTTGGGCAACTTGGTGTGCCCCTTGTGTTAAAGAATTGCCATATTTTGAAAAGCTGAATTCTACATATATAAATAAAAATGTTGAGGTCATATTAGTAAGTTTAGACTTTCCGCATTTATATGATAAAAAGCTTAAACCGTTTATAAAAGAGAAAAAGTTAGCATCAAAAGTAATTGCTTTGGATGATGTTGATATGAATTCTTGGATACCCAAAGTTGATAAAAGTTGGTCTGGATCAATACCAGCAACCATAATTTTTAAGAATGACAATAGTAAGTTTTACGAACAATCATTTACTTATGAAGAATTAGAAAAAGAAGTTAAACAATTTTTAAATTAAATTTATATGAAAAAGGCGATTAAAATAATTCCTGCAGCACTTCTTGTGCTATTTATAAGTGCTTTTACTCTAAAAAATACGACTCAAAAGGGATATGGTATTGGAGATGTTGCCGCTGATTTTTCATTAAAAAATATTGATAATCGTATGGTTTCTTTAGCAGATTATAAAGATGCTAAAGGCTTTATAATAACATTTACATGTAATACTTGCCCTTTTGCAGTCATGTATGAAGACAGAATACAAGCACTAAACGAAAAGTATGGATTTCAAGGCTATCCTGTAATTGCTATTATGCCAAATAACACAGATGTTAAACCTGGAGATAATATGCAAGCCATGAAGCAAAGAGCTCAAGAGAAAGGCTTTACTTTTCCATATTTAATGGATGAAGAACAAAAGGTTTACCCGAAATTTGGAGCTACTAAAACGCCACATATTTATGTGCTTGAAAAATCTAAAAAGGGTAATGTTGTAAAGTATATTGGAGCTATTGACGATAATCATAAAGATGCTTCAGCAGTAAAAGTAAAGTTTGTTGAAAACGCAGTTGATGCTTTGTTAAAAGGCGAAGAAGTTGTGCAAAAAGAAACAAAAGCTATTGGTTGTTCCATAAAGGTGTAATCATTAATGATTTTAATATGAATCCGAAGTGTAATACTTCGGATTTTTTTTCGTCTATCATTTTAGTTATATTATTTTTGTAAAAAAAATATTTTAAAAATAAACATGGAACATTTAACACAGGAAGAATGGGCAGAGCAATTAGCCAAAGATGATAATGCAGTAGTCATGGATGTAAGAACAGAAGCTGAGGTTGCAGATGGGGTAATCGTAAATGCCATTCATATTGATATATATAAAGGTCAGGAATTTATTAATGAAATTGAAGATCTTGATAAAAGTAAAAGCTATTATGTGTATTGTCGCTCAGGAAACAGAAGTGGTCAAGCCTGCAAAATTATGGAACAACTAGGTTTTGAAAATGCTTATAACCTTGAGGGAGGGATGTTACAATGGACAGGCGATATTATTGATTTATAATCTTAATTTTATATGAAACGATTTCACATTTCCTTATGTTTGATGCTAACCATTTTTATGCTCAATTGTCAATCCGATTCTGTTAAAAGTGCGATAAAATTAAGCCCAAAAACATTTAAAGATTCAATAAATAGCAATGATGCGCAAGTGGTTGATGTAAGAACGCCAAGAGAGTTTCATATAGATCGTATTGAGAATGCAGTAAATATTGATTATTTTTCAAAAAATTTCACAGATAGTATTAGTCTATTAAACACTAAGAAACCTGTTTTTATTTATTGCCGCTCTGGGAAACGAAGTACTAAAAGTATACCGATGTTTAAAAAAACTGGTTTTAAGTATGTATATGAATTAGAAGGTGGTTTTTTAAACTGGAAAAAAGAAAGTTTAAAATCTATATCCAAGTAATTTAAATGTCATATTTATAGTGAAATAAAGTTGTAGTTTGTCGGCGTTTTGCTCATTCAACTACTTTTTTTAGTACTTCACCTTTTTTATTTTTAATAGCGTGTAAGTTTTACGTAATTTGATGTAAAGTTTATCATTTCGTTATGAAAATCTTAATTTAATGGTTTCTTTTTAAGTATTTATAGTCTAATAGCATTTTAAATTAATTATATAATGGATAACGGTTTCATCATATTAGGAATTATTGCCCTTCTGTTTTTGAGTATGTATGGGTTTTCATACTTTTCAGTCGCAAGAGAGAAAATGAATCAGAAAAAGATTCAACAAAAGGAATTGGATAAAGCAGAGTTAAGGCGTCAAGCTCGTATTAAAAATCAAGAATTAATTGATGAGCGAGTTAGAAAGTTTGCTGAAAGAAAAGAAGAAATACAACATGAATTAATGTTGTTAGAAAAGATGAAAGAAAAGCAAAAAGCTAGTTAAGTTTTTTTTTGCATTTAGATAAAGAGCTCCTATGATTAGATTCGTAGGAGTTCTTTTTGTTTAATAAATAATATCCTAAAGTTTAATTTTCGTTAAGAGTTTGAAAAGTGTATAGAACATCATTTGAAAGATTACTGAATTTTAAATTTGTTGACTAAATTTAGTCTGAAATATAAATAATAAACCGTAAATCATTGTCTATAAATGAATTACGGTTTATTTGAGTGGAGTCGGAGAGAATCGAACTCTCGTCCAAACAAGTAACCAAAGGGTTTTCTACACGTTTATTCTTTTCTTGGGTTTTCGATTATAAGCTGGTTAAAGACAACCCACTTATAACTTATCTTCTTTAGTTTCAAAAAGGTATCAAAGCGCTACCTAATCTATTTTGACATTTACGATGTCTTAAAATGGAACGCCGTCAATCAAGGCTTTCCGGAGACATAAAGCTTGTACACCTGGTGTACCTAGGCCAATCCTACTATAATTCGGATTATGCAGCTAAAGCGTAGTTATTCTCGCCGTTTAAAATTTGGTCTAGCCTTTTACGTGTTTCAATGCCATTACACGACGTGCTTACCGTTCAATTAATCTCGCTGTCAAAACCAGTCGACCCCATTATTAATGAAATAGTAAATTTTTAATTTACGTAATTGAATTAATCCCGAACTTGTTTAGGGAATTCATCAATTAACTTTATTTGAGCGTTACTCATCCCGATTAATAT